>Ga0210402_10001650_pt1 | contig 22797 bp, 14 predicted proteins | sample IncBWC7MmetaG_FD_161055 | JGI IMG/M metagenome (GOLD analysis project Ga0210402, IMG submission 161055) | Forest soil microbial communities from Barre Woods Harvard Forest LTER site, Petersham, Massachusetts, United States - Inc-BW-C-7-M | ecosystem: Environmental > Terrestrial > Soil >... | reverse complement strand
AAAGAGTCGCTGACCAAACAGAAATTCCTGGGGCTCGGGCTGATCCTGCTGGGCGTATTTTTCGTAGGCCTGGGCAGCTAGGCTTTCTTGTGGTGCAGGTTGTCAACCAGGTTGTTAACCTGCGGCGGATTGGCAATCCGCCTGCCACGGGCGGTGACAACTGTAGGTTTGACAACCGCCGTGCAGCTCTTCCAACCTGCAACGGTGTCACCAATTGAAGACGCCATGCACGTCTTTGACGCGCCCTGTTCGCAGTGGACCGCGCCGACGAAGGGGGCGAACCGCGCTGCCAGGCGCTGGGGCTTGCCGAAGGGGTGGTTCTCCTCCTGGTGGCGCACACCGTTCGAGGCGGCGCAAGTTGGCCCAACTCGCGGGACGCCCAGATTCGGAGATCGACTTTTCGGACATTCCACCGCTCAAAGAGAGCTTCTGGAAAAACGCCGTCCGCAATCCGTTCTACCGGCCGGTGAAGCAGCAACTCACCGTGCGCCTGGACGCCGATATGGTGGCTTGGCTCCGCCGGCAGGGAAGAGGCTATCAGACCAGGCTGAACCGGGTGCTGCGGTAAGCGATGTTGGAGGAAATCAAGAAAAGCGCTTGAACAATAAGGAAGTGTCTTCCGGGCTCCCGGGCTTCGTGCGGAGATAGTGTGCCGCCGGTTCGGAGGCCGGGAGTAAAGCGCCACGGGTTCGCCTCCGCCAGCCTTCCAATGAGTTATTCGCGCAGGATTGCGCTCCACGGTGTCATAATCGGGAATCATGAAAAAGCCGGGCGATATCGCACTGCTGGCGGCACTTCTGGCGCTGACCGCGCTGCCCGCGTATAGCGCCGATGTGGAGTGGCGGGTCAACGGCGGGCCGGACAACATCCGTTACTCGCCGCTGGTGCAGATTACCCCGCGCAACGTAGGCGAACTGCGGGCGGCCTGGACCTACGATTCCCATGACGCCTTCAAAGATTCGGAAATGCAGAGCAACCCCATCGTGGTGGATGGCATTCTCTACGCGACTACACCGAAGCTGCGGGTGGTGGCGCTGCATGCCGAGACCGGGCGGGAGCTTTGGAGCTTTGACCCGGCCGAGCGGGCGCCCGACTCTGATTCCAGCCGGAGCCAGCAGCCGCCGCGCCGCTTCCGCAATCGCGGTGTGACGGTATATAAGGACCGCATCTTTTTCACCCACCGCAACTACCTTTGGGCGCTGCGCAAGGCCACCGGCAAACCGGTCGACGAATTCGGCGACAACGGGCGCATCGACCTGCGCCAGGGCCTGGACCGGCCGGCCGAAAACATCACCATCAGCGCCAGCAGCCCGGGCGTGATTTTCGAGGACACGATCATCCTGGGCAGCACGGTTCCGGAAACGCTTCCCGGCTCGCCGGGGCACATCCGCGCCTTCGACGCCAACACCGGAAAGCTGCGCTGGATTTTCCACACCATTCCGCACCCGGGCGAATTCGGCTACGAAACGTGGCCCAGGGAGGCATACAGGATTTCGGGCGGCGCCAACGCCTGGGCCGGATTGACGGTGGATGCCAGGCTGGGCTACGTGTTCGCCGCCACCGGTTCGGCGTCGTTCGATTTTTACGGCGCCAACCGCATCGGCGACAATTTGTTCGCCAATTGCGTGATCGCGCTGGATGCGCGCACCGGCAAGCGCGTGTGGCATTTCCAGGCGGTGAAGCACGATACCTGGGACTACGATTTCCCGGCGCCGCCGAGCCTGGTTACCGTGACCCGCGGCGGCCGCAAGATCGAAGCCGTTGCCCAGATCTCGAAGACCGGCTTCGTGTGGGTCTTCAACCGCAGGACCGGCGAATCGCTCTTCCCCATTGAGTACCGCAAGGTGCCGGCTTCGGCCCTGGATGGCGAAAAGCTTTCCGAAACGCAGCCGTTCCCTTTGCAGCCGCCGCCGTATGCGCGCCAGGGCCTGACGGAAGCCATGCTGACCACCCGCACCCCCGAAGCGCACGCCGCGGTGTTGGAGCAGTTTCGCAAATTCAGTGCAAAAGGGCTTTTCACGCCGCAGTCTACCGAGGGCACCGTCGTGTTCCCGGGTTTCGATGGCGGCGGCGAGTGGGGCGGGGCAGCCTTCGATCCGGAGACCGGCCTGCTGTACGTGAACTCCAATGAGATGGCCTGGTACACCCGCATGATCCCTCGCGACGAAAAGTCGGCCTACAACAGCAACTGCGCCGGTTGCCATCGCGCCGACCTGAAAGGCACACCGCCCTCATTTCCTTCGCTGGAGAACCTGGCCGGGCGCCGCTCACGGCCGGAGGTGGCCGCCATCGTCCGCCAGGGCGCGGGCCGGATGCCGGGCTTTGCATCGCTGGGGAACGACACCGTCAACGATATCGTGGACTTCGTGATGACCGGCAAGGACAGTGCCGCGGAGCCTGGGCGCGCCGCTAAAGATCCCAATTGGCTGAAGTATCGCAACGATGGGTACAACATTTTTCTCGACCCCGAGGGTTACCCGGCGATCAAGCCGCCGTGGGGGACGCTCAACGCCATCGATCTCAACCGCGGCGAGATTCGGTGGAAAATTCCTTTCGGCGAGTTTCCGGCGCTGGTGGCCAAGGGAATCCGCAACACCGGCAGCGACAATTACGGCGGGCCGGTGGTGACGGCCAGCGGCCTGCTGTTCATCGGCGCCACCAACTTCGACAAAAAGTTCCATGCTTACGACAAGCTGACCGGCGATCTGCTCTGGGAGACGGAACTTCCCGCCGCCGGCAACGCCACGCCTTCGGTGTACGAAATCGACGGGCGGGAATTTGTGGCCATCGTATGCGGCGGGGGCAAGAACGGCGCGCCATCGGGCGGCAGCATCGTGGCCTTCGCGTTGCCAAAGCGGCCTTGACCGGCAGGTGGGACAGACCATCGTTTCTCGTGGTCTGTTGTCCCTGGGCTTCGTGAAATCTAAGGGGCTCGACAGGCCACAAACAACGATGGCCTGTCCCACATCGAGCGCGAAATCTTCACGGCCGCCGGGCCGCCAAAACAAGGTCGTCGCCGCACGTCCACCGCCTGTGGGCGCGATACCCGCATGTTGGGGTGCGCAAACCCGCATAATACCCCGTTGAAGGGCGCCGATTTGGATTATCGTATCTCTAAATGGCTCAGAAAACGACTCGGAAGCTCGTCTGTGAAACCTGCAAAAACAAGGGTTGCGTGTCGCTGTGCCGCTTTGCAAAACCGGTTCCTCAACCGGCGAAACGCGCGGCGTAATTGAGTGCCGGCATGGCGGGCAACAATCCGGCTGGCCCCGGTCCGGGAACTTCGGCCTAATCTGGGTACATGGAAACCCGTATCCTCTCGGAGCCCGCTCCACCGGCCGATATACGCCTCCCCTACGGCGATGGCCCCAGCCAGTTGGTCGATTTCAGGCTGACCGCGGTTCCCGGTCTCCGGCCGCTTGCCATCATGATCCACGGCGGATTCTGGCGCGCGAGGTTCAATTTGCTCCACGCCGGCCATCTCTGCGCGGGGCTCGCGGCGGCTGGTTTTGCCTGCGCCAATATTGAGTACCGGCGCGCCGGAGAAGTGGGCTGCGGTTGGCCCGGCACGTTCAAGGATGTCAGCCACGCGGTGCAATTTGTCCGGGATCGCGCCAATCTGGTTCGTGGGGATGCCCGGCGCACCGTGGTGCTGGGCCACTCCGCGGGAGGCCACCTGGCGCTTTGGCTGGCCGGCGAGATGGGCGATCTGGCCGGCGTGGTGTCGCTCGCTGGAGTGGCGAGCCTGCGGCTGGCCTCGGAAATGGGCTTGGGCGGCCAGGCTGTTCGGGAATTCCTGGGCGCCACACCCAGGGAGGCTCCGGACGTCTACCGCTCGGCCGATCCGGAGGGCCGCCCGTCCGCCGTGCCACGCGTCTTGATCCACGGCACCGCCGACGACCGTGTGCCTATTGCATTAAGCCGCGAGTATGTACGGCTGCGTCAGGGGGATCCGGGCCCGGTGAAGCTGGTTGAACTCCCCGGCGGCGACCACTTCGATGTGGTCGATCCGCAGAGCCGGTTTTGGGACGTCGTGCTGGGGGAAGTGATGAGCCTGGTGGCTTGACGGTTGCCTAGTCGCCCGCCAGCCACCGGCCACTGGCCACTGGCCACCGGCCACCGGCATCCTTCCCAGGTCCGCACCTACTTTGCCTGCGTAACCGTATTCTCCGCCAGCAACCGCTCCACCAGGCCTTTCACTTCTTCCTTCAACTGCTGGTGAAACTCGCCGCTGGCCGCGCCGGCGAAACCGGCGTGAACGCTGCGCACGCGGCCGTCGCGGCCCAGAAAAAATGTGGTCGGCCAGGCATTCAAGTTCACGGCTTGCGGCAGTTTGGCGTTCAAGTCGCTTTGCTCACCGGCCAGCAGCACGGGGTATCGAATGCCATACCGCTTGATGAAAGCCCGCAGCCGCGTGGGATTGCTCAACTGTTCGGCTTCCTCAAAAGACAGGGCGACAATCTCCAGGCCGCGGCTGTGGTACTGGCGGTAGAGTTCCACCAGGAACGGGGCTTCGTCGTGGCAGTTGGGGCACCAACTGCCGCCGATGGCGACGATCACCACCTTGTTCCGGAAGCGCGCGTCGGTGTTGGATACGATGTGGCCCTCCAGATCGGGGGCGCTGAAACGCAGCGGCTCGGTGGGGTCCTTGACGCTGGTGTGGCGCGAGGGATCGGTGGGCCGCGGCAGACCCTTGGCGCGGGCATCGGCCGAGCGCACCGCCGTCATCTCCTCCGTGCCGTTCTGGACCACCTTGAGCGTTCCGTCTTTCCGCGGCGTCACTTCCAACAGCAAGGGGCGGGCGCCGGAGAAATGGCTCAGCACGAATTTGCCATCATGATACGTGCCGGCGAGCGTACCGGTGTCGCCATCCACCCGCAGGATAGCGGCGGTGGCTTCCGGGCCGGACTGCCGCACGATCAAGCGCCATGCCGATTCGCCTTTCGCACTCTGGACGCCCACTTCCCAGAGACCGGCGATGGCCGGCACGTCGGCTTCGGTGAGCGGCGAGGGCACAAAGCGTTTGGCCTGGAACGGATAGGTGCGGCCGGCGCGCGTGTAGGTTCCCTGCAGGACGCCCCCCATCAGCGAGGCCTCCAGTTTGGCGGCATAGTAGTCGAAGCTCAAGGTGAGCGCCCCATTTTCGAAGCCGCCGGCGGTTGAGGAGAGCCTCTCCTCGCCATTAAAAAAGGTGCCCGTGGCTGCAGTGCCCTGCCCCGCGGTTGCCGTACCTTGGGTGGAGATTTCCATGCGGAAAGGGATGTCCAGGCCGTTCACCTGCACGGTGGCGTCCCAGAGTCCGTTTAGAGATTGGGCCAGCACGGCGGGTGCGATGGCCAGGAAAAGCGCGGTCAGCCGGGTTGCACGCATTGGTGGGAATTGTATCAGTTTTCAACGAAATGCGCGTCGGGCGCCAGTTTAATCGCCCGGGACATTCTCCAATGTTTAGTACACCGTTTCAGAAGATCGCCAACGTATCGGGAAACGGCTTGCTAACGCGCGCGGCTCCGATCAGAGCCGCGACGGTCACAGAGCGGCTGCCTCGAAATACGAGACCGTATTAATTGAAACGGTGTACTTAGCCGGAAGGCCGACCCGACTCACCCGAGTCGGCCTCCGTCCGTTTCGCGACAGGCCCGTTACGGCGTCACCGTGAGCGTAACAGGGGTACTGTGCGACAGCGTTCCGCTGGTCGCCGTCAGGGTCAGGGTAAATGTGCCCAAAGCCGTGTTGTTATTGGTTCTGACCCTCATCGTAGTCGATCCCGAGGTCACGATCGAGTTCGGACTGAAGCTCGCCGTTGCGTTGGCCGGCAGTCCGCTAACGGCAAACGTCACCGTTCCCGTAAAGCCGCCCGCAGGCGTCACTGTGGCCGTGTAGTTAGCGCTGCTGCGCCGAGCCACGGACCGGGACGCCGGTGTGGCCGTCAGCGAGAAGTTCCGCCCGTTTACGATCAGAGTCACCGTCGCCGAATGCGTCAGCGTCCCGCTGGCTCCCGTGATCGTCACGGTGAAGGTGCCGGTTGGCGTCGTGCTCAAGGTAGCGACAGTCAGCGTCGACGTTCCCGAACCCGTTACCGACGCCGGCACGAAGGTGCCTGTCGCCCCGGCCGGCAACCCGCTGACAGAAAACGTCGCGGTCCCCGTAAAGCCGTTCACTGCCGTCACCGTCGTGGTGTAAGTAGTGCTCGCGCCCGGCGTCACGGTTCGCGAAGCGGGGGTCGCCGAGATCGTGAAGTCCGGCACCGGGACGGGGTTAACCACCAACGCCACCGTGGCGGTGTGCGTCAGCGTCCCGCTGGTTCCGGTAATCGTCAGTGTGAACGTGCCGGTCGGCGTCGTGCCGTTCGTCGTCGTCACCGTCAGTGTGGACGAACCTGGAAGCGATAGCGGCGTCAGACTGAACGAGCCCGCAGCGCCTGCCGGAAGCCCGCTCACGGTCAAGCCCACCGTTCCCGTGAAGCCTCCCAGTGCTGCCGCACTCACCAGGTACGACGTGCTATTGCCTGTCACGACCGTCTGTGAAGCCGGAGAAGCGGAGATCGAGAAATCCGGCGTCCCGCAACCCGCGAAACGGAAGGACCCGATGAACGTGCTCCAGTTGAAAGACCCGTTGGCGGGCAGAAACTCGTTCGTGTACCAGAGCGTGCAATCGTCCAGCGGATCGATCCGGAGGGCCGTGTAATCTCCCCACCGCACCAGTCCGCCCGTCTGCGACCCTGGCCCTTCGAACAGGCTCGACTCGGTTCCCATGGTACCAACCGCGTCTCCGGGCGCCCGCCCAGTGAATCGGATCGCCGGATGGAGGGTGCTGCTCGAAGCGCTGTATCCGATCGCGATATCTCCCGCCTGGTCCATGGCCGCGCTCGCCATCCAGCGGAAGGTCGTGTCCGCCGGCGCGAAAGTCCCTTGCTGGAAAAGACTGAAGGCTCCCGCCGCCGAGACCGGCGCGCGCAATTCATACCACCGGACTCCGACGGTGGTTCCCGCAGTCACCGAGTGATTGACCACCATCGCCTCATGATCCGGGAACATGCGGAACGCCAGCCGGTACATGAGCCGATCGCCGAGCGAATCCAGCAACGTAGTCGTTCCCGATTGCGGGATGCACGCGCCGCCGCCGCACGCCTGGCTGAAAGCCGCGCTGGCGATATCCGGCACAGCCGTCAGCGTCGACGCCGCCGGATTGGCAAAGTTGGGCGCCAGCTTGAACATGCGCAGGCTGCTGGTGGTCTCGAAGTTCAGGAAGTACCCCGTCGTGCCGTCGACCGGAGGCGTCGAACCGTCCAGGTCCGATGGCAGAAAGCCGGCGTCGTTGCTGATGGTGAAACAGATGGCGGCCGGATTGGGCGCGCCGCTCAGCATGGCTTTCCGGTCGTATGCGCATAGATCCGCGCCGGTGAACGTCGCGGCGTTCAGGAACAGGTTATAACTCGCTAAGTACGCGCTATTGGTTGCCGTTGGCCAGACTCCGATTTTCCCATAGTCGTTCAACTGGGTTCCGAACGGGAACGAGTAGAGGAAAAACGCCCCGCCTGGGTCGTTGGTCTGCGACACCGCCACGCATTCCGAGAACGGGGCGGTAATGCTGCCAATCTGCGTAACCACCCAGCGGTCCGCCAGCCGGTCGTATTGGACGATCGGATCGCCGGCGTTGGCGACGGCGCACGGTCCTCCCAGCGCGGTCCACAGAGAGCTCAGACTCTTGGGCGCCACCAACTGCGTGCCGGCATGGTCAAAAACCGCGATTCTCGTGTTGACCGTCTGCACGATGTGGTTTGGCCCCACCGCGATATTCGGATCGGGCGGCGCGGACCCATTGGCGCCGACACCCGGGAAAAGGGGGTTCTTCTGCGCCTTCACATCATCCCCATGCTCCTGCTGCAACGCCCCATCATCACCCGAAGCTCCGTCGCCTTTGGACGGCAGCCCGTGTTTCGGATGCGCGTTCGGCGGATGTTCGTCGTTGTCATCCGGCATGTCTTTGACGTTGCTGGATACTGCAAAGGCGGATGCCCGTATCACGGTGGCGGCTGGCTGCGCCCACGCGGCCGCACCTGCAAGAAACACACAGGCCGCCATGGATGAAGAGAGGAAAAAACTTCGCTTCGGCTGGGAATTCGAGATGGTTCTCATGTTTGTTTTCTAAACTACTCCGGTCTTGGAATTATCTACTGCTGTTACGTTACTGTTACTATGCGCGGGCGGCTGGGCGACGCGCCACGTTGATCCGCGGAAAGACTTTTCGGATGTATCGTGGACTGTCATCCCGATTTTCCCCTTAAACCCGTACGTTTCACGGGGAACAATTCCCGTCGCGCGCCTCCGTTGCTGTGGAGGAATTCTAACACGCTACGTCTCGGTTAATCTGTTAATCTGTCCTATCGCCGTTAAGCCACTCTTGTCGCCCTTTACCGTCATCAATTATTTGTGTTACAGATCTAAAATGAGGGAGCTCGCTGCCTGGCGGCTTACATGCGACATGCCCTTCAGCAGATAGGCCTGCGCACCCCGCGGTCGGCGCGCAGGGCACTCCGCGCCTCCTAGAGCCTCCAAGCTGGCAGTAACTCACACCGCAGACTTGTCGCCCGGAACGGGTACGGTGCCATCTGTATTGGTGGCCGCGGGCCCCTCGGGGTTCTGCGCAAAAAGCATCGCGAACCCGGCGATCGCGAAAAGAATCCAGCTCAGTGTCATGGCAGTTTCTTCTGCGGCCGGAGTCCGGACATCTCCGGTGGCGTGTACCACGCAAACAGTTCGTGTTTCATTTGCTCCACGCGCTCCCGATACTCCGGCCTCAGCGCCAGGTTGGTCATTTCATCGGGGTCCCGGATCATGTCGTATAACTCGGGCATATCGTTGACCCGGAATGTGTACTTGAAGTTGTTTCGGCGGAGCATATACTTCGCCTGCGGCGTCTGCAGGTTGAACTCCGAGAACACCGGCAGGCCGCGCACGGCCGAAACGTCCCTCAGTTGCGGCACAAAGCCCGGAGCATCCAACGGCGGCGTGGATACGCCGCACAACTCCGCCAGTGTGGGCAGCACCTGAACCAGGCTGACCGGCATCGGGCACCTTGCCCCTGCCCGGGTGACGCCCGGAGCGCGGACAATCAGCGGCACACCGCATGATCCCTCGTAAAACTGAAACTTCTGCCACAACCCGTGATCGCCCAGCATCTCGCCGTGATCGGAGGTGTACAGTACGATGGTGTCCTTCTCGAGATCGAGTTCGCGCAACGCGGTTAGCACCTGGCCCAACGCTTCGTCGAGTTGCGCCAGGTTCGCGTGGTACATCGCGATTCGTTGTTTCGCCTGCACAGGGTCGCTCAGTTCCGGCGTCGGTCCGTTGACCCGGATTGCGTCGCCCACCTCTTTCGGGACTTGCGCCAGGTCCACCTTACCCCAGGTGGGTGGTAGCTGCATGTCCTCCGCGCGGAACATAGACGCGAACCTCCGGGCCGGCATAAATGGATCGTGCGGTTTGAGACAAGAGCAAATGGCGAAAAAGGGCTGCCGTTTCCCATGGGTCTTTAGAAAACGAACGGTCTCGCGCGCGACGAAATTATCGAAGTGATCCCGCTCCGGGATTCCGGACGCGCGCCCCACCGCCACCGGCCCTTTTCGGGAATCGAGGGTCCGGACACCCTTCCACGGATCGCCTTCGTCGCGCCACAGGTCGTCGATCTGCGGCATTCCGGAGCCGGAATTCGCGCGGCTCAGCTCGTCGGCATATAGCTTGGTCTTCGGGCCGAGGTACTGATACCAGTCGTTGAAGTCGAGGCGGTAATCGAACCCGTGCGTTTGCGCGTCGACGAAGTGCATTTTGCCGATAAGCGCCGTCATGTAGCCGGCGTGGCCGAAGTAATGAGCCAGAGTTTTGTGCTCGAAGGGCAACGGCGTGGTGTTGTTCCAAGCCTGGTGATTGTGGGTGTACAGGCCAGTCAACAGGGACGCCCGCGATGGAGTACACACCGGGTTCGAACAGTAAGCCGATGCGAACCTCACGCCCGAGCGGGCCAGAGAATCCAGGTTCGGGGTTCGCGCAAAACGGCTACCCTCGATGCCCAGGCAGTCGCGGCGATGCTGGTCCGACATGAGCAGCAAGACATTTTGGGGGCGGCCGCCGCCCTGGGCCCGGGCACGGAACGGAGTTCCAGAGGCGGTGAGCCCCGCCAGTCCGGCGGTCAGGAATTCCTTTCTGGTCATCTCGGTCTCAGGTCATCTCACCTTCGCGGGGAACCCCTCGTCGCCAAACCCAGCCTTAAAAAGAGCCGGCTCATCGCAAGCCCGTAGGGAGCCCATCCGGCATCGACGCCTCGGCTTTTTTCCAGACCGGCGGGGGATACCGCCCGGCTCGATGGGAACCCGGCGGACCTAGCCTCGCCCCGGATTTCTCCTCACCAGGATATAGGGTTGGTTCGACAGATCCGGACTGAAGCCGGGAAAAATCGTACTGCCGCTGGATTCGTGCACTTCGAAGTAGTATTGCAGCGGATAGGGCGATTGCGTGTACTCGGCCGGAACGGTGGCGCGGAACTCATTGTCGTGCGTCTGCATCTCAACCGAATGCCAACGCTGCGACTGATCCGCTTGCCGGTAGAAAAGATTCACTTTCCGCCTGGGCCCGTTAGCATTGAACGCCACGGACACTTCGAGCGGCTTGCCGGGGTCAAAGTGCGGAGCGGGTGTATGGTGCGCGGTCACGGACACTCTGTTGGGGCGCGCCAAAGCAGTTGCGATCGCCCGCCGAGCGACCGCTGCGTCCACGGTTGCCGGTGGGTTGAGAGGTGCCGCGTCGGCCAATCGCGCTTCCATATCGCCGAGATCGCCATCAATGCCGGCGATCCGGTCGAACCAGTGGCCGCGCATGTTGGCATTCTTCCCATAGGTGATGTCGGCCGCGTATACGGTCTTGGCGGCCTCTGCCATGGAGGCCCAGGCCTCGCGAGCGGTGCTGTAGGCTTTCACGGCTTCGGTCAACGCGGTTCGGTTGCCCGTCTTCAGATATAACGCCCACAAAACTCCGCTGCGGAATTTATACGCAAAGAATTTCCCGATGCCTGCCTGAATGGCAATATCGCCGCCCATGCGGCGCAATTCCGGTGCGTCCTTCCTGGGCGCCCGCGATAGTGCCTCCGCCTGGCTCTTGGAAGCCGCGGTGGACAAGTCGTCCAGCCATTGCGCCACGTCCAGCGGCGTGTACTTTGCCGAACCTTGGCCGTCGATAAGCGCGTCGGCGCACCCGTTGACAGTCGAAAACAGTTGCGGATCGAAGGCACTCACGTTACCGAACACCTTCGGGTCCGGTGTATCGCCGTACGGCTGTGCGCGCGCGGCGTCCACAATCGGCATGTTCATATACATCTCGGGCCAGTAGGAGTTATTCGACCCGGAGGCGCCGTGCGTCGTAGTGATGACGGGCAGGATGCGGCTGGCATTCGCGAGGGCGGTTTCCATGGGCTGGGCCGCGGTCTGGAATTCGTGGCGCAGATAGCGCCGATAACCATCCGGGTCAGTTTCGGGATTGTAAGTCAACCGGCCCCAGACGCGGTACTGATAGTCGTACTTCTGCCAGTCCCATTTCGGCTCCAGCGACTTATCGGCGTACGCAAGTCTACCGCCCGCGATGCCGCTTCCCATGCGGCCCTTGAACGAGAGCGGCTCGAAAAGTTCCACGCCCAGGCTGCCGGAGAAGCTGAACGCCCGGCCGTAGCCGGCCGCCATGGCAGGGTCGCCCCACAGAAGGTGGCGTTGCGTTCCCGGCCAGACCCGGTGAATGATCCCGTATTGCCGGGTGTCCTTCAGATAGTCGCCGTAACCGTAGCGCAGGAAACCTCGGGTGGCGGTGATGCTGACCGCCGCGGGGACGACGTTACCACGCCCCCGGGCTCCGCGCGACGCGAACTCCTCCTCGCGAATCGCCGCCTGGTGGTACGGCATTCCCATGTGCTCGGCCCAGAACTTCGGCGCCATGCTCACCGGCATTCGCGTCGCCCGCGCAATCGCGATGTGCCGCTCGTCTGTCCCCTTGGCATGCACATCGATGTCGATCTTCCGGCCGCAGTTCGTGATGGCGGCAAACAGAGTCTCCCAGAAATCGTATCTTCCATCGGGGATCCCGCTCTCGCTGTGTACACGGAAGCTCAGCCCCGTGATCCCCGGGCAAGCCTTCAGGAGAGCGGCCAGCCCGTCGCGGCAATAGGTCGCGTGCGTTGCCGGAGTCAGGCCCGCAATCTTGTAGTTGGTGTCGGTATTGGGCCACTCGTAGGCGTGTGACCAGAGAGCCAGGTTGAACTGCAGACCCCGGGCGACGGTCTGTTCGCTGATAAATTTCAGCGTCTCCAGATTGCGATCCCGCTCGGCATCGGGAAGACCCACGGCGGTCACGTTGTAACCCGGGACCGGCATCAGAAACGGATAAGCGAGATAGAAATAGGAATCGGGAATGTTGCGCGCCGAGTTATAGCCGATTCCGAACGTCAGGTTGAAGCGATTGAACCGATGGGTTGCCAGCGTGGTGAGATAATCCACCCATAGACCGCGATCGTAGAACCACGACTTATCTTCGATGTCGCTGACAAAACATCGCGCACAACTGCGAATGGTGTTGGCGGGCTCCTCTTTGATCGGCGATTTGACGTCCAGCGAAGTACCGTACTTCACGCGGTCGGCCAGTTCCAGAACCGCGTAGACCAGACCTCGCTGGTCGGTTCCGCCAGCCAGCAGGACGGATCTCCCGCCAGTGTTGCCCGCAGCCAGGTAAAGCCCCTCCGGTCCCGGCTGCATGGATACCTTGGCGGCCTTCAGGATCTGCCGGGCGGCGGCGTTCTCCGCGCCCGCCACCATGATGTGCCTGTCACCAGCCGGCGCCGCGCCAATACGCGGATACACCTTCGCGGGTATGCCTTGCGCACTGAGCGCGTCCTGGAGTGTACGAACCGCCCACGTTGGAGCCGCCGCGGAGGCGATCTGGTCCTGTGGGTCCACCACGATGGACACTGCCTGCGTAGCGCCCCTGAGTTTGTTCGCTGCCGTCACACCGGCTGCCAGGCCGGTCTGTTTCAAAAAGCTGCGTCGATTCATATTTCTCTTCCTTTGAGCGCCACTTTCACCACTCCCCGCTACCAGCTCAGGTGAGCGTTCATTTGCATGACACGCGCGCCGGCGGTGCCGGTCAATTGCCCGAAACGGGGATTGGTTATTTCCACGATTAACCCGGACAGATTCGTATGATTCAGTGCATTGAACATCTCCAGGCGGTATTGCAAGCGCAATTTTTCCGTGATATTGAAATTCTTCCCCAAGGAAAAATCGACATTCCAGAGTCCCGGCGTGCGAATCGCCCCCGTCCCGATATTCCCGGCCCGAATGGTTTCCCCCGAGGCGGTGCTGAGGGGCACTTTGGTGAACGCCGCCGGATTCAGGTACTGCAGCGTGGTGCTGTAATTCGAAAGAGTCGGGTTACCGCCGGTATAGTCCGGCCGGCTGCCCGACAGGGTCGACGATTGGGTGAGCGTTACCGCGCCGCCGGTTTGCGCGGTCACAATTCCCGATACCTGCCAGCCCCCCAGCACCAGCCGCCCGGCCCGGTAGGCCCCGCTGGTCCAGCCCTTCAGGCTGGGAAGGTCATACAGCGTTTCCGTGACGAAATAAAACTTCACATCGCCGGCCGAAGGCCCGCGCGCGCCCTTCATATCGAAGAAATTCTGAATGTAGCCGGTGTTGGTATCGCCCTGGTAATATGCCCCGATGTCTCCGCCTTCGGTAGACAGCGCCTTGCTCCAGGTGAAGTGCGCGCTGCCGCTGAGATTGCGCGAGTAGCGCTTGCGCAGAGAAGTTTGCCATGAGGTATAAGCGCTCTGTTGTGAACTGTCGACATAATAAGTAGCCGCCAGCGACGGATTCGGCAGCAGGCCCGTGATGCGGTCGGGAGTGTCGATCAGACGTTCCGTCAGCAGCTTGACCCCGCGCACGCCCACAAACGCGCTTTCCAGCATCAGCGACCCCGCCAGCTCCCTCTGAATGCTGAACGAGTACTGCTCGGTGTACGGGTTCTGCAGATTCGGATTGAAAACGGAGAACACGCTGGTGACGCCGGTTGCCGCCTCCTGCGCGGTGATGATCTTGGCGATGTCGTCATTGTACAAAGGAAACTTCAGACCCTGGCTCAGAATCTGCTGCTGAGTCAGGTTCGCCGCGCGGAACGGTATGGCTTGGGAGACCTGCACCGATTGCCACATCGCGCCGGGCACCTGGGCGCTGAAAATAATTCCGAATCCGCCTCGAATGACAGTCTTGCCGTTGGCTCCGGGACTGTACGCGAAGCCGAAACGGGGACCCAGGTTCACGCCTGCGTCCGGATTGTAGGGATTGTTGATAGGGCGAATCGGGCCCACGTGGAAGTTCGAATCCAGCAGTCCGTCGGGATTATAGAAAGCGGTAGTCGCGCCGCCGTTCGGGTTTCCGTGCGCCACCAGATTGGAGTAATAGTCATACCGCAGGCCCACGTTGAGCACCAGGTTCTTCGCCAGGCGATAGTCGTCCTGGGCGAAAAAGCCGAACTCGTAGAGATGCGCCGTAAATACGCCATTCCCGAAGGTAGGGCTGATCGCCGTAGGTGTGTTGCTCATCAGTTGCGCCAGGGTCTGGTACGAGAACGACGGATTCTGAGGATTGGTCCGGCTGCAGCACTGCGACAGGTAGTCGCCGCCAAACTTTAACGAGTGCTTGCCTATGGTTTTCGATATCTTCTGATCGGCATTGATGGTCGGACCCACGATATTGTAAAACTCGCTGGACGCGGTGCTCCATCCCAGCGACGTACTGATCAGCGGGAAAATCTCCCCGTAGGCCAATGTCCCCTTGGCGCCCGTTGGATTGAGCACGTTGAAAAAAGCGTCCGTGCGAGTCAGGTTGGCGAGGCTGTAGCCGAAGCGCGATTCCGATGTCCAACTCGTCCCCCCGTGCGTAAGAGCCGCGGTCCCACGCTCCAGGGTATTGAAGTACTGGCGGTCATCGATTCCGTTCACATAGATTCCCGGTATACGCTCATAAGGGCGTCCATGGCTGTACGTTAGTGACAGCCGGTTGGTGTCCGTGATAATGATGTCGCCCTTCGCATCTACGTGATTATCCCAATGCCGAAGGGTTGCGGCGGCCAGGTATACTCCCGTGGTGGCATTGGGGGCCGTGGGCTGATTAGGCAGCGGCAGCGTGGCCAGAGCGATGGTGTACAACGGCACGGCTGCCTCCAACTGATTCACCACCTGCTGCGTGGGCACCGAGCCCTGAACCACTTGAAAGGCGTTCTCATGGTAACCTTCATAGTCGACAAAGAAAAAGATTCGATTCTTGCGTATCGGTCCGCCCACGAAGCCGCCGTATTGATTGAATGTCACCGGCGCCTTAGTGGTCAGCGATTGATTGCGGGCGTTGAGTACTTCCGACTGGAAATTCTCAAACAGGCCGAAGTGCCACCGGTTGGTTCCGGATTTCGCGATCAGGTTGACGTGCCCGCCCAGCGCATCCCCGTATTCGGCCGGCATCGTGCCTTTGATCGTTTGAATCTCTTCGATGCCTTGCATGCTCATGATGTTGACGTAATCCGAAGCTCCATATGTCGAGGCCAGGCGGCCCTCGGTGTTGCCGCTGGCATTGGTACCGTCTACCGAATATCCCGTTCCCGTTTTGCCGACCCCATTCATCCTGATCGCTCCCCCGGCGTTACTCACCCCCGTACCGACGGAAAGAAGACTGGAAAAATTGTTTTTCTGCACCGGAAGCTGGGATGACTCGGAAGCGTCAATGGACTGCTGCTGTTCCGAGGAAACGGCGTTCAGCAGCGGAGCCGTGCCCTCCACACTGACCGTTTCGCTGACCGATCCGACCCCCAGCGCATAGGTCTGGCGCGCCTGCTGTCCGGCGGAGAGAGCGATCCCTTTGGACTCGAATGCCTTAAATCCCTGCGCCTCGATCCGCAGCGTATAGGTGCCCACGGGAAGAAAATCGAACTCAAATTCTCCCGTGCTGCCGGATGTTTTGTGAAACACCTCGGTAGTCTGGCTATTGGTCAGAGTAACGGCGGCGCCCCGTATCAGGGCGGCGGTCGGGTCCGTCACCAGGCCATAAAACGTTGCCGTCGTAACCTGTGCCGTGGCGGATGCGGCGAAGAGCGTGCAGCACGCCATAAGCAGCCGTAATCTCTGAAACCCGAAGTTGCGGATTGTCGATTTCACTTGGCCCCCTTAGCCGCCAAGCTCGGGCGGCCATAGCTATCTATGTGCCGCGATGCTATCAAACGCTCTGGCCGTGTGCAAGGGTGCGGAACCAAGGAGCGCGGGGCGCGGGGCGAAGGGAAGCCGCAAGATTTCACGTTTCTGGGTTCACGCATAGCTGCGGGACCACCAGAAAGGGCTATTTCAAGATCCCAAGACAACTGGCGAGGAAGCGGCTGGAGGCGAAACCGTCGAATGCCTCCAGCACGTATTGAACCGGGTCCGCTCGGGTGAAAGCGGGCTGCACGCCGTGTAGTGGATCTCCAGCTTGCCGTGCCCTGGCTGGCTGCGAATATGGGCGGGATCGATGCGCACGGCGCCCTTCACATTCGGAAACCGAAGCTTAATCTCGGGAAGCCGCTCCGTCCCGTCGGAATTTGCAAAACGCGAGGAACGCAATTCCTGCAACCAAAAGACCTAGAGTGGAAGGCTCTGGCGCGTCGGCGTTGGCTTGGACGTTGTCGTCGTTGTGCTCGGGGTCATGGTCGTTGTCGGGGCCGTCGTGCTCGTCGTCGTGGCTGGTGCCGGCGATTACTTGCGTGCCGGACAGGTGTGTGACCTGGTCGGTATCACCCCGGAAATCTTCAAATATCAGCAAGCTATGTTGATCGAAATTGAATAGTAGTTGGGTTGTCGTCGCCGATAAAGCGCCGCCGCCTGGAACTTCGAAGACGGAATTCGAAAGATTGTCGTCAAGAGTTGTACGGCCGTCATTCAACAACAGGTTAAAATCGAGAATGTTGCCAGTACCGATAGCCCCGATGGTTCCGTCGGTTTCGATGAAGCCGGTCACGCTTCCTGGGCCAACCTTCTGATCGACGCTGTAAATTATAGCAGAGGCGCTACAGAGAGACGCAGCGCCAAGAACCACCGACAGAATAGTGAAACTTCGAGAAATCCGCATTTGTTTTTTACAATCCTCCGATAATGGAAATGGAACAGCCGTGATGTTAGAAAGCTGGTATGTGGGGCAGGTTGGTAACCTGCGGCGGATTGGCAATCCGCCTGTCCGACCTTACTGGCGACGCCACCAACGAAAACTGGCTCGCTGCCGCCTCGGCGCAGGCGGATTAACAATCCGCCGCAGATTAACAATCTGCCCCACAAGGGTTTCGTGACTTACCCGCAAAACGGTTAGTCACTCATGTCGCGGTTTAGCGGGTCTCGCTGCCGGTCGCCCGCCCTGGCGAGACCGGGCGGACAAGCCTCACCACAATTAGTCTCGCGAAGCCACCCGGTCCCACCTGAATTTGCGGAATCCGAGGAGCGCAATTCCCGCGACCAAAAGACCTAGAGTGGAAGGCTCTGGCGCGTCGGCGTCGGTGTGGTGGCGCTGGCGATTGCTTGCGTGCCGGATAGGGGACTTGTGAACAGTGGACCCGTCACCTGTAGAACTTCTTCTCCGGCTACAGGAGCCGTATCGCAAACACCTCCAGCAGAAGCGGTCACGGCGCACCAAAAATTGGCTCCAACGAATCCGCCGCGTTCAAATATAACCAGGCCGAAGTCGGACCCGCTGAAATTGAATAGCAGTTGGGTCGTTGTCGCCGATAGATCGGAGCCGATAACTTCGAAAACGGAATTCGAGCGATGATCGTTAACAGTAGTGGTGCCGTCATTTAACAACAGGTTAAAATCGAGAATGTTGCTAGTACCGATAGCCCCGATGGTTCCGTCGGTTTCGATGAAGCCGGTCAGGCTTCCTGGGCCAACTGTCTGAGAGACGCCGTAAGTTATAGTAGCGGCGCTGCAAAGGGACGCAGCACCAAGGACCAATGACAGCATGGTCAAACTTCGAGAAATCCGCATTTGTTTCTTCTATTCCTCCGAGAATGGAAATGGGACAGCCGTGATGTTAGAACGAACACATTACCAGCGTCAACTGCAAAGCAGTGTAGAAGAGCAAAACGTAACAAGACAGTTCAAAACGTAACAAGAGAAGATAAGTACTGGCACTATCGTCCGTGAAAGATGATGTAAATCCTAGAACCAGTGCTTGACCGGGGGTGGCCAAGTAGGCCTCTCGGATCAATCGGTCTGTGCAGTTCCGTGTCCAATGGCCGTTGGAACAGCCCATTGTCGTCACGGCCGTGAAAATCACGGCAAACAAGCCAAAACTTCCTGGTAAGATGGCTCTTGACTTAAAATCTTGCGGGTGACGTCGAGGATGAGGATGCGGACGTCCTCTCGTACGAGACCGTCATGTTCGTATCCGATGGCGATCAGACCGCCGTAGCGGGCCTTGCGCAGTTGGCGCATCACTCCGGCGATGCGCGCGAAGCCGCGTCCCAACCGCACATTGACTTCGCCGCCCGCCGCCACGGTATCGTATCCACAGGACGCGATGTGTCTCACGTCGAGTGATGCGCCCTTCGTCTTCGAGAGGCCCGGCAACGCCCGCTGAGCAGTTTCCCGGCTCTCGTAAGCGGACGTCTGCTTGAAAGAAGTGATTGTGAATGTTCAGCGCATCCGCCGGCGGAGTTTCGACAAGGCGATGAGACCGGCGCCCAGCAACAGGAGAGAAACCGGCTCAGGAGCCTCCGCCGCTCTGCCCAAAAGCTCCACCCGCAATCCGGTGGGTCCACCGTCGTTATTTACCATAAAGTCCATCGTATTCATAACGGCGTGGAAATCGCTGCTGATCGAAAACAGTGTCCATTGAGTAAAGGATGTATCAACGGCGGGGCCGGTGGCCGTTACCAGCGTGTAATGCGCGACACCGACCGTTCCATTTGGCAACGGGACGCCGGCAGCGTCCACACCGGTATTGAAATCAGTATTGATCGAAGCTGCTTGCGTGGACGCAGCGCCAAGGACCAGCGACAGAATCGTCAAACTTCGATAAATACACACTTGTTTCTTACACTCCTCCGAGAATGGAAAATGGGACAGCCGTATTGCGGTTTTCCGGGTATCTCTGCCGGTCTCCCGTCCTGGCGAGGCCGGCAGACATGCCTCGGCACAATTAATCTCGCGACTCCGCTGCGTCCCGCCTGAATCTGCGGAATCCGAGGAGCGCAATTACCGCAACCAAAAGACCTAGCGTGGAAACCGGACAGCCGTGATGTTAGAACAGGCTCAACACTTGCGTCAACTACAAATCAGTGTAGAAGAACAAAACGTAACAAGATAGATCAAAACGTAACAAGAGCAGATAAGTACTGGCACTTTAGTTGGTGAGAGACGACGCAAAATCTAAAACTCACTCGTTAACCGGGGTGGTCAAGTAGGCCTCTCGGATCAATCGGTCTGAGGATACGGAACGGGCGGCGCGGAATGGAATGGGCAGAACTACCGACTTAAGGGAGCCTGCGCTGCGTACTCAACTTCGATGCGGACGTCCTCTTCCGCGGGACCCTTGTGCTCGTATTCGATGGCGATCAGACCGCCGTAGCCGGCCTGGCGCAGTTCGCGCATCACTTCGGGGATCTGAGTAATGGCTAGGATGGCGTTCTGCGGCAGGCCATCCTGGGCGCGCCAGGCACGGTGGCTGTACTCGCCGGCGAGCCCGTCGGCCCCCGGCTAGGGTACCCCGGAGGACGCCCCATCGCTTGCATGGAGGCCGGCGGCGGACGCCGTCCCACACATCAGAAACAGAACCGCCACGAGGTGGAAGCTATGGCGGCTTCTTGGCCGCGTACGCATCCTGAGTAGTCTATTGTTAGCCACACGCCGCCGGATGCTGTGGGCACGATATTGTGGGCACGAAACTCCTGACGCCCGGACCGTCTGAGTCCGAGTCAAACATGTTGGAGAGACTTGGTTGAACCTTCGCCGCTCGAAGGTGCTGGTGTTCGATCCGGTTGTGAAGACGCCCGGCGCCGAATCAGGCTCGCATATCCAAACGGGACAAACTGTCCTGGAAATCGCCTCTAACTCCTTTGTTTGAGAATCATACTGGGACAGATTGTCCCGAATCGGCTCAAGAATAGGCCAGATACGAGACGGACGAGTAGCGGAAGCGGAGCGAGGCGGAGCAATCCTCCTGGGGGAAACCGGGGAAGCAAACCTGTGAGCCGTTAGCGCCAGCGAACCCGATTCGGCGTCGTGACGCAAATGGAAGTGGCCAGTCTGCCAAGGATGATGAAAACCGATATCGAAACTGATACGGGCGGGGAAGAAACACGCCAAGGAACGCTGGATGGTTCTAATCGGCGTAGGTGTCCTCGCCTGCGTGGGTGTCCGGGGTGCTAAGCGATTTCAGTAACGGGCGATCCTTTCCCGAAACAGCCCCAAACTCGCCTGTTTGCCCGGTACGCCGAAGAGTTGGTAATGCCCGTTCAGCACACCAGCACGTGGCATTGCTGATACAATCGGGGTCTGCATGGGTGACCGTGTTTCCTTATTCGTTACCTGCATGGTCGATCAGCTTTTTCCAAAAGTGGGAATGGCCATGGCCGGCGTGCTGGAGCGCCTCGGCTATCAGGTGGATTTTCCCGAGGAGCAGACCTGCTGCGGTCAGCCGGCTTTTAATAGCGGTTACCGCGCCGAAGCCCGGACGGTGGCGAGGCACTTCCTCAAGACATTCGAACAGTGCCCGCGCATCGTGGTGCCGTCGGGTTCCTGCACGGCCATGGTGACGCATCATTTTGCCGAACTCTTCGAGAGAGAACCGGAGACCTTGGCCCGCGTCCGCGATCTGGAACATCGCACCTGGGAATTCTCCACCTTCCTTACCGAAGTGGCGGGCGTGGAAGACGTGGGCGCCCGCATGGAAGATGTGGTGACATTTCACGATGGCTGCCACGCCCTGCGCGAACTGGGCATCCGGAGCGCTCCCCGGCGCCTCCTGGCCAATGTGCGCGGCCTGGAATTGCGCGAGATGATGCCCGCCGAGGAGTGCTGCGGTTTCGGCGGCACGTTCTCGGTGAAGTTCGCCGAACTCTCGGGCGCCATGGCCCGGACCAAGATCCAGGCGATCGAAAGGACCGGCGCCAGCACCGTGGTCTCACTCGATCCCAGTTGCCTCATGCAGATTCAGGGCGCGCTCTCCCGCGCCGGCTCCCCCATCCGTACCATGCACCTGGCCGAAGTCCTGGCGAGCCGCTAACCATGTCAGCCGAGTTTGATCGGAAGATCCACACCACGCTGGAGGACGCCAATCTCCAGCTCGCCATCTATACCGCCACCGGCCGGCTGAAGGACAAGCGCATTGAGTCGGTCTGTGCCGAGGCCCTGCCCGATTACCAGGAACTGCGCAGCCAGGCTAACGCGCTCAAGAAGCACGCCATCGATAATCTGGACTACTACCTGGAAGAGTTTGAGCGCAACGTGGAGGCCCGCGGCGGCAAGGTGGTCTACTGCAAGGACGCTACCGAGGTGGCCGATTTCGTGCTCTCCATCGCCAAAGAGCGCGGCTCGCACCTGATCGTGAAATCGAAATCCATGACCACCGAAGAGGTGGATCTCAACGAACGGCTGGAACACCACGGCCTGGAATCGGTGGAGACCGATCTGGGCGAGTACATCCTGCAACTGGCGCATGAGAAGCCGTACCACATTGTGGCGCCGGCGCTGCACAAGACGCGCTACGACGTGGCGGAGATTTTCAGCCGCTCCCTGAACATTCCCAGCGAAACCGTGCCCGAAAAGCAGACGGCGATTGCACGCGTGGTGCTCCGTCAGAAGTTTCTGGACGCCGATATCGGCATCAGCGGCGCCAACTTCCTGGTGGCCGATTCGGGCGCCGTGGTGATCGTGGAAAACGAAGGCAACGCGCGGCTCACCACCACCGCGCCCAAGATTCACATTGCGGTGGCGGGAATTGAGAAGGTGATCCCGCGCGCCCAGGACCTGGTGACGTTTCTGAAGCTGCTGGCCCGCAGCGCCACCGGCCAGTTGCTCTCGGTGTACACGTCGTTTCTGGCCGGCCCGCGACGGCCGGGCGAGGTGGATGGGCCCGAAGAATTTTACGTGGTGCTGCTGGACAACGGCCGCACCAAGCTGCTGCCCGACCGCGTCAAACGCCAGTCGCTGTACTGCATCCGCTGCGGCGCTTGTCTGAACACGTGCCCGGTATACCGCAAAATCGGCGGCTATAGTTTTCCGTGGGTTTATTCGGGACCTATCGGGGCCATCCTCACGCCGCAGTTCATGGGCGTCTCGCACGAGCCGGGCCTGCCCTTCGCGTCCAGTCTGTGCGGGGCCTGCGGCGAAGTCTGCCCGGTGAAGATCGATATTCCCAGGATCCTGCTGGAACTGCGCGCTGACGTCAAAAAAAGCGAGGTGCGCGAAAAACAGAACCGGCTGGAAAAGCTCGCCTTCCGAGCCTTCGCCTGGCTGATGACGCATCCGCGCGTCTATGAAATGGCCGGGCGGATTGGCGCCTCCATGGCGCCTCCAGGCGAAGGTGGCTGGATCCGCAGCGTGCCTGCGCCGATGAACCTGCCGCCGGTTCGGGCCTGGCTGAGCCAGCGCGACCTTCCGCCATCGCCGGCCAAGAGCTTCCGGGAACTGTGGAGGCAGCGCTGATGTCGCGCGACAATATTCTGCACCGCGTGCGAACCGCCTTGGGGCGCAGCG
>Ga0210402_10001649_pt1 | contig 22813 bp, 34 predicted proteins | sample IncBWC7MmetaG_FD_161055 | JGI IMG/M metagenome (GOLD analysis project Ga0210402, IMG submission 161055) | Forest soil microbial communities from Barre Woods Harvard Forest LTER site, Petersham, Massachusetts, United States - Inc-BW-C-7-M | ecosystem: Environmental > Terrestrial > Soil >... | reverse complement strand
GTGAATGAGTCGACCCCACTCGGGGTGCCTGAGCTGATGTATCGGAAGCCGCTCTGGGCTTGACTGTAGAGTGCCCGAGAGACCGCATTCAGGTATGCCTGGGTGTTCTTGTAGCCACCCATCTTGCGCGGCAGACCGCGCTGCCAACGGCACCATTGCGCGTCGACGTAGGCCTGCGCCGCCAGCGCTGTTCCGTCGCGCTGAACGCCAGGGGCGCTAGCTACGCGGATCATTCTAGCGGCCATCAGAACACCTGGGATAGCACGACGGCGTCAGCTGTCGATGCCGCCGCAATAGCTGCCTGTGCCGCCGCGTTTGAGACCGCAGTGAACACTGCCGACCCGATTGATGTGCCGCCTAAGTTGGTGACCGCGCCACCCGCAGTAGTAGCGCCCGTGCCACCTTGGCTGATAAGCACCGGGTATCCACCGAAGCCCGAGCCAGAGACCGCGTTGATGACGTTCGAGCCGTCGCTGTAGAGGATCTCCTGGATACCCTGTGGCACTAGCTGCGTGGTACCGGCCGGCGTGAGGCCGCCGGGGAACACAGTGGGTACCTGGAATGTCAGACTGAAGGCCCCCGTGGTTGCGTTGTTGACCCAGTAGGTCTGCGCATACGCCGGGAGGTCGATAATCAGGTTCTGCGTGAGGACGCCGGTGAACTTGTATGCGATCTTGTTCAGGCTCGTACCGGCAGTGGTGCCGATGCTGACCGGGTTGGATGCGCCACCCAGGGCAATTGCCTGGTAGTTGAAGAACACCGGCTGCGTGGTGCCGAGGCCGATACTGTACCAATCCCCCAGTCCGTCCGTGACCAGAAAACAGGAATCGTTCGGCTGCAAAGTGATGAGCGCACCAGATACCTGGGAGTTGATGTTGTCGCCGGCCTGGGGTGTGATCGTGAACGGCGACGTGGCCGAATTCTTGAATTGGACGTACCAGCTCGCGCCGACTGTCGAAGACAGCGGGAGGTTGGCATTGCCTGACCCCGACCCTGCCTGCCAGTTGATCAGCTGCGCGCGGTTGTTGATACCAAGGGTGACGGGGCTGACGTTGAATGTCGCGACCACGATGTCCTGCGACAGTGTGGCGCCCGTGGCCAGCAGGCCCGCGCCCGCGATGGCGGCCACACTGGGGATCGCAATGGCGGCGCCGTACTGGAATGTGATCCAGTTACCAGCCTGGGTGGCATTGTTCTGTATGTACAGGAAGAAGATCGCGCCAGCGCCGACCGTCGCGATGACCGCCCCGCCGAAGCTCTGTATCGTCTGCGTGAATGCCGACAGGTTGTTGACCAGCAGGAACTGACCCTGGCTGACCGCGTTCGCGGGGGGCATGATCAGGGCGAAGGAACCCGCAGTCGCGGCGCTGACCTCCATGATCTGCGCGGCGAGGTTCGAGTTAGGGGCGGTCTCCTGTGGCCATACGAGCTGCAGGTTCGCCGTCAGCGTGTAGCTGATGTACGAATCGAGTGCCGGGCTGATGTTGTTTCCGCCGAAGACGGTAGTATAGGTGGTAGTCATCAGTCTTTTTGCCTGGTGGTGGACCGGTCAATGATCTTGTCCGTGTCCTGGCCGTTGACCACGGCAGCCATCCGGTCGTACATCTCCTGCCACACTGGGATGCGTTCGTCCTTCTTGATGAATGGCGTACACTCCAGAAGCGCGGCATAGAGGAGGAGACTCGGCTGGTACTGCGTGATCCAGTTGGTGTTATTGGTGACATCGAGCAGCGCCGGCTGCTCGTAGTAGACCAGTTCCGCTGGGTAGGCTGCATCAGGGGTCGGCGCGACGATGAAGTTCTGGTAGTTGTAGTCAGCGTAGAACTTCGGCGGACCAGGCACACCATATACGGTCGTGTTGGTCTGCGTATCGTCGGGCCAGTAGCTGCGCAGGTACTCGTAGCTGCGCGGGAATACTTGATTGCGGACACTGGTCCCGGTCGCCGCGCTCGCGACGTTCAATGACACGGTCTGGCGCCAGCGATCAGGCTTCGCGTATACCGCGAGATTCGCCTGCATGGTGAACACAGACGGCACAAGGAAGCCCACGACCTTCAATTCCGTGGCAATACGACGTTCCGCGAAGTTGATCAACTCCGGGAGCTGGTTGAACACGATTGAGTCGTTTACTGTGCCGCGCTCAAGGTACGCCTGCATATCATTCTGCAGGGACTGGAACGTCATCGTGGTAGGCATTAGTGGTGGCCCCTCATCGTGAGTAGGTCAATCGCGTAGCCTGCGGCCGCCCCGAGTACGCCACCGACTCCGGCGAGCGCCGACAGGAAGCCTTTCTGGCGGCCGTTCGAGACCTTCAGGGCGACGATCTCATTGGTGATCGTATCGAAGGCGGCCTTGTCGGCCTTCGCGTGCTCCTCCATCCACTTCGCAGTGTTGAGTCCCTGGGTCCTGATTTCTGACAGGGCGCCAAATACGCGTTCGATTTGTTCGCCAGTCATACCCTGTTCGCTCATTGCTGCGTCTTCTCGTAGACGTGCATGCCACCGAGACCCAGCATGCCGAATGTGAGGGCCGACAGCGGCGCGATATCCAATGCCGGAACATGTAGCCCAAAGGCGGTAGCCCATGGCACCAAAATGAAGTTATTCAAGTACGCGAGCGAGCATACCCATCCGAGCCCGCCGCGCCAATGCTCCAGCGGGTCGCTGGAGGCCGCTTCGGTCTGGTCAATACTGGTCTGCGCTGTGATTAACGCAAGGCTCGCAGCGAGCTTTGCCTGCTCCTCGGCGGTCTTATCGGGGAAGATCATAGACAGAATCTTCTGAGCCGCCGTAGCGACCGCGCCTACCCCTGCAACGTCGATACCCATTATTTTGCTCCAAGCTCTTCGGGGCTTAGTGTCGCCTCGACAGCGGTTTGAATGACCCGACTAAGCCAGCCCTTGCCGTACTTGTCGAAGTTCTCCATCTGCGTGTACTCGTACGCGCACTCGGTCAGGAACCCCTCCAGCACCTGCTTGGGCGCCGTGGAGGTCGCCACGCCGGTCGTTACCTGGCCGATGACACCATCAGCGGGGGTGACGCGCAGGGACCGCTGTAGGGCCTTGGCGGCGCCCGTTGGGCCCATGTTTACACCCTCCTTGAAGAGCGCAATGGCGACAATGTCCGGGAGCGTGTCGCAGCGCAGGCGGTCCCAGAAGTCCTTCTGGTATATGCCCTTCACCTGCGGCAAACCCAGGCTGGGGATGTCGAGTGTCGGGTACGCGGCGGCGCTGATGCCGTACATCGTCCCCTTCAGCTCGCCCTTATTTACCGCGCCACCTGTCCAGTTACCAGGATCTTTTTCGTCGTTGCTGTATTTACCTTCCAGCCCGATAGTTTGAGCGAACGCGGTATTGAATGCGTCGATGCTCACAGCGCCTTCTCTACTTCGGTCGCGACCTCTGCCGGCATAGCCTCGATCTTTGCTACCGCAGCAGTTGCCGCAGCCTTGTCGGCCTCAATCTTCGCCTTGGCTGGGGCGATGTGCGCTTCTACCGCTGCGATGACCTCGTGCGGTGCGGCTTCCATCTTACGTATCCATGTGTCCAGCTCGTTGATCACGGGGATCGCGAACTTCGCCTGGATCTCTCCCAGGGCGATGTTGATCCTGGTCATGAACTCTTTCGACAAAATTACTATTGTGTTATCTGACATTTTACTCTCCAGTTGATTAAGCGATTCGTGTGACAATCATGGACGCACCCTGCAGAACAGAGGTGTTTGTTGCTACGCTGCTCTGCTGCGACCATGAGAACGCGAGAGTTCCGCCTGATGCGCAAACCAGAACAGCATCTCCAGTGGCCTGCACGGTGCCGCCAGCTGGGTTGAAGGTTCCTTGGAATACGACGGTTCCTACCGCCGAGCTGATAGGCTGACCGGCGAGCTGACCAGCGGTCGATCCGGTGTACCAACCCTGGCTGCCAGCGGTGATGGTTCCGCTGTAGTTGATATTGCCAGCGATACCGTTTGTGGTTACGCCGTTCTGTGTGTACGGAATTACCAGCTCAATGCGGTATGTGCCGTTAGCTGGGATGACGTACGTAAGGTCAGGATCGTTCGCCGGTACTGCAACGCTGGCGCGGTTGGTTGCGGCGTTCTTGGTCTTAATGACCACGGTGCCGACCTGCGTGTTGTTCGCATTCCCGAGCGACAGGACCTGTCCGCCGTTCACGTAGAACTGCACGGCGTTGACAGTGCCGCTGCCTTGAGCGCCGCCGGACGCTCCGGTCATCGCCTGGTTGCCGCCGATCTGCAGGTAGTTACCTGATCCAGATGCTGGTGCGAAGGGACCACCGGTTGCAACTGATGCGCCGTTGACAAATAATCCGCCAGCGACGTTGATCGTCCCAGCCCCTTGTGCGCCACCGGTCGGTGCTCCCCACTGTGTGCCGGTGCTGTCCGTAATCGTAGTGGCGCCAGTGAGCGATATCGCTCCCCCAGATTGAGTAAGCGCCCCCGTGATTGATGCGCCACCTGCGCTAACCGTAAGTCCGCCGGCTGTGGCTGTGATGCCGCCGGTCGTGGCTACGAGTCCGCCGGCTGCAGTGATCAAACCTACAGCGCTCACGACCATCTGGTCGGCGCCATTGTTCAGGCGTATTGAAGTGTCGCTAGCTGGTTGATATAATGTCCAGATAGCTTGCGCGCCCTGTTTGGCACTCAAGATGTTCAACTGCGACGCAGCCGCACCAGAGACTGCAACGGCCGTGATGCTAGGCGTCGTATTGATCGTCAGCGGATTATTACCGGCCGCCCCGGTAATGGAGATTGAACCCCAGTACGAGCGGACCTGGTTAGCCCATGATCTCATTTACGTGAAGTCCGTGTAGCAGGCGACGACGTCGACCGCGCTCGACGTATTGCAGAGTGCGCGCATCGAGAAGCCGTTGGTGAGGGTAATCTTCAGGTTCCCGCCGCCGAGCACGAGCGTATCCCCCGCCGCGATGACAGTATTGAACGCCACGTAGAAGTCAGTGGTCCCGTTGTATACGGTGACCTGTACGGTGACGTTGCCACCGGACTTGTTCGCGAAGCTGATGCAGCTCACGATACGTCCGGTGGACGCGGCCGGCGTCGGTATAACCTGCGTGATAGAGGTCGGCAGGTTCGTGGTGAGCGCCGGGTTCTGGATGTTGGTTGTCTGCATTAGGGTACGTTCCCAGTGGTGGGGAGCTGCGGCGCCTGGAGGCCGTTGTCTTCAAATTGTGAGGGCGGCCAGTTCGCGTCACCCGGTGCCACGGTGACCGTGGTCAGGCGCACGTCGGGGCGCGGGTATTCGAGTACGATGTCCTCGGTCGCCCGTGGGGGAAGCCGGTATGGATCGTACCAATCGGAGTCTTCCTGGCACACGCGCAGGCCCGGGTAGTTGACGTCGCTTTCCAGCTCATCGAGCGGGAACTTGCGGCTGCATCGCGCGCAGAGGCCGATGCCGAGCGAGTTGTTCCCAGTGGTGTCGAGGTATTCTGGCATCAGCGTGTGTACTGCCGGAGGTTATAGTTCATCTTGAAGGGGCTGCGGTCGCGCTCTTCGAGCCACAGGTTCGCCTTCATCTGCGGCAGGCGTGCCTGCACGGCTACTATGCGATCCGGTTTCGCTTCCGGGGTGCAAAAGGACAGGGCGTCGGCGAGCATGAATAGTACGGTGTAGAACCACCGCGTAGGGACTTCAAGCTGCTGCTGAAGACTCCCGACGTCCTGTATGTAACGCTGCCGGCGGGCGACCATGATGCCGTTCAGGTTGACCGTGGTCTGATCGGCCGGCGGCCACAAGTCTATGCTGCAGCCGAGCGCCTGGTTACCGACGGCGACGTCCCGGTTGACGTAGTACTGCAAGGGGCGACCCTCGAAGCCCTTGTTCGTCATATTGTAGTAGTCGTCCTTGTTGAACCGGTACATCTCGATGTCGTTCGGCGTGTTGTAGAGCGCCGCGCTCGTGATGCTCAAGGTGTTCGGAGGGGTCACGACAGTGGGGATCACGCGCCAGTATCTCTGGGGGGCGCTCACGTTCATGTCGTACCAGATGTTCTGGGAGCCGTAGCCGCCGAAGTTCAAGGGCGTGGTCGCGCTGACCGTCGTCCAGTTGATGTTGTCGGGGCTAGACTGGAATGTCACCGGGACCGGGGTGCCGAGCCACAATATCGACCAGTTGTAGACGATGGTCGGGTTGTTGGCACCGAAGTCGTACGCCCACGCATTGGGGCCGCTCGCAATGAGCGCCGGGGTCACGTTGAAGGAGGTGCGGAAGAACACGCGATTCAGGTCATTGGTTCCCACCGGCATCGGATAGTTGCGCTGGCCAACTACCAGGGGGATCAGGATCTTCTCAAGCGTGAACAACGGGTGCGAAGTATTCACCGCGTCCGCGAGCACCATACCAAGGAGGTCGTGCGCGATGTCAATCTTCTCGCCAGTTACCTGGGAAGGCACGAGCCCGAGCATGCCGTAGGAGCGGTCGTAGACCGTCCGGTTGTCCCATGCTGTGACCTGAAGTGTGCCTGTAGTGGATAGCGCCATCTGATTCTCCGGCGTGCCCTATAGGCTGGCCTCGGTCGAGTGCTGGTTATCCGGCCTGGTGGTGAACGTGGTGGATGACCAAATGTCCACCCTCTGCCGCCATCGGTGGGCCGCCTGCCATCGGGGGCATCCTTGGGGCTCCGCCAGCCATCCCAGGAGGTGCGCCCATCGGAGGGGCCATACCAGGAGGGGCGGGACCCATTCCCGGCGCTGCGGGCTGATGCGGAGGCCCTGAGAGGGCTCCGACGACGCCGGCAAGCTGCCCGAGGGCCTTGTGGTCCATCTTGGCGTGCATCGCGGCGTTTTTCTTCGGCGCGGTGCCGCGCGAGAGTCCGCCCATGGCCATGTGAGGCTCACCGGAGGTCATCTCGTACATGTCGCCGCGCGGCTCGCTGAAGCTGGGGGTGCCGGCTGCGTGTTCGTATTTCTCGGCCGTCGCATTCGCCGGGCTGGAATTAACCCTGGTGCCTGTCGCAGCGGCCTTGCCGCCCGGGTGCTCCGTGTGGGTCCCGGGGACCTTGACGTCGCCGCCCTTCTTCGCGGGATGCAGGTACCCGCCCAGATTACGGTGGGGATGGGCGCTGCCGCCTTCCTTCATGCCGTGGCTGGTCGTGGTGCCGGCTGACTCTTCCGTGCCGCCGTGCTCGTTCGTGTCGCGCGTCTCGTAGCGATCCGCGTGCTGGACGACGTCGCCGCCGCCCTCATTGAACCGCTGCGGGGTCGTGGCCTTGATGTGGCCGCCTTCCGCGTGGCGCTTGACTTTGCCGCCCTTCTTGAAGTCCGAGAACTCGCTCATGCGCTGAGTGGTACCAGACTGATTTGTCGCCGGCTCCGTGTTGCGCCCTTCGGCGTCGAACTTCGAATTGGCAGCGGCCTTATTGGTGACCTTCTGGCCAGGCGGGGTGCGCTTGAAGCTGCCCGGGGAGACGCCGTCGTCCTTGTTCCAGGGGGTCTTCGCGCCGTCTTTTACCTTGCCGGCGGCAACCCTGATCGCCCCGCCTTCGGCTTTCTTCGCCATCCCGCCGCCGCAGTAGCTGCAGGTGCAGCCGCTGTCGTGCAGCGAGTCACCCTTCCCGCCCTCTTTGTAGCGCTGGGGGGTGGTGGCGTGTCCGCCGCTCTTGAAGGCAGGCTTCTGGACGCCGCTGGATTTCTCACCACGGGTCGCGGGAGGCGACCGCTTATCGTTGACCTTCGAGAAGTGCTCGCTAGCGATGCCCGTCCCGATGCCCTTGTTCTCGTTGCCGCCCTTACCTATGCCGGCGCCCTTCGCTAGTCCGCCCTTGGCGAACTTCGGTACCGAGCCCGAGGTGTGCTTGCCGCCGCCCGCGCCGCTGGACTTGCCAGTGACTACCGAGGGGCCGGCCATCGAGGTGTTGTAGCCCTTCACGCCCTGGGCAGCATTGCCCTTGGAGGTGTTGACGGACTTTTGAAAGCCGAAGCCCTCGGGGAACTCGAAGTCGTTGACGTATTTTACGGCCATGAATTAGGCGCCTACTGTGCTGTCGGACTGGAAGATCGGACCCAGGGTCACGGTGGCGGGGCCAACGGTGACGTTCAGGCGGATGCCAGTGGCTCCAACGGCGGTGAGATTGAAGGGCTTCGAGCCACCCACAGGGCCGCTAGGAACTGCAGTCCATTGTGGGTCGGTTGCGGCATTATATCCTGGCGCGTAGACGTCGGATGTCGTGTACTGCACGGCGTAGGTGGATGCGCCGCCGTCTATAATCGAGCCCCATACGTTGACGGGGTTCGAGCGGGTGTCCAATGGGATCACGCCGACGTTGGCGGCAGCGGTGCCGACTACCGTCGGGTTCGCGCTTACACCAATGGCGGTGATGCCAGTATAGACGATATTGTACTGGGTGAGCTTCATTGCTCAGCCTTAGGCGTTTGTGACGCCAACCAGTGCGCGCACGTCGATGTTGGTGCCGAGCTTCGCCGTCGCGATGGGCTCGTACTGGGTCAGCACGATGCGCTTTGAGCCGTTGCTGGCCGTTAAGAGCAAGTATGTGCCGCGCACGTCTCCAGATCCACCGGAGGTGTTGGTCGCGGGGGTCGTTTGATCAGCGGCAACAAAGCCGGTGACCTGCGAGCCAGCAACCGCCACAACAGGGGCGCCCTGGTAGAACAAATTCAGGTACTCGGAGGTGTCAGCGCGCATCGGTATGCCGATGATGTCAGCCGTGCCGATTGATACGCCGCCGGTCGTAACCGCGCCGGCATTCGCCTGCACGGAGCTGATGTACTTGAATGCCTTCGTGCCGGCGACCGTGGTCGACGCGGTGATGGCGATGATCTGAGACATCGGCTGACCGTAGATGTCGTATCCACGGACGGTAACAAAGCCCGAGCCACCGACGCCGTTGGTCACGGTGACCACGCGCGAGATAAGCTGAGCGGGGTCCCAGCAGCGCGCGGCGCCGGCCTTCACTACCGGCTGGGCAGTGACGCCGTACTCTTGGTCGGACGTGCCGACCTGGAGGTTGGTGCTGGCGAATAGCGCCGGGGTGTTGATGGTGACGGTACCAGCGGCCGCGAGGGCGACACCGGGTGAGGCGTAGCGGTCAGTCGCGGTGACGACAGCGAAGAGCGGGGCAGTGCCCGCCGCGTTGCCGGCCGCAGCGACGATAATGCGCTGGCCAGGGTAGAAGAAGCGGGTCGCGTAGACCGCAGACGCAGAACCAGCGGGGGTCGGCGTCGGGCCGGTCACGGTGAGAACCTGCGCGGTTGCCGCAGCGGTCGTGGTGGTTACAAGTGCGAAACCGAAATCGAGCGCGAGCACGTTCACGATGGCATTGGAGCCCGGGACGACACCGTTGCCTTGCGGGATAAGCGGGATGTTCGCGGCAGCGGGTAGACCGGCCGCCGTATTCAACGCGAAGAAAGCACTCGCCGCAGGGGTCTGCGAAGAGGTAATCGCCGTGTTGGAGAGAGTCGCGGGGATAGCGGAAAGGGTTTCCAGCTCCACCGGGTTGTGCCAGCAGAGGACGCCGGCTTGTGCGCCTTCTCCAGCAGCCGTGGCTTGCGAGATAGTACGCGGGTCAATCAGGGCATTTGACTGGTAGTCAATGTTCGGGCCAGCTTCCGTGTTGGAAATCTGCTGGGGGTTGTCATTACCGTAAATGACATAGGGGCCGTCGATGGCTGTACGCATGTTTACACCTTGTCGGATCGTGCCCTACACTGCGCCTTCCGGGGTCGACGAGAGCTTCCGCTGGTTAAAGGAACGAGAGAAAAAGGCATCCCCCGGTTTCCCGGGGGAGCTGACCAGGGCAAAAGCCCGGGTCGGGGTCTACTACAGGCCCGGCGTGCCGAAGAGGGCGCGCGGGTCGGTCCAACCTACCGCGTAGCGCTCAGTGGCTTTGTACCGCATCGAGTCGGTCTCGAAGTCGCCTTCCATGGACTTCTGCAGCGTGCGACGTTGCACGAGCTTCAGGCCTTCCGGGGCGTCGGTCTGGACGAACCAGGCCGTATTCGAGGTCAGACGCGACAGGTTCGCTTGACCACCCGAGAGCAAGCCCATGGACTTGATCGGGTTGATGTCGTTGTTCGTGGTACCCGTACGGAGCACGCTCTTGAGGAGCACTTCGGACTGGAACACGTTCGACGGCGCGACCACGAGCTTCTTGGGCTCCAGGCGGATGCGCTTGCCGTTGTTGTCGACAGCGTTGCGGATCTGGATCAGGATCTGTTCCAGGGACGTCTGGCTGAGGGCAGCGGCGGTGGCGAGCTGGTTCGAGAACGAGCCCGCGTTTTGGATCGGGTGAGCCGTGTTGATCAAGGACACGCCGTCGCCACCGACAAACGAGCTGTTGAAGGCCCGGTTGATGATGTTCGCACAGAGGGTTTCCTTGGTCTCGATCAAGCTCTGCGCCAAGTGGCGCGAGTAGGTTTGACCGATACGGATGTGGTCGCCGTCTTCCACGAGGACCTTGGTCAGCGCGAAGGCGAGACCATAGACCTGGTAGAAGTACCGGTAGACGAACAACTGTCCGCCAGCCTGGTAGGTAACGGGTTGACCGTCGGGGAGGAGCGGCGCGGCGCTGAAGCCGTAAAGCACTGGCTCTTCGTGGAACGAGCGGGGGATACCGGTGATCTGCTTGAAGACCTGGTTCCATTCGTCCGCGCGCTGTTCGTAGACTCCATCGAATTCCTCGTTGAGAATTGGCTCAACGATGTTTCGGAAGTCTGTACTTCGCATTGGGGCAGCCATTTAAGCGCGCTCCTTAGACCGAAACGAACGGGGTCGCCGTCTGCGAGTTCGCTATACGAACTTGCAGCTGGAGAAACGCGTCGCCGGCAGTTTGGTTGAGGATGGTCGGGTCGGTCTTGGTGATCGACAGCTGACCTTGGGCACCGGTTGCCACGATTGTGGACAACCCAGCGGCACACTGGGACAACCCAACCGTGGCGGAGCCGGCGGCGAAGTTGACCATGTTGACTTCACGGCCATCATAGCGCGGGAAGGTGTCGCCAAGTCCCGGAGTAACGGCGACGCCAGAGGCGGTACCGTCAGTCTGGATGGTGTACTCAATGAGCGGGTCTTGCCAGATGAACGCCGTGATGACGGTGCCGGCAAAGGTTGTCTGGCTGGCTGGCCAGAAATTCGACTCTTGAGGGAAGCCGGTCGCATCAAAGTACTCGACGCCTGCGAAGACGCCGTAGACCTTGTCCGCGCCTGCGGTGCAGGGAGCGAGGTACGATTGGCCGGCAGGAACAGTGACGCCGTTGACGGCACCACCAGTCCCAATCAGCACTTTCACGGGTTGACCCTTGAAAATGTTGACGTTGGTTCCCGGCAGTAGGATGCCAGGGTGGGCGATGCTGCGGATTTCACCAGACGGGTGATACGCCGGCACCAACCCAGAGGGAAGGGCTGTGAGAGACATGTGGTTTCCTTACAGGGTTGAGAGTCCCCGCGCTGGTCACCGCTCTCGACGAGGAATGTTATTCTTCGGAGAAGTCGGGGACTGGCACGGAGTCCAGTTCGCGGAGTGCTGCGACTCCATCCCCTTCATCGACGTCGGCACCGCTGTGCTGCGCCTTCTGTTTCAGACTCGTGACCGTATCGGTCAGCTTGGTCTGTTCCTGGGCAGGACGGTAGTGATGATTCTCGCGCATGTAGAGGTTGTACAACGACTGCGGCAGCTTGTAGGCCACCATCTCGTTGACACGTATCAGGCCATCGGTGGGTCCGCCCTTGTCGGCGACGAACTCGAAGCCCTTGACGTCCTCCGCAACTACGGGCGTGTAGCCCATTCGATGGCGCATGGCCAGCGAGTCGCGAGGATTGTTTGACGCAAGCCAAACAACGTGGAATCCGGGTATAGGCGGAATGTCTGGCAGTGCCGCTTGCGCGAAGCTCGCCCTAAATAATTCCAGCCGATCAGCATCCGTTTGCTCTCGGTCCTCTGTAACCTGCCGATCTTGGCTGGCTTTCGATTTCCGCGTGTTGACGGTCGCTTTACTTAAACGTTGATCTTGTTCCATGGCTGACTCCTAGAGGTTAGCCGCGATTTTGTCGGTCGTATTCTGAGTACTTCTTGGCCATCTTCTGGCGCACCACTGGGTCATCCCAGTAGCCTGCGTCCTTCATGGCCTGCACTCGCTCGGGGGACAGCATGATTTGCACCTTGCTGCCGCCGCCCGTGGAGTTGCTGCGGGTACTTCCGCCTACCGGCGGGCCACCCCGGCGCTGTTGGCGTTCCTGGTGGACTTCTTGTTCGCCGTCGTCCTCGTCGTCGGAGTCGTCGGCTTCGTTGTTCTTGCGCACGTTCTTCCCTAACCGGGCGTTCACGCGCTTCTGCAGTTCTTCCCAGTACGTTGGATCGGAGGGGCGGTACTGCTGTGCGACCGCGTTGTCGATGGCCTTGACAATCAAGGAATCTTCGTCGACTCCATTGGGATTGTACCATTTATTATCAGCAAAGAATTGCTGCTTGAAGCCCTCGACTGAAGTGTCGACCTGGACCGGCTGGCGCTGCTGGTCGGCGATGCGCTGCTTTTCCCAGCGGGCCTGATCCAGCTTTAATTGCGCTGCGGAACGCAGGTTGTCGGCGGCGACCGCGTCCTCGCCGTTCTTGGCAGTGATGGCCTTAGCTTTGACCAGGTCCCACTGCTTAACCTCGGCATCTGCCGAAGTTATGCGATTATCTAATTCTGTGACGCGAGTCGCAATTTGACCCTGGGTTAGGTCCCAGACGGTGCGCTGGAGGCGGTCAAGCTCGCGTTTCTGGAAGTCCAGTTCGCGCTTATCGCGGAGCTTGGCTTCCTTGGCGCGCTTGCGGCGCTCTGCAGAGGTTTCCCGGCGCTGCTCGCGCTGGCCGCCCTCTTCGTCGCCCTGGGCAATGCGTTCGTCGCCCTGCTCGTCGTCGCCAGATGATTCGACTACCTCGACCTCTGGCTCCTGGCGCTCTTGCTGTTCTTGCTCTACCTCGACTTCCTCGGCGCCGCGCTGCTGCTGCATGCGTGAGTCGTCCTGGTCGCGGTCAATGTCGCCGTCTGTCTCGCGGATGGTTCCCATCTTGTTTTCCTTGGTATAGAACCCCAGAATGGGTTCGGTTATGCCCGAATTGGGCATCTTGGTGGATGTATCCCGTTATTTAATAGGCCGCCACGGTGAAACGGGCGGCTGCTCGCCATTCAAGGGAGCCGTGATGGTAGCGATGGGCGAGAATCGAACTCGCTTCGATGGCTTATGAGGCCACGCTGGGGCCAATCCAGTCTACCCCGCTATGAGGGTGTCTTGGGTATCGCATCCCAGACGGCGTCCGTCTGTCGGAAGCTCCGCTGGTACACTGCAGTGCCTGCGCTTGCTGAATTGGTGGACCGTTTACGACACGGCCCGAAACGGCCCAGGCCATTCTCCCGGGTTGCCGCCGCTCAGTGCTTTACCCCTTGCGGGGACGTTTGTGGAGCGCCAGGCGATTGTACGAAGGGGCCTCTCACCCCAGCTGCGCTAGATTGCGACTCTAAGCGATAATCCTATTGTACCACTAAAAGAAGGCCTTTGTCTTGAGGGGATCGTCCACGATGCTCTTGCACTGCAGGTCGTCCATCAAGCCGAAGGTAATGCGGTCCTCAATCGTCGTGCCGCGCGTGCCCGGCATCGGGATGGTCCAGGTGCCGACATTGTGCTGGCTGATGCGGATATAGTCGCCCACCTTCACCCAGGCGCCCTCGGGCCACTGCTCGCCCGTGGTGCGGCTGCAGAAAGCTAGGCGCCCCATTGCAATCACCTTGGCGATTTTCGTGTTGTCGAACTCGGTCTCCATGTCGTAACCAGACAGCTGGAAGCCGGACTTGGTCTTAGTCGCCGGCCGCTTGATCTGCAGGAGCACGAGACTGCCGAGCGGCTTCTCGCCTGGATCGACATCTGGGAATGCATCCTCCATGGTCTGGTGGATCAAAGACTCAGGCTGCGGGAGCTTTACTTTCGCTAGGGTGGTCACTTTTACCTCGAAGATTGTTCAATGTTCAAAAACGTGATAGACTTCACGGTCCGGCTGGTATAACTGCAGCTGCAGCGGCCTGGGCATTCAATGCGGCCTGGGCTGCAGTGAGCGCTGCCACAGCGGCACTCGGCGGCGGCTGAGGCGCGGGCACAGGCGGAAGCGCGAGATTCTGGAGCACCGTTACAGGTACGGCAGCGGCCATGGCAAGTACGGCGGCGACGTGCGCGTCGAGTTGCGGCATCGTCATGTACTGCGTCGAGATGCGCAGCGTGGCGTAGGCGGCATCAATGTCTGCGGCGGTGGTTGTCATTTGGTCTTTGCTCCGCGTGCGAAACCCTTCGGCGCGCTGTAGCCCTTCATCTGTTTACGTTTCCCAGTCGCCCACTGGCTGCCGGGGCGCGCGGGGGTCTTGGGTTTCGGGTCGCTCACTTGATGAGGTCCTTCACGTCGCAGCCAAGGTATTCTGCCAGTTCCTTGATCCACTTGATCTTCTCGCCCTGCTCACAGTCCGGGTGCCCCATAGCCTTGTCGAACTTCTTCGCCTGACGCATAAGCTGCAAGAACTCTTCGAACTGCTCCTTCGTCGGGCCATTGTAGGGTGGATTGATCGGGATTCCACCGTATGGTGGCGCTGGCATGAGCGTCGTAATATTCGGGAACTTATATGGCTCCTGCTTTGGTCCCCACGGTTGCGGCCACATATCGCGGCCGATATCACCGATATTCGAGTACGTACACATTACAGGTCTTGCTCCTTCGCATTGTCTTTGGCGTGCATGTTGATGATGGCCTGGCGCACGCGGTCAATGCCCTGCACGACGCCAATACGCAGGCCGGCATTGTAGGCCGTACGCGTACTGATTGGCTGCCCGCACTCTACGCGGGCCCGCGCGTCGACGCGGTCAATCTCGGTCAGGATGTCTTTGATCACGAGCCCTCACACGTTTCCAGTACACACGCTTCCAGTCGCGGAGATGCTTCCACCACTGCGGGCTGCGGACGCCGTATCGAGCGTATGCCATGGTTCAATAGTTAAACTTCGCGGAACATTTGATACTACCACCTTTGGCGCGCTTTGTCACCTTGGTGGGGTGCTCCCACTTCCCGACTTTCTTGTCGGCGCTGTGGAAGTCCTTTGCCACACTAACGGGGATATCGGCGACCTTACTGTCCGCTGGAGGGGTCCACCCATGGGCGATGGCCGACATGGTGTGTGCCTGTTTCTTACTGGTTGACGGCATGGCGTCACCTTCAGTACGGGAACGGGGTGCTCACCTTGCCGAGTTTGCCCGGATCAGCGTCGAACGCAGCCGCGTCTTCGATGTCCTTGCCGTCCCGGTGGTAGACCTTCCGTGGCCCGAGTAGATGCGCGTCGAGCTGCTCCTCGTCGGTGCCCTCGCGCTTGTTGTTTTCTGCGTCTGCTATGCCCGTCATGTGGGACTCCTGATGTACCGTAAAAAGTGCACTAAGCCACTTACGGTCTGTTTTATGATGCCTTACTCGGCCGCGCGAGGCTTCCCGCCTACGCCCTGGCCGTCCTTGAGGTCGGACTTGTGTCCGGCCTGAATCGTCGCGGCGCTGATCTCCATCGCGGTCGTGTTGTCCGCCTGCGTGGTCGCGAGCTTGGTCTGGTTGCTGCTGTCGGCGACCTGGAGCTTGGTCTGGTCGGACTTCGCTGCGATCATTGCCGCGCCCTGCGCCTCGCCCGCGCTGGTGGCTGCGTTCTGCTGCAGCTCAGCGTTGCTCAAGGCTGCCTTCTGTGCGTCCGCCTGCGCGGTCTGCTGGAGCTTCGCCGTGGCCTGCTTGTCCTGGTTCTCGACCTGGGTCTGCTTGATCTGATTGCCCTGGGCCGCGACCTGAGACGGGTCCATCATCGGCGGCGGAGCGAACTGCTTGAGCATCGCCTGAGCTTTCTGGATGATGTCCGGGAGCTTCGCGAATGCCTTCTGCATGCCCGGGTGGACACGCTGCGAGGCAGCCGCTAGCAGCTGGTCTACTGCGCCCTTGACGGCTGGGTCGTGGATGGCCTGGAACGTCGACAGGTCGTCCTTGGTGCCGGTATCCTCCAGTGCCTTCTGGGCCTGGTTGAATATCTGCATACCATAATAGAATAGCATATGCTCCTTGACGTTCTGCAAGAGAGCCGGTATTACCTGGGGTGCCATGAGCGAGCTGGCGCCAAACATCGGGTCTTCAAGGAACGCCAGGTGCATCTCGATGTGTGCCAGGTGGTCCTGGTCGGGGAACGCCACAATTGGCTGCCCGAGGGCGGCCGCTATGTTCTCGTTCGCCGCGTGCTCCGGCTTCGGCTTAGGCTTGGGCGTCAGGAACCGCTCCGGGTCCTTGACCTTCATCCGCTTCAGGATCTCCGTCTCGACCTCATGGGGGTCGTAGAGTCCAGGGAACAGCTGCGCGCGCTGGGCAATCGTCTGGATCTGCGCTATTCGCTGCAGTTCGCTGAAGATCTCGGGATCTGATACCGGCACGACGTCGTTGGGCGAGTCGAAATCGGCCTTGAATACCATCTGCTCGCCGGTCTCCTTGAGAACCTGCGCGTCGTCCAGGTACGTCGCGAGCAGCCGATGGATAACTTTGAGCATCTTGCCCATGGCGTTGTGCAGCCGCGAGTGAATCGCGCTGAATACCACCATGCCCTGCTCAATGCGGGCCATCGTCGTGCCGACCGGCACGTTTTGGTTGTCCTCGGCCTCATCCAATGTGACCTTGATTAGCTCGTGGCCACTCTCGACCAGGTTGCCATACAGTTCCATCAACACAGGGGACGTGGGGTTGACTTCCGTAGGCATGAACGCCTTGCGGATGTCGTCCTGCATCACTCCGCCTTCTATTTCATTCGTCTGACCAGCATCAATACGCACTGACTGGCCGCCCACTGGGCCACTCTTAAGATGCATCCCACCAGGAAAATTGTTAATATGGGCACTGTCCAACAGAGCGCGAAGAGCACCCGTGGCAGCAGCCGCAATTCCCCCAAGTATTTGAGGAGTCCCAAGAGGCATCGCGCCACGCCACGGAAGGAACGGCCAAGCAATTGTATGCACGAGAGCATCAAGGTTCTCATCATTCTCGTCCCAGTTTCTGTAGATCGACAGGACGCTCTTCGTGCTCTCGTCGATGGTGATGAGGTACGGCGCCGGGCCCTCGTCGGTCTCCTCGGCGTTGTCGATCTTGCGCTTATCGTCTGCCAGCAGATACTGGACGTCTACCTCGTAGACAGTGCGCAGGCCGTTCTCGTTGTAGCTTGAGCGCGTGAGGCCTTCGATCTTGTCGTTCGCAGCCTGGCTCGCGGTCTGGTCGGGGACGGTGACGACCTTGACGGCCGAGATGTCCCGGTACATACCGGAGCGGACGCGGTCGTTGAAGGTGAACTCGTTGATCTGCTGGACGTGGGTCTTGCGGTCGCTGGAGTAGTAGTCGCTCGCGCCGCTGGGGAGGATGATCTCGTCCATCCACACCGGCTGGTGGACGACCTGCTTGCGCTTGATGTCCTGGAACAGCTTGCTGTATGCGACGCCAAACGGCACCTGGGTCAGGATCTGCTCAAGCTCGAACCGGAACGACGGCATCTTCTCCGTCATCAGCCAGTTCATGTAGGTCTTCTTGCGCTTGCCCTTCGCTTCCTTCTTGTCGGTAGTGGTCCCGATGATCTTGTCCTTCACCGGGCCGTCCGCCGGCCACAGCTCCTTGATGGAGCGCGCGGCGAAGTCGATGTGGACCTCAAGCAGCAGCGGGTGGACAACCTTGGAGGCTCCCTCGAACGTGGCTCCGCCCGGGGCGTCGTCTCCAAGACCCGTGCGCTGCAGGCCCTCTTCGTACTGCTTGTCGCGGTTCTTGCGCGCCTCGATGTCCTTCTCAATCAGGTCGTCCAGGTTCGTGGCGATCTTGTTTAGCTCAGACTCGTCCATGTCCTCCGCGAGGTTAGAGTAGAACTCAATGGCCTTCTTGGTGTCCTTCTTGTCGGACAACGTGATGATGGCGCCGCCGTTTGGCAGCTCCTTGGTATCTGAGTCCTCGGGCGTGATCCCCACGCTACGGTCCTTGGCGTCCTCGGCGGCGTCAGTGGCGGGATCTTCCTCGGGGGCCTGCTGGGACATGGCCTGCAGCTCGCTGCTCTCGTAGGTGCTCCCAGAGGCTTTGGCGGCGCGTTTGGTCTTGACTTTCTTTTTGGCCATTATACTGCGTACGGATTGGAGGATGGCTTCTTGGGCCGTGGATTGTCGTCGTCTATTTCGCCCGTGTGGGCCCTGAGACGCTGCTTGTCGAGCTTGGCCTGCGCCTCGCGCAGCCACTGGTCCTCGATGACACGCCACGCCTGGGTGGTCGTATCGAGCAAGTCGTCGTGTAGGATGGTCCCCTCGCCGCTGTATGAGCACAGCTGTTCGAGCAGGGGCTCCGACCAGGTGGTGAAGCAGCCGAGATTCTTGGACTCAGGTACCCAGATGGTGCCGCGCACCGGCAGATAGCTTACTACGTGTAACCTGGTGAGTTTGCTGGCCTTTCCGGGGTTGTACCCGTAGGTAAAGATCTTCTCCTTGGCCAGCTGCTGGCGCAGAGACTTACCCGAGGCCTTCTCTTCGATCACAATCAGGTCAATCTTCTTGCCCCGATTGGTCGGCCGCTGCTTCTTACCGTTGATCAGCGCCATCGGTATCAAGGCCTTATCCTGCGCCTTATACCGTACCGACTTCTCTATTGTAACACGATCCACCAGTTCGGGGAAACCCAGCTTCTCCGCCCAGCAGTCCAGGAGCATGATCCCCGGCTTGCCCTTATGGACGAAGCCACCCCAGACGCTGCACGCTGACGGGTCGCTTTCCTTGGCCTTCGGGTCGTAGGACTCCTCGCTGTAGGCGGTGTCCAAGGACATCACGATGTACTCGAACTCGGGGAGCGGCCGGCCGTATGGCCACTTCTTGATGTCCGCGCGCTGGACGATGCCGCCCTCTTCCGCATCAATCAGCTCGGCGTGGATCTCCTGGCGGCCGATCTTCGTACCCTCGTACTTGAGGATGCGGTTCGCGAACTCCTTGGAGAGGTTGTCGAGATTGACGTACGTCGAGGCACGTGTGACAACGGTTCCCTCTGCAAGTATGAGGGACTTGATATGCGGGAGAGGCCTTGGTGTAGTTGTAGCCAGGATGCGAGTATCATCGCCGAGGCGTACAGATAGGGCCATCGTGTCCCAAGCATCCTGTGGGTCTCGTCCGTTATCCCCCCAAGCGGCAAGCTCGTCGCACCAGGCCTTGTGCCATTGAGGGCCTCTAAAACGCGTAGACTTCTCAGCGCTGATGCCACCTAGCATGCTCCCGTTGTGGAGCTTGATCCGGTGCTGGGAGATGTTGTAGTCCTTAACAAGGCAAGTCGGTATGACCTCCATGAGGCCCGATTCGCCCTCGAAACACGTATTGCGAAGGTCGTTACTTGTTGGAGCGGCCACCAGACACCGGAAATGTTTACCATTCCGGTCAGGACCGGTCGTCGCGGCAGCCATACCGCTCCATTCTGCGCCCACGCGGGTCTTTCCAGCGCCACGACCACCCAGAATGAGCCACACCGACCACGGTACACCATCCACATCCGCCGGTACGATCTGATGCTTGTGGCGAGTCTCCGCCCAACGGCACGCCCACGCGAGACGAGTGACCTGATCGTCGTCGAGACTACGGAGCGCCGCTGCTGCTTGTTCACGAGTAAAGCCCTGGCGAAGGGACAGCTCTAGGATGTCAGAGGCTTGCAAGTGCCATTGTCGTACCAGCGTAGCTCACTCTTGTGGCACCCGTGCTCACAGACATAGCGATGGTCCTTCATATTCTCAATCAAGCTGGGGTGATGGATGCAGCGCCAATACGTAGCATTCGGCTTCAACTTACAGACGTGACCTATCCCCAGGCGGGGGATGCTGAAGTTCGGCTCCCCGCAGATGACGCACAGTGATAGGTTGCTCGCGGATGCCTGCTTCGTCTCACCAGTCAGTGTGAATGTCTGGTACGGACTGGGGTTGTTCCTGCTCGCCGCATGGAACGCCGGGTCAGAGCATACCAGGCAAGTTGACATGCCGTTCTTCAATACGCCGTGCGGGCACTTCAGAGGCAGTGGCCCAGCTGTATTGTACTGCTGACCACCATCACGCTGGTGACCACTGTGTGTCTGGGGTACACTCCCTAGAACCATGGAGTCAGCCTGGCGTGCGTATTCACCGTAGCTCATATGGTTCATGCCGCGCGCCGCGCAGCTGTCAACGTATGCATCGTACTGTGCTGCCCATCGTCCCGGGTTTGGTGGCGGCGCGTCGTCCATACGCTTCAGCTCGTTCAACTGCAGCTCGATCATATCGGCCATCTTCTCGGCGACCGCTGGCGGCATAGGCGCGTTGTTGTGTGCGTATACGCGCAGCGCCTTCATCACACTCGTGAAGTACTCGCGGTCGGTCATACCTGTACTCCGTCGTGGAACTCGACCATGTCCTTGATCTCTGGCTTGCTGGCGCTCTGGAGGCAGAGATTACGGGCGTACTCGCGGGCCTTCTCGTACTCGTCCAGCTCGAAGTCTCGCATATCTTCCCAGTACGGCATCGTCTGCCAGGCTTCGCGCCACAGGCATACGACGTAGATTTGCCGGCCCTTAATGACACAGTACTGTCGCACGACCTTGGTCTTAATCACAGCCATTCCCCTTTGATTGTCACGCGCGGGACCTTCATCTGCTTGTTTAGCTGCTCACAGGAGCGGTTCCCGCAGGCTGCCACGCTGTGGCCGGCGCTTAGGTACCGGCACAGGATCTCCAGCACCTGGTCGCACTTGAGGCACCGGAAGTTCATGTCGAGACACGCTACTTCCTCGGCGTGCTTCACCTTGGTCTTGGCGCTCACGGCGGCGTAACTCCCATCATGTCGTACTGCAGCGGCGTGAACTCCAGGGGCGTCGCCGCACCCATCAGGGTGAACTTCAGGCCGTCGTGCGGGTGAACGCTCAGGAAGCCCATGACACCCACGACCTCGCCCGCGTCGTTGAAGATGCCTGAGCCGCTGTCACCGAAGAACCCGTTCACGTCCATCATCATCGCCGAGTTGTGGTAACTAGTGACGTACCCAGAACGGTAAATGTTATTCAGGCCAGCCGGGTTACCCCAATAGTGGATGCGCGTCCCAACCGTTGCCGGTTTCGATAGCTTGGCGTGATCGTGGAATGTGAAGTCGACCTTCACCAGTGCGTGGTCGTTGTCGTCGAACACCGTCGCCAGGATCTTCACCTTATAGCCGTCGACCTTCATCTCCGTGGGCGCCGGCTCAGGTATACCCCACTCGTTCTCTGTCCCCTGAAAGCAGTGCCCAGCCGACAGGATCGTGTTCGGTGCCACAATGGTGCCGGAGCATGTACCATCAGGGAAGTCTAGGCGAGCGGTGGTCTGGGCCTTGGCGTTAGCCGCAGATAGGAGGATCAGGATCAAGATCGATGATAGGTAGCGCACTTAGTGCCGGCTCCTTGAAGGTCAGCAGTGGAAGAAGGTCCCTAGCTCTAGTATACACCAACAGCGGCGGGTAGGCCGCCCGCCACTCCTGGGTGGCCCGGTGGCCGTAGTCATTACAGCCTTCAATCCAAATGCGCGTGATCATGCGCCCAAGATCCGGGTGGTCGTCGATCTTCGTTCTGAAGCGCCAGTAGAGCTTCGGCTTGGCCTTTCCATAGGTCCACGCCATGGTGTCCGCAATGTGCCCGCAGGCGTTTATCATCGCGCTCGCGCGGTAGGCGACATCAGGCCCGTGGACGTCCAGGGTCCAGTACTTGTTCAGGCGCTCAATGTCCTGGTGCTTGTACGGCCGGCCCTGCTCGCAGGTGAAGCGGTGCTCGAAGTACCAGATCGCGTCAGCCAGGAGGAACATGGTTCGCAACTATCCCAGCGGCTGCACACAACGCGATCACGAATATGCCCATGCCCCAGGCCGGATTGATATCGTGTTCCTGCCATAGCCACTGCAGAAGCATCGAAAAACCAACGGCAAAACCTATCAGCGTGGCCATAAAACCGGTCATTCCAAGAAACACGTACCAATTCATTGCGGTCTCTCCAGTAGCACCATCACGATCAGCGCTACGATAATATAGTCGATCAGGCTCCATGATAGCACGAACTCGACCACGGCGTCCTTGGCCGCTCGCAGCCTAGATACCGTGAGCATGGAACCACGCCGCCAGGCTCAGGCCTACCATGTACCCAATGAAGTCGCCCAGGTTGTCCTCGAAGGTTTGGGGAGGGTCCTTCTCCTGGGTGGCGTCGAACCAGAACTCCTTGCCCGCCGCAGCGAGTATGGCGGCCAACAGGGCGAAACCGAAGCGGGGTCCCTGCAGGTGCTGGGCCAGGGTATAGATCACGCCATAGGCGACGCCAGCGTGCGCCATAAAGGCGACAAACGTGGGGTTGGTTCCGGTCTTGGCGATGAAGCTACTTAGGCTCACTCTCGTCCTCCCACTTGCCCAGCATCTGGCGCATCGCATCGACCGCCGGGTAGCTCAAGCGTATCCGTGCGGTGCGCTTGCCGTCACGCATGAACTGGAACACGTAGCCGCCGTTGCCTGCCACCTTCACTCCAGATACCTGGCAGGCGCTGCCGTCGTGCCAGTACGTGCAGTCCCATTGCGAGCCGCGCTCAAACTGCATCTTCTGGCGCGTGATGCGGTTCCATAGGTTCGGCAGCGTGTAGTTCAGTAGGCTCACGGGTGCTCCTGCTGGTACGTGGTGTAGTTGCGCCCGGTAAAGTTACGCAGCCACTGCTCGAAGGTGATCGCGTACTCCGGCGGCTGCTGCGCCTGGTACTGCAGGTACTGACCAT
>Ga0210402_10001648_pt1 | contig 22819 bp, 27 predicted proteins | sample IncBWC7MmetaG_FD_161055 | JGI IMG/M metagenome (GOLD analysis project Ga0210402, IMG submission 161055) | Forest soil microbial communities from Barre Woods Harvard Forest LTER site, Petersham, Massachusetts, United States - Inc-BW-C-7-M | ecosystem: Environmental > Terrestrial > Soil >... | reverse complement strand
GATTCCGATAGGTTCCGATCAAGGACATTAACGTTACTCTTTGCGCCGCGTAAGTCCATTAGGTTCCGTTAATTGGGGCACTCATAACCCAAAGGTCGGTGGTTCAAATCCACCCCCCGCAACCAAATCCTTCATCATAGAGTTACGAGCATCGGACGTCTTCACCGCAGGGGCAAAAAAGGGCAATACGCTGATCGTCGATTCTACCGTGAAGTGCGTCGTGGTCTTCGGCGGACGGTTGTTGGAATGCTTTCGCCGGGCCTTATCACCTGAGCTGATAGGAGCGATTGCGGAAAATCTTTCGGATTCAGTGTCACAATGAAAGCTGCCAGGCCAGTTTCAGCGCACGCGCAGAAGGGATCGTCTCCGGGATCGGGAGAGATGTTTGGCAGAGCAGCGGCAGGAACAAGTTCCGCCTCTTCCCGTAGCAAATTGACGATCTTCCCGATGAGGGGCCGGCGGACGCCTAGCCTTCCCAAGACTCGTTTGTATTCCAGAAGAATCTCGTCGCTCACTAGCCAGACAAACGTATCCCCTTCGATCCAGTTCCGGAGCAGGTTGGCGCTTGGATTCTTAGGAGCGATCTCAGGAGACTTGAGTCCCGCGATTCCTGCCACCAGGACGGACGTATCGACGACGCCTAGGCCGTTTTCGTTTTTGTCCGGGCAACGACAGTAATCTCCGGCGGCTTCTTTCGTCCCAAGCGGTATTCACGAACGGTTTTCAGGATCTGTTCCTCTGAGATATCGCCCAGATCAGCAGCCGCTTTCTGGGCGCTCTGCAAGAAGCTCTTCTTCCATCCAGCTCTCTTGCGACCCTTAGGAAGGTCCTTGTAAACGGAGGCGAGAGGGATCTGTTCCCCCAGTTCCCGAGCCAACGAGCGAACTGGAATCTTGATTTCTACGGCACTGGTGCCGTTGAGCGGGCGAGAGCGAAGGCAGATGTCTCCCAAATCCGCCATTTTGGCTTTGCCAAGGTTCTTCGAAAACGCCTCGGTGAATCTGGCAAGCAGATCACTCGAACTGCCGAGGGTCTCCTTGAGATAAAAAGCCACTTTCGCTTCTAACAGGAGATTCGCGTCAAACCAGCACACACCATTGCGGCGCACAGGACGGATGACCCCCAGCTGGACTAGGTTTTGAAGGTCTTTTGGCGGCACTCCTAGTACGGCGCTGGCCTGCTTGAGTTTGAGTGTAAGGCTTTGCATTGGATTAACCATCTAAATATTAGATTGATATTAGATGAAAAGCAAGCCTCTTTTAACGAGAGCTCGGTCCATTTGTTACGAGCGGGCATCGTCCGCCGAGAGTGCCCCCAAAATGGCTCACTGATTTTCTGATGCTTTACTCGCCGTTTCACGAGGCCGCGTGGGTTGACTCTTAATCAGGAGTTATCTACGACAATCACAACCCGAACAGGAGTTGAGATGCCCCTGTCCTTTAGCTGTCCAATAACGATTCGTTGACGCTTAAAGACTTTTCGAGGGCCACCCGCGTCTTGTAAGTTGTTGAAATTACTAATCGTTTTGGGCTCATAACCTAATGCTCCCAAGGATTCCTTGGAGTTTCCTGGGCATCCTTAATTAATGGCGAGGTCATTCGTGCCGCAGGCGGGCTGGTTGTGGCCACCTGAGGGCAATGTGCGGACCTCGCAATAACAAGTTCGAGTAAAATGCTGCCAGAGCAACACAGAAAGGAGAATACGATGCAAGTTCAGACTGACTACTTCAACGCTTATCACAACCTAAAGCTGACACGAGATGACAAAGGCGTGCTGGTTGCTGAATTCCACACCAACGGCGGGCCGTGCATTATGACCGCGCAATCTCACACGGAATTTGTCGATGGGTTCTACCGGATTTCGCAAGATCGAGCGAACAAGATCGTAATCCTTACGGGCGCCGGTGGGGAGTTCATTACTGATGTCGATTGGTCCTCCTTCGGCAACGCCGCCGATCCCGGCGTCTGGAGCCAGGTTCACGATGAAGGTGTTCAGGTTTTGGAAAACATAGCCAACATACGCGTCCCAGTCATCGCGGCAATCGAGGGACGTGCCCACGTGCATTCAGACTACGCGCTACTTGCCAGTGTAATTGTGGCGGCAGATGGCGCGACTTTCCAGGATGTGGCCCACTTCTCCCAGGGCGTTGCGCCCGGCGACGGAATCTTTACCACGTGGAGTTATCGCGCTGGCGCGGGGCGAGCGGAGGCGTTCCTGCTCAACCCGCAACCGCTGCCGGCGCGTACTGCACGCGAATGGGGAGTGGTTGCCGAGGTTGTGCCGAACGGTAAGGCGCTCAGTCGGGCGCGGGAACTGGCCGAGCTATACCTGAAGGCTCCGGAGGTGACCCGGCGAAACACACGCATCCACTTCATTCAACCGTTGAAGGAGCGCATTGTGCGAGAAGTTGGCTACGGATTGTCGCTCGAAGGAGCGTCGTCGGCCGACCTCGTAAAATCAATGCGAGCCAAGAGTGAGCCTGTTGCCCCGAAAGGAAAAGTCGCATGAAGCGCACCGAAAGGCGGGTGGGCCACCTTTAACGATGTTTGTGTGCAGGATTCCCACAGAGGATTGCCCCATCCTTACGTTTTTTGCGGGTGGGTCGCGATGCTGCCCGCGCTATTTTGATTTGTTGTGGCGGGCGTGATCAAACCCACTTGGCGCGGCATTTCCGACTCCCGCCCTTCGTAGAGTGCGCAAAGGACAGGGCACCCGCTGTGTGGTGACGCCACCGAGATCAGAAGCCTAGGCCACCCGCCAAATGCGGTTCAAACGGTCACGGCAGCAGCGTAAAGCACATCGGACACATGCCCACTCAAGTCAAAACCTGGCTTGAGTGGGACCTTCCAGCCCTAGAATTTCCATAATCGGACGGAGGCCCCTTTCGTCGTGGAGGTGCCAGATGTCTTTTCCCAGGCCTTCGTCATGGAAAAGGACAGCAAGAGATTTCCGAAAAGCGGCGGGTGGGGATACGCGGTGTTCAACTACGAAGCTGCATCGGACAAGTTCACGGCCGATCCCAAAAGCCTCTCAGACTGCGGATTCGCGTGCCATACGCCAGTGAAGGCGAAGGACTACATCTTCCACCCGTACCAGAAGCGTTGAAACGCGTGTGCCCCCGGCATCAAGTACCCCGCGGAGCTCTACCGGCCTTCACCGCGGCCTTACCATGGTCTGAGCGAACCCAGCTACCCTTTCCGCGACCGCACCATCACCCAGTGCATCTGCATTAATAAAGGCTCAAGCTCTCTGGCTAAAACGCTTATCGAAAATTAATTCCTGCGGCGGCCTCCTGGATCAGCGCTGCGACAGCATCGGGCTGCGAGACGTATACGACGTGGCTGCCCTTGACCTCGACCACCGTGGAGCCCGCCCGTTTGGACATGGCACGCTGAGCGTCAGGTGGGATCGCCTTGTCTTCGGTGGCGATGAGATACCAGCTAGGCTTGGCTCTCCACGCTGGTTCGCTAATTTTGCCGCTAAGAGCCGCTACGCCCCACGGCACTTGGGAATCCGCCATGAACGCGGCTTTTTCGGGGTCCACGTCTGCAGCGAAAGTGGCGTGAAACTTTGCCTTATCGAGGAACAAAAAGCCGTCTTGCGGCGGCAATATCGGCGGTACTGGCGCCCCTGGTGGCGGATCTATGAGTGTGGCCAGAGACTCGCCTTTATCCGGAGCGAACGCCGTGATGTATACGAGACCGGCCACCTTCGGATCGTTCCCGGCTTCAGTGATTACTGCTCCACCGTAGGAGTGGCCAACGAGAATCGCAGGGCCGTCCTGTGCTGCCAGAGCCCGCTTGGTGTACGCTACGTCGTCGTCCAGCGATATCGTAGGATTTTGGACAACGGTGACCCTGTAGCCGTTTCGCGTCAGGATCTTGTATACGGCTCCCCATCCAGAGCCGTCCACAAAGCCACCGTGAACCAGGACAACGTTGTTCATCACTCGCACCCTCCTTTTTTTAAAGTAAACGGCTACTTCGCCTCTGACCCATGACTCGCGACCTGCTTCCATTCGCCGTCCATCTTGACGAAAGTGTCGGTGGCGATGATGGTGTGCGCGCGATGCTCGCCTTTGATCAGCAGGTCATAGGTGTCCTTGTAGGTTGCTACGGCCGTATCGCCGTACACGCGCACTTTGAGTTCAGAGAGTTTCTCGCTATTCGTCTTAATGCTGTTTTTGTCGCCCATTAGATTCAAGAGATCGGCTTTTGTGTAATAGGTCCCATCGCTATCGCCGCGGGTCCAATCATCAGCCAGAACTTTCTGGTAAAAGTCAGGGTCGCCGGCCAAATCGGCTTTGACCCCATCATTTTCCAAATTGGAGATGGCGGTTACGGTGTCAGTTTTGACCGTGGTTTGCGCTCGGGTCACACTCAGCCCTGCCAAGAGGGCGATAAAAAAAAGTGAAATCCACAAAACGAGGTTCTTTGCATTCATGGTGCCTCCTTAAGTCCTTCATTTGTTATCTACTTGTCTCTCGGTCTTAGCGTTAGAGGCGTTCCGCAGTTGCCGATACAGGCACGCCTTTGGTGAGGGAGTCGAAGACGGGAGAGTATCTGGGCCCGAGCTGGCTAATCTTCTCTAGTTGGTCGTCCGACACGTCGGCTTTGATTTTGAACTTAACCTGAATTCCCTGATATCCGTTGCGAACGTTCCTGTCGAGTTCGAGAAATCCGTGCAAATCAATATCGCCTTCGACTGAAGACTCGACCTCTTGGATTTGAATTCCTTGTGCGGCCGCGTGATACACCATCGACGTGGTCAAACACGCGGCCAGAGCGTGAAGCAAATGTTCCACTGGGTTGGGAGCAGTGTCCTTGCCGAGCAAGACTGTCGGCTCGTCTGCTTCGAGCACGAACGGCTGCGGTCGAGATAGATTCTGGCCAGCGCCATGGTACGTATCCACGCTCGAGCTATTGCAAGCTCCCTCTGTCCATTGATTGCGAACGCAAAACTTGAATTTCGCCATGGCCGGAGTAGCCTTAATGGCATTGATAGTCTGAACGAGCTGGTCAACCGCAACCCCATTGACAATGTTTGGCTGCACCCCTGTCTCTACTTGTTTCAGCATCCGCTCTACTTAGCTCTTTGCATTCATAGTGTCTCCTTATTTCTTCATGAGGATTTACTTTTCGTATAGGACCTCAGTCAACTGTTGACTAGTCACCTAATTGGACGCACCGAGCCGCTTTTGGATGCAAACTTTCTTGAAATAATTGGAGCTGCCTGCGGGGACGTACGTCGTTTAAGGTTGTTCCCCTCGCGCGAGCGCCAACAAACGGATCAGTTCTTCGATCTCGGACTCATCCAGCCGGTGCAACGCTTGATTGTCCAGGTTCTTAACGGGGGTGTCGAGTTCTCGCAAGAGATCGAGCCCAGGCTTGGTGATGTAACAAAGAACCTGTCGGCGGTTCTCCGAAGGGCGTTCCCGGCGTACCAGCTTCTTCCGTTCCAGGCGATCCAGCAAGCGGGTTATACCCGGTGCCTGTTCGATCATCCTCTCTGCGATGTCCAGTGTCGGAATCCCCCCCAGACCAGCGCCTCTCAGGATGCGCAGGACGTTGTATTGCTGCGAGGTGATGCCATGTTGATCGAACACCGGTGAATAAAAACGACCCAAATAATTGGCGGTGCGCAGGATGCTTACCACTGCGTCCTGCTGGCGCGAATGCACAAGGTGCTTCTGTTTCGCTTCGCCGTCCAATTTCGCTTTCACTTGGGCCACTGGCATAACTATACATATCAATAGTTGTCCTGTCACGCGTGATCGACACGTCGCTTCTCCCGATCTTGCCGGCGACAAAAATTGCGAAACCCGCAAAGCCCGCACTCGCTCAACAGCTTCGATCCAGCTCAATTGGTTGCAAACCGGATATCGTCAAGACGTTGCTTGGGGGCCAGCAATCCGATTTGTGTACTGGTCAAAATAATCAATGCGGCTGATACTCAGGCGCCGCATCTTGTTCAGAAGAGTTGTTCTCTTAAGTCCGAGGCGCTCAGCCGCCCCGCCTTTCCCGGCTATCCTTCCGGACGCGTCGCTCAAAGCATCGATGATCACGCGTCGCTCAGCTTCCCGGAACGATGATGCGACCGGTACTACCTTTCGCCCAGCAGAATCCTTCACCTCTAGATGCGGCACATTCAATTTGTCCCCTTGCGTTAGAATCACGCAACGCTCCATGAAATTTCCCAGCTCACGAACATTACCTTTCCACGGCGCATTCGTGAGAGCGTCCATGGCATTTCGGGAGATGAATCTGATGTCCTTACCCATCCGCTGCGCAAACTTTGACACGAAATGATTCACGAGCGGAAGAATGTCCTCGCGGCGTTCCCGCAAAGGCGGGATCTCGATTGGGAAAACGTTGAACCGGTAAAAGAGATCCTCGCGGAACTCTTGCTCGCGAATCATGGCCGGAAGGTCACGATGGGTTGCGGCAATCATCCGCACGTTCACACGGATCGTCTTGGAGCTTCCCAGGCGTTCGAACTCCTGCTCCTGAATAGCGCGCAATAATTTCGGCTGCAGTTCCAGGCTGATGTCGCCGATTTCATCCAAGAACAACGAGCCTCCATCCGCCAGCTCGAATCGACCCCTTCTTTGCAGTAGAGCGCCGGTAAAGGCTCCCTTCTCATGACCAAACAGTTCGCTTTCCAACAGTCCTGAGGGAATGGCCGCGCAGTTCATGCGAACAAGGGCGCGCTCGCGCCGAGAGCTGAGCCTGTGGATCGCCCGCGCAATCAACTCCTTTCCCGTTCCTGTTTCTCCATGAAGCAAGACGGTGGCGTCGGTGGGGGCCACGATCGCGACTTGTTCCAGGACTTTCCGCAGAGCGATGCTTCTGCCGATAATGCCTTCGAAGCAGCACTCAGAGCTGATCTCTGGTTCGAGATAAAGCTGCTGGTCTGCGAGATCGCTGATGTTGGGAAAACCCGCTCCTGCGAGTCTCCCGAGGTCGGTGAAAGCAACAGTCGCGCCCATAGTCTCCTCCCATTCCTTTACACTTGCACTGCTTTGCGATCAGCTAAGCTGATCTCTTCGTCTGCGGGCAAAACTCGATGATTTTTCCGAGTTGAGGCTGAGCTGCCGTCCTCAACGGTTTCCGAAAGTTCTTCGGCATGTAAAACTCAATCACCTTTGCCATGACAATCTCCTGGAGCCTGTTGAATCTCGGTGCGTGGCGGCAGTGCCAGTACTTCGCTCGCTCTTGTCGGTCGCCATCGCGGGGGATGCAACATTCATTGCAAGCCATGATTAGGATTTCCTGTAGCGTGAAACCGCGAGTTGCGATCTTCCACATAAGTGCCACCACTGAGAACTCGAGATCAAGTGAGTTGCTTCTGACCATTTCTGCAACTTGACGAGAACATCGCGACAATAGACCACATGCGAGAAAACGGTAATGCTCGAAACAGTTCAGCAGGGATTTTTGGCCGTGCAGGATTTATTCGTAACCGTTAAGAAGCATGCTAAAATGCTAACCGCCTTACTCTCAATAGCTTATGAATACCACGGCCAGCGCCCGTTAAGAGAGGTTAAGCGAGAGCGAGGGTAGATGGCAGCAGGACATCACTTCGAAAACCCGAAGAAACTCAGCGCTGAACAGGTTCAGTCAGTCCGCAATGAGCTCGAATCGGTGATTGCTAGCGATGCTCTCACTGGGAGCAAGCGCTGCCAGGACTTTCTCAGGCTCGTCGTAGACCACACCTTGGCAGGTGATCTGGACGAATTGCGTGAGCGCATGATCGGCGTAGAAATGTTCCACCGGCCTGCCGATTACGACACTTCGAATGACGCTGTCGTGCGTGTCCGCGCGACCGAAGTTCGAAAGCGGCTTGCGCAGTACTACAGAGAAACCAAAGTTGCCCCAGCAGTCCGGATCGACCTTCCCCCCGGCTCCTACGTTCCTGAATTCCATTGGTCGCTCCCGCCGAGCATTGACGGCGTTACGAAAAAAAACTTACCTCGCCAAGCGGCGACTCCCATGTCTCGGCGTACGTCAATACTTCTGCTTATTGGGGCAATCCTTGGCATAGGACTGACCGCCATTCTTGGGTCACAGTATGGCCGGAAACGTTCTTCGAGCAATGCTCTACGGCTTTCCCTAGGTCTTCCAGAGGGCGTGAACTTACAGCGGAACTGGCACCCTTTTGAACAGATCGCGCTTTCGCCTGATGGCCAGATGCTGGCTTTTGCAGCGACTGATGCATCTGGTCAAAGCTCTTTATGGCTCAGAACTCTGAGCTTTCCCGAAGCGCAGCGAATTGCGCAGACTGACGGTGCACTTTTGCCCTTCTGGTCGCCGGACTCGGAGTTCGTCGGTTTCTGGGCGGGCGCCAAGCTGAAGAAGGTTCCTCGATCGGGCGGCGTGCCCGAAATGATTTACGGCGTTCCGGAAATTGCGCAAGGTGCGTGGGGTCCAGATGGGACCATCCTTTTTGCCAAACCGGTGAACAGTCCCATCTTCCGTGTTCCCGCTGCAGGGGGCGATGCCGTACCCGTGACGTCTTTGCTCCCCGGGCAAGTCAGCCAGATGTGGGTGCAGTTCCTGCCGGATGGCAAGCACTTCATGTATCTGGCTCGCACAAGCTTGACCAGTGCCGATCCGGGTGCCAAGGTTTATGTCCAATCGCTGGATGGCGGAGCTCCGACAATGCTGCTGGCCAGCCAAAGCCGTGCGTTAGCGGTTCCGGAGTATTTGCTGTTCGCGCAAGACCAGAACCTTTTCGCGCAGCGCATGGACTGGGAAGCTCTGCGACAAATCGGCAAGCCCTCGTTAGTGACTCGAAACGTCGCTGCCTCGCCGGCGTATTTAGGCACTTCGGAATTTACTGCCTCTCAAAATGGGGTGCTTATGTACGGGACAGCACAAGGCTCATCTTTCGATCAGTTCCACTGGTATGCACGGGACGGCACCGTTGCTGGAAGCTTCGACCCGGTGATCGATTTTCAGCAGTTCACGCTTTCGCCGGATGCAAAATACCTGGCGCTGAACTCGTTCCACCAGCACGCTACCGGCAGTTTGTGGCTGGTTGATTTGGGGACGGATACAACCACCCCACTCACGATCGATCCGCACGCCCAGTCGGATCCTGTTTGGTCGCCGGACTCGCATTATGTGGCGTTCAATCTTCTTCCTAATGGCGGAATTGATCCGCCGTTCTTGGTTGAGAAAATCGAAATTGCAACTCAACAGGCGCAGCGCATCTATGGCGACAACGAACCGCACTGGGTAGAAGAGTGGTCCGCAGACGGCCGCTTTCTGCTCACTCACGATACAAAAACTTTTTCGATTATTCCTGTCGCTGGTAACGGCAAACCTGAAGCGCTGTATTCATCCAGCCTTATAAAGGATGAGTTTCACTTGTCTCCTGACGGGCAGCTTCTCGCTTACGGCGAGAACCGCGTTGGCAGATGGGAGGTTTTTGTGGCGTCGTTCCCCTCATTTCACAACATCACTCAGGTTTCTAGTGCGGGGGGCGCACAGCCCCGCTGGCGCGGTGACGGCCGGGAGCTCTTTTTCCTCGATCTTGAAGGAAGGATGATGTCAGCGACCGTTGAGCGCGGGTCTGCGCCGAAGATCGGCACCCCAAGGCAACTTTTCGCAACGGGACTGATACCAGATCCCACTATCAACCAGTATGCTGTAACCGCAGACGGACGTAAGTTTCTGGTGCTGGAACCACGAAAAGGTTTCAATGAAAGTTACTCTGTCGTTCTTAACTGGCCTGCGACTGTGAAATAGCACCTTGCGGACGTAATGGTCCGGCCGGCTTCACTCAACGGTTCCGACGGATCAATGCCACCAAGACTTGGTCGCGGCCAAGACGATGGGACGCTGGCTCAGCGGTTGCCCACTCGACCTATCGCCCGATAAGGATGACCCCGCTATCGCGGCGGATCCTCAGCGTCGAAACAACTTCAGCAATGCAGGCGACGAGCAAGGCCTGCGGTGCCCGATCGGTGCACTCCGTCGCAGCAACCCGCGCGCCACGCATTTGAAACGCGCGAGCGAGGTGACGCGGCACCGGCTAATTCGGCGCGGCATCGAGTGCGGCCCGCATCTCCAGAACAGAGCGTTCAGGACGATGGGGTTGACCGTGGCCTAATAAATCTCTTCATGCAGGCGATATCGAGGGGCGAGTTCATCAGACTCGATCCAAACGACCAGGACCCGATCAGCGTCACAGGCGGCGAATGTTCGCAAATATCTGTCCCGCGCCAAACAGCCTTTCCTGTTCGATCTTCCAACGTTCGTGAAAGTGAAGAGTGGCGAATATCTGTTCGTGCCCGGCCTAAAAGAGCTTGAGGCATCATCGAGCAACGTTTGTCCCAAATTCCAAACCTGCTGTTGGACTGAGCTAAGACTTGCCGTACTAGTTTTCTTCCATCAACAAGACGCACTCACTGTCCGGATTCTGCTGTCCACATTCGGACAGATGGTCGTTCGGAACTCTTTCGCATTGCATGAATGGCCAGAAAACGCGGCACTTAGCTGCGGCGGAGTTTTGGAACGCCCCATGCTCTAGCGATGTTCGTCACCACTGGATGTAGCAGAAGCATCCGGTCGTGAAGAATGCTCGACATCGTGACCTCGATGGCGATGTTGATGGAGACGACATGAAAAGGCTAACAAAATTCGTGCTGCGTCATGTGCCAAGTCTGGTGATCTGTCTGCTTTCGCTTTGCGCGCTGTCCTTTGCCCAAGAAGTAGACGCACCTAGTGGACGCGGAAGTGGCTCGGTAGTTGCGCCCACGGGCTGGGCAGAGTTGATTGCTCCTGTGCAAAAGCGGATCGATCTTAAATTCTACGGCTTTTACATCGGCGAATTGAAAGCACCGTCAGCACAGTTTGACGCCACTTTTCGGGTGACAAAGTTTCTTTCGATCACTCCCAGCTATCTGTATTACTCGGTCCCTGCAGACGGGCTTAATGAACTCTCGAATCGCTCGCGAGGATTTACTCGCACTGTCGAGGAGCAACAATTTCGGATCGACGGGACGGTTATGTTCTCGGTCCACAAGTTTGAAATCTCCGAGCGCAACATGTATGTCAGAAGGTTTCTTCCAACATATACGTATGGCGGAAAGTCTCTTCCAGCAAAAGAGATCAATCGCTATCGCAATCGGATCGCGGTCGCGTATCCCCTCGCAGTTCGGGGCCACATCTGGAAACCTTTCGCGTCCTACGAAGCCTTTTACGACCAGGGAAGCGGGTGGACGAAAAACCGAGCCTGGACTGGCGTCACGGTGCCCATCGAGAAGCACGTGTCGTTTCAGCCCTCCTACATGTGGGAAAACACAAACGGAATCAAAGACGTCCGCTACTTAATGTTTGGCCTGATCTTCAGAATGCCATCGAGATAAGAGCCTGATTTGTATTCAACACTCAATAAGGAGACTTGTATGTCAAAAGTGCTACAACGACGAACTGCAATGCTTGCCCTGATCGCCAGCCTGGTTTTCTGCACCGCCGCGCTGGCTCAGATGCCAATAAACCCCTGGAAGAAGGCCGCACCATTCCCGTATCCGGATGAAGAACTTTATGGTGTTGCCCTCAACGGCAAAATGTACGTGATCGGCGGCTGGGATGAAGGTAAGGCTGCTGGCCTCAACTACGAGTACGACTCGGCTACCGACAAATGGACTGAGAAAGAAGGGATGCCGCGGTTGGCCCACCATGCCGCCTTAGCCGCTGCCAACGGAAAGATTTACGTGATCGGTGGTTTCGTGCCTCCAAAGGACACGCAGATCCCGACCGGCGGCGCGTGGGAACCCATCGCCGACACATGGGAGTACGATCCGGCGGCCGACTCATGGAAGTCGCTGGCTCCGGTACCGACGAAACGCGGCGCTGCCGTAGCGGTTGAAGTCGCCGGCAAGATTTACGTCATCGGCGGCGCAACCACGGTGGCAGGTTCCAAGGACCCATACTTCACGTTCTTCGGACCATCTCTGGTTCTCACCACCAACGAGGTTTTTGACCCTGCCACGAATAAGTGGGAGAGTCGAAAGCCGATGTCGGTGGCGCGGAATCACGCGTACGCCGCCGCGGTGAACGGCAAGATCTACGTCATCGGCGGCCGCACCGGCCACGCCTTCATCCTGTCCGCTACCAACACGGATGTGGTGGAGGAGTACAGCCCCGTAAGTGATATGTGGAGTGCTCCGAAAGAACGGATGCCGACGCCCCGCAGCGGCGGCGCGACGGGCACAGACGGCCGCAGGATCTACATAGCGGGTGGCGAGGTGACTACGAAAGAGCTCGTCGGCGCGTTCCGGGCCGTCGAGGCGTACGAACCGGCCACGAATTCATGGATCTCGCTGCCACCGATGTCGATGCCGAGGCATGGCATCGCGGGCGCGGTGATCGGGAACGAATTTCATCTCGTCAGCGGCATGATTCAGTCTGCAGGAGCGTTGTCGTTCCAGGACCCGCGGCTCGAAGTCCACACCGGACAGCATGATGTCCTGGAGCTGAATTTCTTCTTTCCGCCTCCTGCGACGGGTGCGAAGAAGGAAGAAGCGCCGCCTTCCACGGGTGCAAAGAATGTGGGCACGGCTCCTTCTTCCGCTGCTGTGAACAACGTAAGCGCGACTTCTTCTTCCGCTCGTCTGAAGAACGTAAGCGCGATTTCGACCGCGAACAGCGTAGGCACGGCTTCTTCCGGAGGGAAGAAGCCGTACATACGCTACAACGTGAACAGTCCCGAAGGCCAGGTGATGCTCGCGAAATACGCGCAGGCGGTCGAGATCATGAAGACCTTGCCGGACTCCGATGAGCATTCATGGACGTGGTGGTGGTACACCCACTGGGTCAAGGGCTACCCGGCGGCACTCTGGGATCTCTCCATGAAAAAGAAAGCCGAGGTCATCGCCACTCTCCCGAAGGAGGTTCAAGCCGATGCCGAGGCCGTATGGGACGGCTGCCAAGCGCACGCTACCAATCCTTCCGACCCAGAGCAGTTTCAACAGTGGTTCTTCCTGCCCTGGCATCGACTGATGCTTATTCAGTTCGAGGGGGTCATTCGCGAGGTTCTGCACGATGAGGATTTTACGCTCCCCTACTGGAACCCGGTCACCGGCAACGAAGCTGATTTGGTCGTGCCAGCCGTGTTCCGTGTCCCAGGTAGCCCGCTGTATGACGGTACGCGCTGGTTCTGGGTCAATGGCGGCGGACGCATCGATACACCGTTCAAGGACTGGATCAACCTAGACGCCCTCAACGAGAAGTTTTACATCGATGGGCCCAACGGCAACCTCGGGTTCAATCCCAGACTGGACATAAACCCTCACTTCTTCACTCATATTGGCCTCGGGGGCGATATGGCCGATTTCTCCACCGTCGGCGCTGACCCGATGTTCTATCTGCATCACGCCAACATCGACCGCCTCTGGGAAAGCTGGAACCGGCTCGGGAATAAGAATCCTACTGATCCCCGATACCTCAATCGCAAGTTCTCGTACGGAGACAGAAGCGGCAAGCGCGCGGATCTGCCGGTCAGCATGACCGATCGCACCGCGCCGCTCGGGTACGAATATGACAGCTATGAAAAGCCGCCCCAGCCGCTGCACCTGACCACGGAGGAGGCCGCCGCCAGAGAGCGCACATACCAGACTCTCCACGACAAGGCCATGGGCGGTCCACATGATGCCCACCATGCGCACAGCATGGAAGCCTCGACCAAGCAGGACACACCCTAAAAGCGGGGGCGGCGATCGAGCCGCCTGACGCTTGGGAATGTCCACTGACGTTCGCAAATTGATCGATCTGCATAAATAAAAGGAGAAAACAATGAAGTACATCTTTGTCATCGCCAGGGTGTTGCTGGGCCTCGTTTTCACGGTCTTTGGCCTCAACGCGTTTCTACATTTCTTCCCGAGTCCGCCAGTGCCCGGTCTCGCGGGACAGTTCATGGGAGCTTTATTAGGCTCGCATTATTACGTGATCGCGTTCGGAACGGAACTCATCGGCGGTGTGCTGCTACTCAGCAACCGCTACGTGCCGCTCGCACTGACGATGCTAGGACCGGTGATCGTGAACATCCTTAGCTTTCACATGTTTTTGGACTCAGAAAACATGGCGCCCGCCATTGTCGTCACGGTGCTATGGTTCCTCGTTTTCGCGCAGGTGCGCAGTTCCTTCGCGGGACTAGTGGCGAAAAAAGCCGGAGTGAAGTCTAGCAACCGCGCCGAAGCGCTAGGCGCGGCATAGTTTGGGAAAACCGTTCGACCAACTGAACCAGGTCTGATCGAACGGCCTGAGGCACGATGCAGATGCTCACGGCGGTCCGCATGGTGCCGTTACGCGTATGGAATTAAAGCCTGGAGCAAGAACGGATGCAACTCCAGACGAGAGGAATAAACCGGACAACGCGGGCGGAGCTAGCCTGAAAACGGGCGGGCGATACCGGCCCGGGCGAAAGGACTAAAGCAAATGATTATCACTTTTCTAATCGCAAAGATCATTTTAGGCGGCTATTGGCTGATGTTAGCTCCAGTTCTGTTCCTACCATTGGGGATTGTTTTTCTCAGCTCGCAGGTGCGGCGCGGACTCTTTGGGTATGTGGTGCTTCCGTTAGCAGTCGTATTTGCGGCGTTAGGGGTGATTTTTCTTCTCACTCTGACCTTGCGTGACGCAGTCACAGTACTTGCTGGAGTTCAGGCAATTTGGTGGATGGCGGCTGCGATTACGCTCGTTGCTCGGAAAGGGAATCAACATGGCAGCCAGTCTCAAGAACTTCGTACAGCAAGGTCATCGATCACGCGATAAAGGAGGAACACATGGCAGTCTATGTCATTGCAAGTCTTACGATCAAAGACACGGTTCCCAGCCTGGAACAGGCGCGAAAGTGGTGGGGTTCGCCAGAATACGCCGAGCCAAAGGCGCTGCCCCAAGCCACGGCTGACTCCGAACTAGTGATTGTCCAAGGCGTGTAGTCGAAGGCGAAAGCAAAAATGCAAAGCGCAAGAGGGCCATCGATTATCGGGTCATTCTCGCGACTCGAGGAAATCATGAAGTTATTCGTTATCCAACTGGCTCCGTTCATCACAAGGACCGTTCTCGTCGCGGCACTCACCGTCGCCTGCGTGAACTCAGGCATGGCGCAAGCACAGGAATTGACTGCTCACGAGCCGTCGGCGCTTGAGAACGATTCCGCCGCAGAGGCCAGCAAACAGCCGGCTAATCCATTGGCAAATGTTTGGCTGATGCAGATTCAGCAGAATACCAACTGGATAGTAATGCAGGGAAAAGAAAGGCAATCTTTTTCATGGGAGAGAAACCTCCTTCAGTGGGATACACGCTAGGTTGATACGTGTCGCAGGCTACCTTTGTTCCGTGGAGCGCTTGTCGTTCCCTAATTGTGAGGGACTTCGAGACCGAGCCGATCCCAGGGCATGTTGCCTGATCAGGTGCAATTGAATCTGACTCTTAGGCTATGCTGGTTTCCTATCATGAAGCGAAAACATCCTGAGCTATCGGATCGGTATGACGCGTTCTCGCAGGAACTGAAGGAGCGAATCCGCAGCGCGCAGGTCCGCGCCGCTTTGTCTGTCAATCGGGAACTCGTATCGCTCTATTGGGGCATCGGCAGAGACATTCTCACTCGCCAGCAATCGGAAGGGTGGGGAGCAAAGGTCGTCGACAGGCTGGCTCATGACCTGCTCCGAGCTTTTCCGGGGATGACTGGGTTTGGCGCGCGAAACCTCAAATATATGCGGGCTTTCGCTGAAGCTTACCCCGACCAGCAATTTGTGCAACAGGTCGTTGCACAATTGCCCTGGGGACACAGTGTACGGATTCTTGAAATGGTGAAGGCCCCGCTGGAACTGATGTGCAGGCGATAGCCTTGTAAGCGATCCGTTGGCGTTCGATCTCTTTCAAAGACCGACACTTCGATTCGCACCTCAAAGTCCACGATGGCCCATCATTATAGAAGGTGCCCTGGGAAGCGCAATTGTATTCAGCCGATTCTGGATGGTTGGTCGGCCACTCTTCCCGAAAACCTCTTTCTCAAAGCCTTAACGGAGGGTTTGCCCATGATTCGGCCCGGAGCAGTAGACATATGCCGTCCGATGATGCTCAGATACTCCGTAATCTACGGAGTCACCCGATGACCGCAGCAGACTTTCGCAAGATTGCACTGAGCCTGGAGGGGGTGGAAGAGTACTCCCACGCAGGATTGCCAGCTTTTCGTGTGGGAGGCAGGAAATTTGCTTCGCTGGCCTCGCAAGCAGGGGGGTACGGAAATCTGATGCTTTCGCTGGAGCAGCAGGCGGCGTTTGTGGAGGAGGCGCCTGAGATTTTCCTGCCGATTCCTGGAGGCTGGGGAAAGATGGGACACACGCATATTCGCCTGGCGGCGGCGAGCGAGGATGTACTGACGGGGGCACTCCGAACGGCGTGGAGGCTGCGAATTGATAAGAACGCAAAGACAAGTGGAAGAAAACCCCATGTGGCGGAGCGCAGCGGAGTGAAACGCGGGAAGCGACGACTATGAAAGCAACAAAGCGCGAAACATGAATAGCAACAACAAGGACTTGTCGTCAGAACAACGTGAAGAACTACTCAGAGCATTGAAAGCCCGTTTTGAGAAAAACATGAACCGCCATAAAGGTCTTGAATGGGCTCAAGTGCAAGCCAAGCTGGAGGCTAATGGTGAAAAACTGTGGTCACTCAATGAAATGGAAAGAACTGGCGGTGAACCGGACGTTGTTGGCCATGATAAAAAGATGGGCGAATACATTTTTTATGATTGTTCAGCGGAAAGCCCTAAAGGGCGTAGAAGTGTCTGCTACGACCGTGAAGCGCTGGAGTCAAGGAAAGAACATAAACCAGAAGATAACGCTATTGATATGGCAGCTGCCATGGGCATTGAGCTTTTAACGGAAGAACAATATCGAGAGTTGCAGAGACTTGGAGATTTCGACACGAAAACGTCGAGCTGGGTGAATACACCTTCTGATATCAGAAAACTCGGCGGCGCCCTCTTTTGTGATCGTCGCTACAACACTGTTTTCGTGTATCACAACGGTGCGGAATCTTACTATGCCGCTAGGGCGTTCCGGGGCTCGCTAAGGGTCTAAATTTTGCATGCCGGCACATCAAACAGTCGATGCCAATCAAGGATGCTTTTCCGCTCGCCGTCCGGATCGTCCGCGACCCTTCCCTGATCGGTAAGGTAACCGCGCGGCGGACCGATCTTGCGAACTCGCAAATTCCAACGGGAGACAATAATCGTAGGAAGATGAAAGTTATCAAAATACATCTTCAGCGGATCCGAGCAACGATCGCGGTCACGTCATCGGACTGCTTTCCAGCGCTGAACTGATTTACCTCCTCCAGCAATTTCGTCAGCAAAGCTGAAATCTCCAGATTTCTGCTCGCTTCCAGGACTTGTATGAGCCGCGCCTCCCCAAATTCTTCTTCGCGGTCGTTGTAGGCCTCCGTTACACCGTCACTGTATAGGACCAGGAGGTCTCCTGGCTGAAATTGCACTTCGCTCGTCGAACACTGCCATTGTTCAAACAGGCCCAACACCGTCGCGGTAGCCGACAGCCTTTCAACGCTTCCATCCTGGCGGAGCACCAGAGGGGGATTGTGGCCGCAATTCACGTACCGCAGTCTGCGAGCGGCGCCGTCATAGCTGCCGGCAAACAAAGTCGTGTACCGGTTGGGCTCCGAGTTCTCATAGAAGAGGCGGTTGACGGACTCTAATATTTGGGGAAGGTTTTCGGATGCCACTGAGTATTGGCTGCGGATACTTGCTTGCAGATTGGCCATCAGCAGAGCGGCGGACATTCCCTTGCCAGCCACGTCGGCAAGCACCAAGCCGACCCGTTCCGGGCCCAACTCCACGAAGTCGTAATAGTCTCCACCGACGGCGCGCGCCTGATTACAGCCGCCCGCGTATTCCAGCGTCTTCAAGTTCGGAAGCCTTTGAGGAAACAGCTTCCGCTGCACTTGCCGGGCGATTTCCATTTCCTGCGAAACGGCTCTTTCCGCCTGCAAGCGTTCGGCGATGTTTTCCGCCAAATTCAGATTCTCCAGTGTCACACCCGCCTGGCTTGCAACCGATCGCAGAAGCATTTTGTCTTCGCTGGAATAAGGCTCATCGGAGAGTCTGGGGCCGAGGACAAACAGTCCCAGAAGGTCGCCGGAGCGACTTGGGAAGGGAACGATACACTCCGGCGGAAGCGGAGCGAACAGGGAAAATACCGCATGAGCAGTCGGACTCAGCGATGCATCCCAAGGCTCGCCGTCAGCACTTAGGTACTCCAGTCCAGGGGAGTCTTTGCGGATCCTCTTCAATGCGAGCGGCAGTATGGCGTCGTCGCTTTCTAGGTAATCGGGTCCGGCCTCCACATACACAGCAGACCAACTAGGGTGAAGCGCCTCGCCAACGCTCGGAACCATTTCCAGAGCCAATTCCTGGCGTGCTTTGACGGTGCGCGCCTTCTGAGCTAAGTCCTGGAGAATTCGGCGTGCGTCGTACGCGCCGCGAAAGAACGCCCGGTCAATTCGTCCCGTAACCTGCTTCAAGCCTGGGGTTGAGACCCAAGCGAGCGTCACCCCGAAACCCACGCCGACTGCCATTGCAGCTGTCGACCCCAACTCAAAAAATCTCGAAAAGGAAATCGTGACCAGCACGGTTATCGAGACCGCCAGGAACAGCACGAAGACGATCAGGCCGCGGCTGACCAGAACATACCGGGCACTGCGACGGAGCAAGACTGGAATCTCCAGCACACGATGCTTCACAACCGCGTACGCAAACGACGTTGGAAAAATGAAAAGCACCACGATATCGAAGAAGTCCAGCCAAAATGGAACATGAAATTGCAGGAAATCCGCGGTGCCCCGCGCGATCGCCGCCGGTGTGACGCCAACCACAGTTCCCCAAAAAATCACGCGGATCTTTCGCCGTGCCTCTCTGGCAGGTAGAACGAACGCGTTCCATGTTAGTGAGAGCAGACCTAAAACAAGGCAGCCATAGAAAAAAGCCAAGACGGCACGGTCGGCGAGCCGCTGTCCCGCGAAGTTGACTAGCGCTGGCCAGGGCTCGGGTCCTCCCTTATCCAATCCAAAAACGCTGAAAGAAACACCGGTGCCGAGCAGTACCCATTTCAGCCACGGAAGATGACGGTCGAGTGGAGATCGTGCCGGAAATACTGCAAAAAAATAGTAGAACAATGGAGTAAGGGCACCCACGAACAAAGCTCGGTAGCCCAAGATGAACGACAGAACAAATCCGTGCAACGCCATGAACGAACTGGGAAGGTCCGAGACGGCGATAAAACCGGCAAAGAGAAGCGCCAAAAGCCATGCGCTGGCGTCCTCCAACCGCATAAACAACACGGACAAACCGACTATCAGGAAGACGACCGGGTAACTTCCAATGATCTGGAGGGCTAGGCTTCGGGCCAGCGGCAGACTTGGACTAGCCAGGGCTCGGAACTTCGCTCTTATTACAAGCGGCTGTTGCATCCCCGGCCTTTGAATCGTCAGAGTAACCACATCGCCCGGTCGCCCTTTGGACCATGCAGAACTCCACCCAGTCGCGTAAGCGTCGAGTTTTTTCCCATCCACTCCGATAATACGGTCGTTAGTTCGCAGACCCGCTTCTTCCGCCGGACTGCCTTTCTCAACCTTGGTGATCTCGCTTACCTCGGTCGAGGAAGAAAATGTTGTATCCATCCCTAGTTCTACGTGCGGATGCAGCCGAACGTAATACATCCATACGCAACTATAGACCACAGTCGCAGCGGCGAAAATGAGCGCCGCCGTCAGCAGCAACATGTGGAGAACTGACTTTGGCCCCTGCGGAGCGACGGGAGACCGTTGCAATTTTGGCGATAGATACGCCTTCGGTGGCTGACCCTTGATCTCCACAACTGGGGCCGAAGCGGCTGGCAACATATGCGGAGGATTATAGCGCTGGCCCTCGCTTGCGGGCCCATGAACAGCTTTTGTGATCCACTGAAAACAATCGTTGAGAGCGATTTGTCGGCTAACCTTCCCTTACTCGCGTTTTGAACCAATCTGTGTCGCGTCATCCATCCTGGTGGGAAGGGTGGTAGCACGTGACGCATCCCAGACCAAACTCTTCCACGGCCTCACTTCATCCAGAGTTGCCACAATCTTTGCCGTCCCACGCACGCTTGATCGTACACGCGCCGACTCGGACCGATTTTCATTCCTATGGGTAGGCCGCAGGTCCATGCGAAACTCTTCCATAACTGATTGGGGAAGAGTTGCCCGTGACTCGGGCCCTATGTTTAAGGTCCCGGATACCTGTACGAGCATAGACTGGTGACCGGAACCCCAAGCAAGGAGACCTTCGCGCAGTGCTTTTGAAAAGCTGCACACTGGATGGAAGGCTGCATCGGTGAACCATATCCATGTGGAGCTCCATCGGCGATATAGGAGCGGACGCAGGCGCTGCTTGACCCAAGGCACAGCCAGAGATCAAGAGTCCTACACACGGGATCTTGGCAAGCGGTCTCATGCTCAACAGCTTACATACCGCAGGTGGGATCTGGTGCACCTTCACGGCCGGCGCGACGGTGCAGACATCTCGCGACCAGCGGAATTCCTTGTCGACCCGTCGGGGGAGGTGCGCTGGGTGAATCTTACGGAAGATTTCGTGGTCCGCGCCCGGCCAGAAGAGGCGCTCGCAGCGTTTGACGCGATGAATGAATCATCGCCGTCCGGACAATAGTTGTCTGGGCTTCTATTCTCAAATTCCAGAGTCCGATGACGAAACACTGTTCTTGCCATGGGTTCTCCTTTTCATGAGAAGTGAGAACCCACCCGTTCGAGGCTGACTACAGCTTTGTGAGTTTCATCTGCTTTGCGAGTTCGGCGTCGAGCATCCTCGCAGGAAGAAGCCTGGGCAGAGTCCAGTTCTTGAAACGTTGCGGAATGACCGCGTAGCGTGCCTTCGGTTTTGCCGTGCTGAGTGCGACGTGGACGGCTTCGCCCAAACGCTCAGGGGATAAGCCATTGGTACGTGCTTCGGTGACGATGAATTTCTGGAAGTTCTGCACCGCCTCCCAATACTCGGTCTGCTTGAACTCACTCAGATCTTGTTTTTCGCCTTTGTCGTACATCGCCGTGTTCACGGTGCCCGGTTCAATGATCACGACGTCGATGCCAAATAACATCAGTTCTCGCCGCAGCGCGTCCGACATTCCTTCAAGACCAAATTTGGAAGCGCTATAGGCGCCGAGAAGCGGGATAGCAACTTTTGCAACGCTAGAGGTGATGTTCACAATGCGCCCGGGGGGCCCCTGCCTCTTCTTATCCGTTCCCAAAAGAGGCGCGAAGGCTTGGATTACGACAAGCGGGGAGACCATGTTGACCTCCAATTGCCGTCTGTACTCGCTGGGCCGCAGATGCAGCAGCGGTCCACTCACTACAATTCCTGCATTGTTCACCAGGCCAACAAGATTCCTGTCGCCTATCATGGAGCCGACCTTCTGGGCAGCTTGATGTACAGCGTCGGCGTCCGTAATGTCCATCATGAGAGGCACGAAGCCGTTCCCGAACTCTCTTTGCAAACGATCGGCGTCAGCTGGCTTGCGTACAGAACCGAACACGCGAAATCCCTTTGAAACAAGCACCTTTGTGGTTCCCCAACCGATTCCGGTGGAGACCCCCGTGACCACGACGTCTTTGCTGTTCGCCATTGCATTTCTCCTAAGATGATCACTGTTCATCTTCAATATGTACAGCGTACATCTTGGCCCGTGACATGTCAAGGTGTACAGTGTTCTGTATGCCGTATCCGTCGAAAACAGACCGCCAAACCATCCTTTTTGCTGCGGTTAAGGAACTCGTTCACCGGGGTATCCGCGATTTATCGCTACGGAACATTGCTGCTTCCCTCGACCTCGCGCCCAACGCGATCTACCGTTACTTTTCAGATCGCCGGGCACTCGAAGCTACCCTGGCAAACGAAGCCGCCCGGCAACTGGAGCTGGCGCTGCGGAAGGCGGCCGACGGGTGCGAACCGGTTACCGCAATCCGCGAGATGTCATCTGCTTACATCAAGTTCGCAAGGGACAATCCTCACCTCTACGAGGCGATGATGAGTCTCCACGCGCCAGGGCACGATGCGACCGCCCACCAAAGCCTGTGGACGTTCACTGTCGAGCAGGTGCAACGAATTGCCGGGTCCGACCGAGCTGCGCAGGCGTCCGTCGCGCTTTGGGCGTTCCTACATGGAGCCGCGACGCTAGAAGCCGCTCAAGTGTTAGGCGAGATCAAACCGGCAAGCGGGCTCGAATTTGGGTTTGAGGCTTGGTTGATGGCTGCTTCTACGCATCGGGAGCCTGTAGATGCACTCCGAATCAAGCCCACGAAAAAGAGGGCAAACAAGAAGGTGACTGCGCGTGAAAGGTCGGCGCGAAGCGGCAAGTGAGGATTGGTTGGGTCATTGATAAGGGCCTGTGTTCCCGTCAGGACCTATTAGTCAACATTTGGAACGTGGGGCTTTCCGACTGAATGGATTACTCTCGAATGACGGGCTTAACCGGACGTTATCGGTTCGTTCATCGGATTTGTCTCGACAAATGCCCTTCTGTTGACCAATCCAATCAACTCCCGGCTTGTCGGCCAAACCGGAAGCGCGCGCTGAGCAGCGCGTTGTTCAGGAGGGTTGAAGTCCCTCTGGCGCTCAAATGAGGGGCGCCATATCCAAGAAGCGGGGTTCACAGCCTCGCTGGCCGGAGAAGGCGGAAGGTATGGAGAGGTCTAAACGGGCACGAAAGCGAAAGCTGGATACAGCCAAGACTGACCTGAAGCCA
>Ga0210402_10001647_pt1 | contig 22824 bp, 15 predicted proteins | sample IncBWC7MmetaG_FD_161055 | JGI IMG/M metagenome (GOLD analysis project Ga0210402, IMG submission 161055) | Forest soil microbial communities from Barre Woods Harvard Forest LTER site, Petersham, Massachusetts, United States - Inc-BW-C-7-M | ecosystem: Environmental > Terrestrial > Soil >... | reverse complement strand
TGTTGTAAGAAACGCAGCAACGTTTGGCGGCGGCATCAGTAACAGCGGGAAAGTTGCGAGCAAATTCGGCGCCGGTATCCTCGTCAGGAATATTACGGGGGCTTTTGGGAATAGCAGCGCCGGCGGCGTCAGCAACATCAACAACCGCGGCGTGATCTCGGCAAAACAGACGGGCATCGGTGTCAAGACTTTGGGTGCATTTTTCGGGAATATCAGCAACAGCGGCACGATTTCGGCAGGCGGCGCCGGCATATCAATCGACGACATTGCCGAGGTCACCAACGGAATCACCAATAGCGGCACTATATCGGCTAAAGGCGGCATTTTTGTAGAGCTCATGACGAATTTTTCCGGCGGCGTCGTCAACCGCGGCACGATCCTAGCGACCGGCCAAACCGCTATTGGATTCGATGACAACGCCGTGATCTCCGGCGGCGTCCTCAACACTGGGACAATCCGGGCGGTGCAAACCGGCATTGTCGCAATTACGGTCTCTACCTTCGCTGGCGGCATCACCAACAACGGCACGCTCTCCGCCGGCGCCGTCGGTATCAGGTTCGGCACTGCCACCAACCCACAGCAGTATGCGGTATCGTCGTTCACCGGCGACATCGTTAATAACGGCGCGATCACGGCGAAGACCGGTATTACCTTGATCGACAGCACGATCATGGGGGCGATCGTCGTCAGCGGCAATCTGCTCGCGACCAGCCACGGCATCCTCATCGACAGCGCGAGCCAATTGAGCAATGCGTCACGGGCCGGGGTGCGGGTGACCGCGTCGAAGTTTCTCGGCGGCATCAGCAACGCCGGGAGCATTTCGGCGATCACTGGCATCGACGTCAGCCGGGCGACAACATTCACCGGCGGCATCAGCAACGGCGGCGCCATAACGGCGGTAACCGGTATCGCCGTCGGCTTCAACAACGGCACGCCCGGAAAAGTGTCGACATTTGCCGGAGACATCGTCAACAGCGGCACTATCTCGGCAAGCGCGCACGGGATACAAGTCGGTGTCTCCAACATCTCGAGTGTGAACCTTGTCTCGGTCTTCACCGGCAACGTCAGCAACGCTGGCACGATTTCTGCCGGCATCAGGGGCATTGCGGTTAGCCGGGTTGCACGGTTTGGCACCAGCAGCGCCGACAGCTACATCGTCAACACCGGCGTGATCTCGGCAGCGAGTGGCGTAACCGTCAATAACGTCGCAACCTTCTTCGGCGGCATCAAAAACACCGGCACGATAGTGCCGGACGCGTCTTTGTCGGCCGTGCAAGTATTGGGCATATTTCTATTTGTACTGGCGAAAGAAACGCAATTAGGCGATGCTGCGGTCGACAATGCTGGCTCGCTGCTGGCCACCGGTACTGCGGTGTTCATCGACAATGTCTCGACCTTGTTTGGCGGTATCAGAAACAGCGGCGTCATTTCATCGACGAGCTTTCGCGGCGCCGTCTTGGACAACGTCTTCGCATTCTCCGGCGGCATTGCCAACCTCAGCGGCGGGATCATCAGAGCGGCGAAGACCGGCCTTCTCGTCGAGAACGGCGCGACCTTTTCCGGCGGCATCAGCAACGCGGGCACCATCTCCGCCGGCTCGGCCGGCATCGAGCTGCGCAACATTCCCCACTTCTCCGGCGGCGTCAGCAACACCGGTGCGATTTCCGGTGCGACCGGTATCGCACTGATCGGGGTCCAGTCCGCCAGCGTGTTTGACGCCGGAACCATCGTCGGCACCGGCGGCACCGCAATCGAGTTCAGCGGGGGTGGCAACACGCTCACACTTGGCGCCGGCTATATCATCAGCGGCGACGTCGAAGCCTCCGGCAACAATGCCTTCCGGCTTGGCGGGACCGGGTCCGATACGTTCGACCTCAATTCGATCGGCACGCAATATAGCGGCTTCACCAGCTTCAGCGTTGTCGGCGGCCACTGGAATGTCAGCGGCATAGGCGGCGCCTGGGTCGTCAGCAGCGGCGCGTTCGAGCTCACGAGCGGTACCGTCGTCAGCAATACGATCGTGCAGAGCGGCGGGACCGAGATCGTCGACCCCGGAGGTGGCGGCCTTACCACGACCGTCAGCAAGGGCGGCCTTGAGGTCGCGGTCGCCGGCGGCAGCGGCAGCGTCGGCATTCTCTCCGGCGGCACCCTGGAGTTCGCCGGCAGCGGCGCCAACCAGACTTTCAGCGCCACGCTCAGCGCGGGCGCGACCTTGGAGGTCGGCTCCGGTTTCACGCTGTCCGGCAGCATCCCCGCCAGCATCACTGTGATGGTCTTATCGGGCGGCATCGTCAGCGGCGGCACACTCGCGGCGGGCGATCGCGCGATCGTCCTCTCCGGCGGCCTGATAAGCAATTCGTTCGTCGGCAGCGGCGGCACCGCGATTCTCTCCGGCGGCGGCATCGACCTCAACGAGATCATCCTCAAGAGCGGCAACACGACCGTGTCCGGGGCCGGCTTCGACAGCGGCGCGACCGTCAGCAGCGGCGGCAAGCTCGTCGTCGCCTCCGGCGGCACCGAGGTCGACGCCACCGTCAGGGCCGGCGGCAGCGCCGTTGTCTCGTCCGGCGGCGTTGCCGAACTCATCAGCAGTGCCACCACGTCCGGTGTGACGCTCCTGTCCGGCGCCGCTCTGGGAGTGGGTTCCGGCTACACGCTGACCAGTTTCACCGTCAACAAGGGCATCACGCTCGATGTGCTTTCGGGCGGCACGGCGAACAGTGCGACCGTCAAGGCCGGCGGCGTTGAAATCATCACCAACGGCGGCACTGAACACGGCGCGACCGTGAGCTCGGGCGGCACTTTCGTGGCGATCGGCAGCGCCGGCTTCGGCGGCGACACCTTCCGCGGCGGCGCCGTGGTCGAATTCGGCTCGGGCTTCAAGCACGCGCTCAATGTGAGCGCCAACTCGTCGAGCGTCCCGGTGCAGTTCATTGTCCTGTCCGGCGGCACGCTCAGCGGTGGCGAGATCGCGCGCGGCAATGTGGTGACCGTGCGCTCCGGCGGCGTCGCGAGCGGGCTCGGCGTCGACAGCGGTGCGAGCCTCATCGTCTCGGCCGGCGGGACTGATATCGACGCGACCGTATCGGGCGGCGGCAAGCTGATCGTCTCCTCCGGCGGGGTCGCCGATCCGACGATCATCCTCGCCGGCGGCACCGAGATTGTCAGTGCCCACGGCACCGATGCGGGTGCGCTGATCTCCAGCGGCGGCAAGCTCTTCATCCAGAGCGGCGGCACCGCCAGCGATGTCACCATCCTCAGCGGCGGCACAGCGATGAACGCCGCCGGCGCCACCTTGAACGTCCTGGTCAGCGCGACCGATTCCGGGACGCTCACCAATTCCGGCACGGTCAATGTGTTCGACGGCGGCACCCTGACGCTCGGCGCCGCAGCCGTCACCAACGCCGGCTCGATCAGGCTGCAAGGGACGAGCGCCGTCAGCGGCGCAACGTTGCTGCTCGCCGGCAACGTGAAGCTCTCCGGCGGCGGTACGCTGTCTCTGTCACCCGGCGGAAACAACGTCATCACCGACAGCGGTGGCACGTCCACGCTGACAAACCTCAACAACACTATCTCCGGCGCCGGCACCCTTGGCGATCTTACCCTGACCCTGATCAACAGCGGCACCATCGTCGACAACGCCGGCGGGCTCTTCCTCAGCAACATCCTTTCGGCCGTCAACGCCGGCACCCTTGAGGCGACGACGGCCAGTGGGCTCGTCATCCACGCAGAATTCGTGAACTCCAAAACCATTGAGGCGCTAGGGAGCGGTGCCTCGGTGGTTCTTGACAATGCTGTGGTCAGCAACACCAGCACTGGCGTCATCCTCGCCTCCGGCAGCGGCGCCCGAATTTTCTTGGACAATGGTTCGGATATTTTCGGCGGTACGGTGAAAACCGTTGGCGGCGGTGCTGAGCTTGTCATGAGCGCCAGCAACCTTCTTAGCGGTGTCACCATCGGCGCAAGCTCATTCGTCGAGATCGCAAGTGGCGGCACTCAGGAACTGATAAAGGTGACGATAGGAGCCGGCGCGACCTTGGAGGTCGCGAGCGGCGGCGTTGGTTTCCTCGACTTCGGAACAATCGGTGCCGGCGCGATCGTCGACGCCTTGAATGGCTCAGTCATGAGCCTTACCGGCGTCATCGCCAATTCCGGGACCCTAGAAGGTACGGGATCGGGGCGCGTGATCTTCAATGCCCCCGATACCGTCACCAACGCAGGCACGATGAAGTCGACGGCGAGCGGCGGCCGCGTTATCGCCGTCGAAGAACTCAACAATTCCAAGACCATCGAGGCGCTCGGCAGCGGCGCTACGGTGCGCATTCAAAGCGGTACCTTCGGCGTCACGCACTTTTTGACCTTCATCAACAATTTCGGCGCCGGCATGATTTTCGCGTCAGGCAGCGGCGCGGAGATCGACCTTGACGACGCCACGATCAACAAAGGGACGGTGAAGGCGGTCGGCAACAATGCCAAGATCGTGATGAGCGACAGCGACAGCATCATCGGCGCGACCATCGCCGGCGGCACGCTGGTCGACATCGTCAGTGGGGCCGACGTGCAGTTGAGCGGCACCATCGGCTCTGGCGCTCTGATCGAGGTGACCGGCAGCGCCCTGCTCAATCTGCTCAGCGTCGCCAATTCCGGTACGATCCTGGCGCGCGCCTCCGGCAGCAGGATTATTGTCGCGCCCGGCGCCGTCGTCCGCGGCGGCGCAATCGTTGCGCAGGGGTCCGGGAGCACGGCCGAGATCGCCCACGGCGCGGTCGTCAGTGGCGGCACGCTGCTCGCGAGCGGCTTGGGGAGCCTCATCGAGATCGTCAGCGGCGCTGTCGTCAGCGGCGGCATCGCTCAGATTGGTAACGGCATTGTCGAGATCGCCGGCTCCAGCGGCGAAAACGTACAGTTCCTCTCGAGCGGCAACGGCGGGCTCAAAATCGCCGACGCGGCGGGCCACACCAGCGCCTTCAGCGGCAGGGTATCCGGGTTTGGCGGTTCGGGGCACTTGAACCCGAAGCAATTCATCGACCTCGTGTCGGTCATGTCCGCTGGCGTGATTACCTCGAGCTACCTCTCCGCCAATGCCGCCAACACCAGCGGAACGCTGTTCATCTCCAGCGGCGGCACAATGGTCGCTGCCATCAAGATGGTCGGCAGCTATTCGGTGGGTGAGTTCCATATCACCTCCGGCGCCGGCGGCACTGTCGCGATCACCGATCCGACGGTGCCGAACGGGGGCAGCGTCGAGCCCGGGCCCGCGCACAACTTCCCGCAGGGCGGCGTCGATCTGCCGAACATCGCGTTCGGAGCGCGGACGACGCTTGCCTATGCGGAGAACGCTGCCGGCACCGGCGGCACTTTGACGGTGAGCGACGGCCGCCATGCCGCGAGCATCGCCCTCCTCGGCAACTACATCGCCGGAAGCTTCATCATCGCCGCCGACGGCCACGGCGGCACACTAATCTCGGAAGTGCAGCAGACAGAGCAGAAGCCGCTGCTGGTACACCCGCCGCACGGCTGAAGTTGAGCAGCAAGACGCGCTCACCCCAGCCTCCGATCAAACTCCAGCACGGCGTTGAGCAGCACCTGCGCGCCGGCGGCGCATTCGTCGAAACTCGTCGATTCCGCCTCGTTGTGCGAGATGCCGCCGGCGCAGGGGATGAAGATCATCGTGGTCGGGGCGACGCGGGCGACGTAGGCGGCATCGTGGCCGGCGCCGGAGATCATGTCGCGTGACTTGAAGCCGGCCTTCTCGGCGCCGGCGCGCACGCACGCGATCAGTTCCGGGGCGAACTTGACCGCCGGCGAATCCCAGATGCGCGCTTCCTTGTAGGAAAGCTTCATCGGGTCGAGGATTTCGGGGAGCGCGGCGCGGAATTTTCCTTCCATCACGTCCAGCACCTTGTCGTCGGGGTGGCGGAAATCGACCGTGAAGAAAACCTCGCCGGGCACGACGTTGCGGCTGTTCGGCCGGTTCTCGATCAGGCCGACGGCGCCGACCGCGTCGGGGGCGTGCTCGTGCGCGATCGCGTCGATGCGCGCGATCATGCCCGCAGCGCCGAGGAGCGCGTTCTTGCGCAGCCGCATCGGCGTCGCGCCGGTGTGCGCCGCCTGGCCGGTGACCGTGACCTCGTACCAGCGCATGCCCTGCACGCCCTGCACGATGCCGATCATGCGGCTCTCGTCCTCGAGGATCGGGCCCTGCTCGATGTGCAGCTCGAACATGGCGGCGAATTTCCGGGCGCCGGCCTTGTCCTTGCCCAGGTAGCCGATGCGCTTGAGCTCATCGCCGAAAGTCTTGCCGTCGCGGTCGGCGCGCGCATAGGCGAAGTCGGGCGTGAACACGCCGGCAAAGACGCCGGAGGCGAGCATGGCCGGCGCGAAGCGCGAGCCTTCTTCGTTGGTCCAGTTGACGATCTCGACCGGGGCGTTGGTCTCGTAGCCGGTCTCGTGGAGCGTGCGCATCGCTTCGAGCGCGCCGAGCACGCCGAGCGTGCCGTCAAACTTGCCGCCGGTCGGCTGAGTGTCGAGATGCGAGCCCATGGCGATCGGCGCGAGGTTTTCCTTCTTGCCGGGGCGGCGCGCGAACATGTTGCCGACCTCGTCGACCGCGACCGTGCAGCCGAGCGCCTCGCATTGCGCCTTGAACCAGTCGCGCACCTGCCGGTCGAGGTCGGTCAGGGTGAGCCGGCAGATGCCGCCCTTGGCCGTGGCGCCGATCTGCGCCGTCTCCATCAGCGTGTCCCACAGCCGTTGCGGGTTGATCTGCAGGTTTTGCATTCGTTGCTCGCGCGTTCCTGGGTTTCGTCGGTCCGTGAGTTGCTTCGTTCTGCGGCTTAAGAAAATCGGCGCTGCATAGCACGCCCGCTCCCGCTGCGGCAGAGGGTGGCGGGTTTCGGCGTAAAGATAACGCCCAAGGGCCGTAAGGTCCCTATCGTTCTGTACCGCCACGTTCGGCCTTAACCGATCGCCGCAACCATGGGTCATGCGGAGTGTCGCCGGGAAGCGCAGCGGTGAATTCGTCCAACGCGCGATCGAACGCCTGCATCAGCCCACAGAAGAGCTGTCAAGCGGCTAGTCGATGCACGGCTACGAGCGCTATGCGGTTCTCTTCTCGGCGAGACCCGCGTCCGACCTGTCCCGCGCCGGCCGGCCCTCGACCAGATAGGACTGGGGCAGGGGCGAGAGAACATCGGCAAGCTGGGGAAGCCGCGATGCCTCGCCGCCGTAGACGAAGATCTTGACGCAGGTATTCAGTTTCTCATCCTTGCCGACTTCGATATCGGCGGCCGCGTCTTTGCCGAATAGTCGTCCGATCTCGAGCCGAGCCTTCTCCTCAATGGCGAGGTCGCGCAAGCCGGTTTGAAAATCTTGCCGACGGCCGTGACCGGCAGGCGGTCGAGCACAACGACGCGCCTGGGCTTTGCCGGCGGTTCCATGACATTGCGCTCGAGGTGCTGCTCGAGGGAACTGAGATCGATCGTCTGTCCCGGCGAAGCGACGACGAAAAGGATCGGCACCTCGCCGGCGTATTGATCGGGCATGCCGACAGCGGAACTGATCTGTACGCCTGGAAAGGCGTTGGCGACGTCTTCGATCGCCGCCGGATCGATGTTGTGTCCGCTGCGAACGATGAGATCCTTGGCGCGACCCGTCAAAATGAGCCGCTCATCTTCGGTGAGGTAGCCGATGTCCCCGGTTACCAGCCAACCATCGTCCGTCAGCACGTCGGTGTTGTGCTGCGGATCGACGTAGCCGGGAAATACTTGCGGCCCCCGAACCACGACCAGGCCGCTGGTGAGCTTGGGACAATCCTGCAGCTCCTCGGGATTTTGCAGGGACACGATCTTCGTTCTCGCGTACGGCGCCCGGAAGCCGACGCTTCCCGCAAGCGGCTCGCCCCGGCCGGGATTGAAGGCGATCGCGGCCGCCGTCTCGGTCATGCCATACGTTTCAAACAACCTAATACCGGTCCGTTCCTGAAAGCGCTCGCCGATAGCCTTCGGCAGGACCGCGCCGCCGGTGAGCGCCATGCGCACCGACGAGATGTCTCTGCTTCCGACGGGCACTTCGGCGAGCGCAGCGATCGACGTGGGTACGCCGCTCACGATCGTCGCCCGATAGCGCTCAACGATGCCCCAGTAGTTTTGGATGACCTTCGGACTTCTAAGGCTTTGGGCCGAGGGGATAACGACATGGCCGCCGGCAGCCAGGATCGACAGCCCGGCTGTCATCGTGCCGCCGACATGGAACAGCGGGAAGCCGTTGATCACCGTATCGGTTTCATCAATTCCGTGAACCTGAGCAAAGCTCCAGGCGGCGTGAATTTGATTTCCGTGCGTCAAGCGGACGAGCTTGGGGCGGCCGGTCGTCCCGCCGGTATGAAACAGCGCGCAAACGGTGGCGCGGTCGCCGTCGAGCTGAAACTAAAGGACGTCACGCCGGGCCGCGAGCGCCGCATCGAAGCTGATCATCTTGTGTGGCGGATCGCCGTCACCACCGATTACCAGAACGAAGCGCAGCGACGGCACGCGTTCCATCACCGTGGCGGCCTTGTGCCAGCTCTCCGGATCGTCCGCCGCGGACGGGATCACCAGCACCTCGGCGTTTTCTGCGATCAGCAGATCGGCTACCGCATCAGCGGTGAGCAGATAGTTGATCGAGCTGGCGACACCGGCGACCTGGGCTCCGAGCAGGGCGACCTGCATCTGCGCCAACGCGGGGCAGAGGAAGGCGACCGGGCCGCTATCGGGAGTCGCGCCGAGCGAGCGAAAGAGATTGGCCGCCTGCGCTATCCTGCCGAGCAGTTCCCGAGAAGTGAGCAGCGGCCTCTTCCAGGTCGCCGCCCTTCATGACGGAAAGCGCCGGCCGATCGGGATGAAGGAGTGCGGTCGCTTCGAACAGGTGATAGAGGTGGCGCGCCGGGATCACGTCGTCGTAGCGCGAATTTTCAAGCGCGACGATGTCGGCGATCGCAGTGACGATCCTGGTAAATCTTGTTGTTTGCGGTGCGTTTCCCGGCACAGCCATCGGTCTCCGCTCCCTAGCCGGCGCCAATCAATGCACCGCCGCAACGGCGGTCGCGTGCCTTGACCATTGCGCTCTTCCGCGAGGTTGCGCCCGACCACTGGTGCGGAGGCAGGTGACCATTCAAGGAAGTTCGCCAAGCTCCCGCAGCCGCGAGCCGATTGCCTCGCACGCTTGTTCCGCATCACCTTGGCCAAGAATGAACATAATGCCGTCACAGCCATAACCACGGAGCAGGTCGAGCTTGGAGCGCCAACGCGGCACGTCACCCCAAACGACGAAATGCTCGACCAGAAATTCCGCCAGCGCCGGAGAGACGATGTCGGCGTTCAACGGCCTGGTGGTATCGGCGTGATAGGCGTAGTCGTAGCGTTGCCACATGGCCCGTATGTCTGCGTGCAATGACTCGGGGATTCCGCGTTCAAAGAGATCGCCGCGAAAGGCGCGGTTGGCCATTGCCACGACCAGGGTGCCCATCTCATCGAGCACGGTTCCTATGGTAGGAGCGAGCGAAACCGCTGGCCCGAACCAGAGTTTCTGATCGGCACGCTTGCGCCCGGCGGCAATGCGGCGCGCGAGGACGGCCGGCTCCATGGTGCCGCCATACAACATGCCATCGCCCTGATCACCTGCAAGTGCGGCCACACGCTGCCCATCGGCAGCGATGAAGAGCGGGCATCCCTTTCGCGGAAGGCCGGTCGGCGGAATGCGGCTCCCGTCGAAATGCGCGCCAATACCAGCCCAATAACCACGGATCGCAGTGACCGCCTCTCCCAGCCGCTCAGCAGTCGCGGGCGTCAAGCCGACGCCTCGCGCACCGCTGTTCCCGGTGGCGAGGACACCGACGGTCCGGCCGTCGCCGATCTCATTCAGCGTCGCGAGCAGATTGCCGACAATGAGCGGATGACGGAGGGTCACGTGCGTTGCTACCGGGCCGACGATCAGGCGGCGCGTGACGTGCAAAGCCTCCAATTGATGCAGGTAACTTTCCTGATAGACCGTCGGCGAATCAGCAATGCCCAACCACGAGAAGCCGAGCGCTTCGGCCCGCTCGGCCACGCGACGCGTCTCGATGGCGCGGCGCGGGAATATCATGATTCCGTAGTTGACGCGATCAGCCACGGCGAGCCCCGCAAATTGACAACGCCGCAACCCTTTCAGTGGATGGCGGCGTACATGATCTTTTCCTCGGTTGCTTCCAATGCCGAGAACTCTTCCACGACCTTGCCCATGCGGCACACCAGGATGCGGTCCGAGAGCGCCATTACCTCAGGCAGATACGACGAGATGACCACCACCGCCTTGCCCTCGTCGGCCAGCCGATTGATGAGCTGGTGAATTTCAGTGATCGCGTTAACGTCAACGCCGCGCGTCGGCTCGTCGAAGATGACCACATCGGGTTCCTGCACCAGCGACTTGGCGATCACCAGCTTCTGTTGATTTCCGCCCGAAAGCTCGATCGCTTTGACGTCCTTGCCGATAGCGCGGATGCTCAGACGCTTGATCAGCCGCTCGCCGACTTCCGTCGCCTCGCGTTTAGACACCAGCTTACGTTGGCCGCGCAGCTTAGCCAGCAGGCCCAGATAGATGTTGTCAGCTATGGATTTTGTTTCGAAGAAGCCCTCAACCTTGCGATCTTCCGTCACGTAGACGATGCCGTCGCGCACTGCCGGCGCTGGCACGAGATAGCGGACCGGCTTGTCGTGCAGAAGGACTTCGCCGCCATACATGATGTCACGCTTGATCACACCGGCGGCGACCTTGAAGGTCTCAGTGCGCCCGGAACCGACGAGGCCGAACACGCCGGTGATCTGTCCGGCGAACACCGAGAGCGAGTTATTCTTCACCATGGCCGCCATGCGCAAATTCTCGATCGACAATACCCGCTTCCCTGCGGGTCGCATGGCAGTCTTTCGCCGGCCGTAAAGAGTCTGCGACATATCGCGTCCGACCATCGCCTGAACGATTCGCGCCCGATCAAAATTCTCCTTGTGATCGGTCACGACAAGCTTGCCGTCGCGCAATACCGTGATCCGGTCGGAGACCAGCAACGCTTCCTCAAGTGCGTGCGAGATAAATATTACCGAGACGCCGCGCGCTTTCAAATTGAAGATGAGATCGAAGAAATACTTCTTCTCCTCGGGAGTGAGGCTCGCCGTCGGTTCGTCGAAGATGATGACCTTGGCCTTGTGCAGGACGGCGCGCGCGATCTCCACCATCTGCTTCTTGGCGGCGCCGAGCAGACTGACGGTCGCAGTCGGGTCGACGTCGAACTGCAGCGACTGCAGGAATTGCTGGGCGGCGATGTAGATGCCGCGCAGGCGGTTGAAAAAACGCTCCTGCCCGAGGAACAGGTTCTGCGCGACCGTCATGGTCGGTACCAGGCTTGTCTCCTGAAACACCATGGCGATGCCGAGATGGAGGGCCTGCACCGGGGTTTCCGGCCGCACCTCCCGACCCTCGATAAACATCTGCCCGGAGGTGAGGGAGACGACTCCGGCCATGACCTTGGTCAGGGTTGATTTGCCGGCGCCGTTCTCGCCAACCAGCGTGTGGATTTCGCCGGGAAGGAGTGCAAAGTCGATATGCTCTATGGCGGGAACCCCGGCATATTTCTTTGTCGCCTTCCGCAGCTCGACGATCGCCCCAGTCATGGCCGCAGGCTCCGCTCCAACTCGGCGACGGGCAGTTTCAAAATACGTCGACGGCCCTTGGCCAGCACAAACAGGGTGCCCTGGCACTCCACCGCGCCGACAACGCCGTGGTTCTTGCCGTCAACGCGGCTGTGTAGCGAATATTGGATCTGGCCATCGCGCGATAGGCGCATCACGAGGCCGTAGGAACGCGGCGGCGCCCACGGTTTATGGATGCCGCGCATCTTGAGGTGAGCGCCTTGCAGCGGCTCCAGGAAGGTATTGCCGGAGGTGAGCGCCGGCGCGATCCAATATCGCGGATCGATCTCCTTCATCATGCGCGTGCGATAGGCTTTCTGGCGAAGCACGAACTCCACGAGCTGAGTTCGGCAGGTGAAGGCGGTGAGCCAGTATCCGCCGTTCGCCGCGGGCGCCAGCCGGGAAGGATAGCAAGGCAGTCGGCTGACGATGGGCAGTCCCCATTTGCCTTCGCCATAAGCAACCACGCGATGCGCCCAGCTCTCGCAAACCCAGACATCCTTCCCGGCCGAAACAGCGCCAAAAGCGTACACGAGTCCGTCGACGATCTCACGCGCGCTGCCGTCGGTGAGGTCGAGTTCGAGGAGACGGCCGCTGCGGCCGAGCGACATCAGATCATGACACCAGCGATGGCAGGGTTGGGTTTGCGACCCGTCCGTTACCAGCAGCCGTCCGTCGGCAGTGGCGCAAATCGCATTGGCGGCGTTCAGAGGCTTGCCGGCGACGCCCGTCCAATTTCGTCCGTCGTGCGGCCCGCCAATAACACGCAACTCAGTGCCGTCGAGCGCGACCGCGAGACCTCCGCGAGACAGGACGGCAAGACCAGTGATCCGTCGATCGACCTGCGCCACCGTAGTCGCCGCGCCGCCATCGTAGCGCAGGACACAGGCACCGTCGGCGACGAAGAGTGACCTCCCATCGGTTGCGAGGTCCTCGGGCTCCTCAAGTTCGGCGAAGGTTTCAGCCTGCTCCAGTATCTGGTTCGGCTTGAGCGCGCCGTCGAAAATAGGAACCGTGATCGCTGCCGCGCCGCGGCCAAGCAATTGGTCGGTCCAGGTCCGGAGCGCTGCGATCACGACCGCCGGCCCCAGCGTCGGTCGTACTGGACGAAATCGGGATCAGCGCCCGGAATCCGGTAGCGGCCAATTCGATTGTTCATGATGCCGCCAAGGTAGAGATGACCGCGATGCTCGCGCATCGAGGTGATCATCGGATGGTTGATGCCGTGGAGATCCCACAGCGTCTCGAGCACCTCACCCTGCTCATTGAATTTCAACACGCAGCCGGTGTTGATGTTGGGGAACAGCCATTCGTCCCTCGGTACGCGCTTTGCCATCTTGCGGCGGAAGCCCGGCATCTTCCAGGCGAGATCGAGCGCCGGACTGCGCATGCCGACCAGCGACATCCAATAGTTTCCGTCCGACGAGTTGTTGATGTTGTCAGGAAAACCCGGCAGATTCTCCAGCACAATTTCGACCTTGCCGGATTTCGGCCCGTCGAACCAATAACGCTTGACGGAGCATCCCCACGTTTCAGCAAAAAAGATCGACTGCCCGTCGCCGGCGACGCAGATGCCATTGGGAAAGATGAGGTTGCGCAGCACGGTGTGCGTCTTGCTGGTCTTGGGGTCATGGCAAATAATGCGGCCGTTGCCGCGTGCTTCGAGCCCATCGGTCGCCCATTCGTGCATCTCGTAGCGCACGGTCGCTTCGGAGAAGAAGATGCGCCCATCATCGGTAATGTCGAGATCGTCGGCAAGCCGCAGGCGGCTGTCGTCGTTGATCGAATGCAGGCTGCGGTTGGTTTCGTCGGTCGCCTTTTCGACCTTGCGATCCGGCGTGACGCGATAGAGTCCCATTCCGCCGATGCAAACATAGAGGTTGTCCTGCCGGTCAAACGCCATGCCGAGCGGCGTGCCGCCGATGTGCGCAAAGACCTCCATGCGCTCGTAGTCGGGCGGAAAAAAGCGGATGACGTCGCCGTGGCGCGAGCCGCCGTACAGATTGTCGTCGCGGTCGAGGATCACATCTTCGGCGCCTTCGATGCGGCCGAGCCCGATCACCGTCACCTCGCGCAGCTTGTCGTTGATCGCCCAGGGTGTGCCGCAATCCGCCGCGGTCGAGGGGGCCGCGAGCACGTTGTGATAGGTCGGGCTGACATAGACCTTGTTGACAATGCGGTGGCGGTTCTTGAGCCAGCGTATGTCGATCACCGCAGACAGGAGGAGGATCGAGGCCAGCGCCATGCGGTTGATGCCGCCGGGCAGGCCCATCGTCGTGATCCCGTTGGTGATCAGCAGGACGATGAGCGTGCCGACCAACGCCTTGGAGACCGTGCCCTTGCCGCCCCCGAGGCTGATGCCGCCGAGCACCGCGGCCGTCAACACCAGTACCTCAAGGCCGACGCCGATGTCGCCTCCGACCGTAGCGAGGCGTGCGGCGAAAAAGAGCGCGCCGATCGATGTCAAAACGCCGCACCCGACGTAACACATCGCCACGGTGCGGCGGACGGCGACTCCGCTTTTGTAAGCGGAGCGCCGCGAGCCGCCAATCGCGGTGATATGCCAGCCCGGTCGCATGCGGGTCATGAAGAAGAAGCCGAAGATGACGATCGCCGCATAGACGAGAGCAATCGTCGGCACGCCCAGCACATCGCCGCCGCCCATCCAGTCCCAGAGGTCGGAGTCGGGAAAGCCGGCAGCGATGCGCGTCGAATACCGCTGAATCAGCATGTCGTAGGCGGAGCGGTAGATGATGAGGGTGATCAGCGTGGTGATGAAAGCCCGCAGCCGAAAGTAGCCGATGAGCACACCATTGATCCCGCCCAGCACCGCGCCGCATAAGAGCGTGATCGGCACCGCCGCAGCGACGGGCCATTTCAATATGTGCATCACGTACAACGCGCAGAAATCTGTCAGAGCGAAAGTCGAGCCGACGGAAAGATCAATTCCGCCAACGATCATGACCAACGCCATGCCGAGCACGACACAACCGATTTCCCCTGCCTGACGCGCCGCATCCGCGAGGGCGGCCGGCGAGAAGACGCCATCGATTGCTCTGCTGAGCGCGAAGGCCACGATGATCAGCACGATCACCGGTATCGCCGTCTCGGTCCAGCGCTTGGCGAGTATCTCGCCCAGCATGTGGTCCGGCCAGTAGCGATAACGAAGCCGGACCAACGTGTCGCGTAACGAAGGTTTCGCGGGCGGCGCGACGAAGCTGTCCGTGGTCGGGTGCTTGGGGGCGCGGCGCGTTACGTCTTCCATCGCAGCGGCAATTGTCAGTGAGGGAAAACAAGGTTGCGCCGGCGGCCGGTCGCCCGCCCGTGTGCGCTGTCAGACTTCGTCACACGGGCGAGCGAAATCGGCCTTTGCGTCAGCCCTTGCTGAGGGTCCAGCAAGTACCTTCGGCCGCCGCGTTGTCCTTGGTAATCGGGATGAGCGTCGTATAGATCGAGGCCTTGGCCGACCCTGGTTTCAGACCCGAGACCAGCAGCCACTTGATCATCGCCGCCATGTTGCTCGCCTGGGTCGGAACGTCGTAGCTGAGATCGAGATCGAACGATCCGTTCTTGACCTGGTCGCAGGCGCCTTTCTGCTCGCCGCCGCCCGACGTCGCAAGGAAGACCTTGCCCGTCAGCCCCGCTTCCTTGATGGCGGCCGCGGTTCCGATATCCATGCCATCCCAGAAACCGACGATGCCGCAGAGGTCGGGGTTTTGTTTCAACACCGTCTGAGTGATGCCCTTTGCCTTTGACGCATCCCAGTCGGCGGCCTGACTCGAGACCACTTTGATATCGGAATGCTTCGCCAGCACGTCCTCGACGCCCTTGAGCGTATAGGCGCTCGCCGCCGCCGAGAGTTGACCCTGAATGATCGCAATCTTGTTGGACTTGCCCTTGCAGAAGTCGACGACGGCGGTCGTCGCCTTTCGGCCGATTTCGATCCAATCCGCACCGACGAAGACGGTCGTCGGGTAGCTCGAACGCATGTTGATCTGCACCACGTCGATCCCGGAAGACTCCGCCTTCTGCAGCAGTTTGGCGTAGGTTTGGACGTCCGGGTTGTGGGCGATGATCACGTCCGGTTTTTCAGAGATCAGGTTGGTGAGCGCCTGAGCGCCCGCATTCGTGCTCCAATTCGGGTCGCGCACCACGATCTTGACGCCGAGCGGCTCCAGTTCGCGCTTAATCCCGGCAAGCCACCCTTGCGCCAAATCGAAGCTCATCGCCACCGGCAGATAGGCAACGACCTTCCCCTGCAGGGCTTTGAGATAGGGCTCGCGAAACGGCTCCTCCAAGCCCTGAGCCCGCACCGGAAGCGCTGACCCGAACAAGGCCGCCGCCAGAGCGGTCCACGCCAACACGCGCCGTGAAGTACCGTCGAAGTTGCCTTTCATGTCTTCCTCCCTTGCTCCGTTACTGGATTGCTTGCCTCTTTCGACTCTTTCTCATGCGATTGGCGGTTCAAATATCGCCCTGTTGCGCCGTCTCCTCGTTGCGCGGGTTGACGATCGAATCCGCCAGTATCGCTATGAGCAGGATGACCCCCTTGATGAAATTCTGACCGTAGTAGGAGACGTCGAGGATCGTCATTGCATTGAGGATAGTGCCGATGAGCAGCGTACCGATCACCGCATTCAGGACGCCGCCGCGTCCGCCGGAAAGTCCGATGCCGCCGAGCACGCAAACAAGAATGACGTCGTAGATGAGTGTCGAGTTGTAGACCCGCGTCTCCATGCTGTTGACGGAGGCCGCCAGGACCAAGCCTGCGAACGCACCGATCAGCGCCGCCAAAAGGTATTGCAGGACGATGACCGGCCGCGTGGGAATGCCCGTGGTTCGCGCGCCGAACGGATTATCGCCGATCGCCGAGACGTAGGCGCCGAGGCGGGTGCGCCGCAGGAAGAAGGCGACCCCAAGCGCTGCCAAGGCGAACATGATGATTGGCATAGGCACGCCCAGCAGCGTGCCGCGACCGACCCATGCGATCGGGTCAAGTTTCTCGCTCCATTGGACGACATCGAGCTGGAAGAAGAACGCCTGGCCCATTCCGGCCAGGAACAGGCCTGACGCCAGTGTCGTGAACAACGAAGGGACTTCGGCGTAGGCTATGAGCCAGCCATTGATCAGACCGAAGGCGACGGCCAGGACGGCGGCGGCGGCAAATGCCGCGAATACGGAATGACCATTTTGGACCATCTGCAGGATCAGTCCGGCGGGAACGGCCAGCGTGGCGATCATCGACAGATCGATGCCGCGTCCAATGATCACGATAGCCATCCCCAAGCTCAGAATGCCGAGGACGGCAACGTTCTGCAGCAGGGCGATCATGTTGTCGGGCGTCGAGAAGCCGGGAAGGAAAAGCGCAAAGCCAACGAACAGCATCACGAAAATGCCGAAGACGATGCCCTGTTGCGTGACTCGCTGCTTCCGCATTGTCTAGAGGCGCCTCGCGCGAAACATATTCGACGTTTCTGCTGCGGGTTCGCGCCGCGAACCAGATGGCCGGGTTCCTCAAGCCAGTTTTCTCGGTGCCTACGCCGGTCCAAAACCGTGTGCTTGCTCCAAAGCGCACGAGTCTTGCTCGTGAGCGCAATAGGCACCTATTGTGCCGGTGCCGGGCTGCCGTATACTTCGCCGCTCGGTGCGAAGAGCCGGGTTGCGGATATGGACTTGGTCTTTTCGACGGACGCGATTGAGCCAACCAAGCGCTACGCCGCGTGGCAGGGGGCCATTTGCGACGTTTACGTCCACGTCGATGTCAAGTCGGAACAGCGCTCCGATTATCGAGGCTTCATCCGCGAGGCTCGATTTGGCGCCGTCACCATGACGGATGTGCTGCTCTCTGAACAGAAGATAACCCGCCGGCAGCGGCACATAGCGAAGCTCGACAAGGAATGCTACTACGCCCAGTTTATTCAGCGCGGCAGGCTAAACGTATTGCAGGCTGGCAAGACACTTGTCAGCAACGCGGGCGCCGCTGCGGTTTTCTCCGCCACTGAATCATATGACCTGGAGTGTGTTGGGGAAATCCGTTCATTTTATCTGGAATTGCCGCGGAAGGAGTTTGCAGATCGCTTCCCGCATGATCGGATTCCCGTGGCGGCGACCATTGGCACCGGCCGTGGGCTAGGCCGGATAGCCGCGGAATTTTGCTCGATGCTGGCGTCCGAAGGTTCAGCGCTGGATGCCGACGTGAGAGCCCGGCTTGGCGACGAGTTGATGGATGTCGTCGCTCTTGCGTTGGATGCCGGGCATCGCGATGAGCCGTCGGCGGACCATGCTGTGCAGCGGGCGCGGCTGCGATCGGTCAAGGCATGGATAGAGGATCATCTGACTGATCCGGATCTGTCTCTGGAAAAAATTGCAAAGAACAACGGCATTTCGCTGCGGCATCTCCATTACCTCTTCAGATTGACCGACATGTCCGCCTCGGAATGGGTTTGGGATCGGCGCCTGCAACGCTGCTACGACGTACTCACACGACCCGAACTCAACAATCTATCCGTGACCGAGGTGGCATACCGACTTGGGTTCAACAGCTCGTCGCATTTCAGCACGACATTTCGCCGGAAGTTCGGAATCCGACCTTCCGATGTCAGGCGAAGGTGATGGCGCCGCACGGCTTGCCAAAATGGAAGGCGGCATCGCCGTGTCCTCGCCCAGTTGTTTCGCTATTTGATGAGATCGGCTGGCGACGGCGGGATGCCTGGCTGCCCGCGCGTTGCCGACTTCACTAACTCATTGAATCCACGACGAATCAGCTATGATGCGCGGCGGCCCCATAGCTGGCGGCCGCTCTGGAGCGGGCGCATGCTGCGCGTGCGATTGAAGGCAGACGGACGATTGGTCGAGGTTTTGCCGGACGGCAGCGAGCGGGTGCGGCCTGCTGCCAACGGCCGGTCGACGATGATGCGCCCGACCGACGGCAACCTTGCCGCCAATATGCGCATCCTGGAAGCCGCCTATGCGCGCAACGTGCGCGGGCGCACCGGTCTTACGCAGGCCGCGTTTGCGTCGCGCATCGGCGTGCCGGTCGAGACTGTGCGCAATTGGGAGCAGGGCAAGCGCTCGCCGCGCGGACCGGCGCGCGCGCTGCTCAAGCTCATCGAGCAGGCTCCGGAAGCGGCCTTCGCCGCCCTCGGCGGCAAATCGCGCTGACAAGCAGCGTCGAGGCTGCGTCGCAGCCCGCGGGCATTTTTTCTATAGGGCGCAGCGACCCAGCGCGCGATCAGCCAGGCGGAGTTTGCGGCGCGGGCCAGTTCGTCGGTGCCGACGGCGTCGAATGCACCTGTCCCGGTTGTGACGCTGGCCAGCTTGCCGCCGGGGGTGCTGAGCCCGCCTGCGCCTGCGCCGGTTGCGGTGTGGACCCCACCTTGGGCTTCGGCTTGGGTTTCGCAGCGACAGGCTTTGGGGGTGCCGGGGGCGGGGGAGGCGGCGCCGCAGCGGCGGCTTCACGCTGTGCCTTCTCGGCGGCTTTGGCGGCAAGGTCCTGCCGCTTTAGCTCGGCCACGTCCGATTGCACCACGGTGTAGCCCTTTTTCCCCATGCAGTCCCGCGCGTTTCCGCCCACGTCGCCGGTGCTGTGGTAGGCGGCATTGGTCGGTATGTTGCTGCTGTGCCCCTCGCTCTGGCAGGTCATGCGATCATTTTCGAACTGCTGGTAAAGCGCCTGGTCTTCCGCGAAGTCGCGGCCGTCGGCGCGCACGTAAACGTTATGCGCTGAGGCAATTGCAGGAAAACGCGGCAAAGCGCAAGGCTTCGCACCAAGGTCGAGGAAGTCATTGCGGTGCAGTCGCTTACTAGTAGCTTCTCGTTGCAATGGATCGCAGTTGACTGCGGGGGAGGGTGGGCATATTGTTGTCCCCACAGGGTCGGGACAACAATTTCGCGCTGGCACGTTTCACCGCGCCAAACTATTGTTGGTCCCAGCACCGGAGGGATCAATGACACTCGCGAAGAAGCCTCTAACTGACCGCGCTATTGCCAGCGCCGCACCCGCCGCACCCGGAAAGCGCAGGCTCCTCTGGGATGCCATAGTCCCTGGGCTTGCTCTGCGGGTCAACCAATCGCGGCGCTAGGTCTTTCGTCCTCGTCACTCGCTACCCCGGCTCCCTTAATCCCGCACCCCGCAGCCTTGGACCTGTCGGCAAGATCACCCTGGCACAAGCCCGAGACAAGGCACGGCAATGGTTCAAGATGATTGCGGCTGGCGTTGACCCTGGCATTCGAGACATTCAGCGACGGCAGGAAACCTTCACCGCAATCGCCGAGGGCTACCTCACTCGCAAGGCGAAGGACCACCGTAGTCGGGGGAAGACGGAAGCAACCCTGAAGAGGCTTGTCTATCCGACCTTCGGCCACCGCCCTATCGACAGCATCACCCGTGGTGATGTGGTGCGCCTTCTGGACGGGATCGAAGACGACAACGGACCAGTGATGGCGAACGAAGTGTTGGGCATCATCAGCCGTGTCTTTGACTGGCACGCCACCCGCAGTGACACCTTCCGTTCCCCGATTGTGAAAGGGATGAAGCGTGCTGGCGGACAGGCGCGTTCGCGTATTCTGACCGACGAAGAACTGCGTTCTGTTTGGGCTGCATGCGCCGAATACCGCCATCCCTTTGGTCCAATGCTCCGATTTACTCTCCTTACCGCCACACGGCGCAGCGAGGCTCTGTATGCTAAGCGATCAGAGATTGTTGGCGCTGAGTGGACTATTCCTGCGGAACGATACAAGACCAAGATTGACCATCTAATCCCACTCTCGCAGGCGGCCCTGGCCATAGCCCAAGGCAGCGGAGATGGCTTCATCTTCACCGCGAATGGCAAGCAGGCTATCGGCAGTCACACCCTTCACAAGGCAGCGATTGACAAGGCCAGCGGCGTGACCAATTGGGTAATTCATGATCTGCGCCGCACGGCAAGGTCGCTAATGTCCCGCGCAGGCGTTGCCAGTGATTATGCAGAAAGATGTTTGGGCCACGTCATAGGCGGGGTTCGTGGCGTCTATGATCGCCATGAATATCTTGAAGAGAAGCGCCTTGCCTTCGAAGCCTTGGCCTCGCTTGTAGATCGCATCGTCAATCCTTCAGCGCAGACGAATGTGGTGCCGTTGCGGGGGCAGTCATGAGCGCACAGCCTGGGGTTTTTCTTGGGCAACCTAATCCGGTAGGGCGCTTCGCCAAGGTTGCTGCGCTTATCGCCAATGGCAAGCCAGCTCCGGACTGGTTGCCCCGTGGCCTAGCCCACTTCCACTCCTTCGTCAGTGAAGCACCGATAACAACGCAAGAGGCCAAACGCCTGCGCCCAAATTGACCGGATGCACGGGGATTTAGATTACCTAATAAAATTCCTTCCCTTGTTCCAGCGCCTTCCCCTTCTCTCTTGTCCCGATGATGTTGCAGTCGCCTTAGACGTACTGCCGCGAATTAGAAAAGTCCTCGCGGTCATAGCCCTGTCCCCGCGCCGGAAACGCCCCAACGTCCGCCGTCAATTCTGCGCTGCCGTGGTATTCGAAGCTTGGTCCCTAATTCACGGCGGTCGGCCTTCCCCCATCCCCGACCGCCTTCGTGAAGCCTGCCAAGAATATTGGGAAGCTTGTGGCGGCGGCGCGGGCGGGATTGAAGACTGGCGGCGACACGTCAAGGAAGCTGCCGCCACCGAAAACGGCCTGATCCGCAAAGTGTTGTCAGCGTACACAACTCGCTGACGATTTGCCGAGTTGCGTTCGTGTTTGTTGCGCCGCCTTGCGTCACCTTTCCGGCGCGGCCATGTGGCCGTTCGCTGTTTGATAAGGTGAATAAAATGAACAACCTTCTAGACAAGGCCGAGGTCTGCCGATTTTTTGGTGGGTCTCGGCCACTCCATCCGGCGACGCTCTATCGGAATATTCGAAAGGGCGTCTTTCCTAAGCCGGTGAAAATCGGAGCCGGGACTAGCAGATGGCTCCGGGAAGAGTGTGAAGCTGTTCTGCGGAGCATGGTCGAAGGGAGGGCGTCATGACTAAGACCTCTCCCTCTCCTGAAGCCCGCCTAAAATCCGAGAAAGAAGCCGAGAGACTTGCAGGCATAATCGCTGAGGACCATGCCGCGTTAATAGAGGCGCAAGTGAAGGGCCTGAAGAAGTCCCTAGAGCTTGCCTTTGAACTCGGCGAGCATCTGGCCGAAGCAAAGGAAACCTGCAAAATCCACGGTCATGGTCATTGGGAGAAGTGGTTCAACAACCACTCTTTCAAGTTCAGCCTGCGGTCTGCTGTTCGCTTCATGAAGCTGTATGGCGGTAAGGAACGCATCGCGCAGTTGCTTGAAACAAATCCGCCACGCGTGGCGGAAATGACAGCCGACGGTGAACTCTCCATCCGCAGTGCCGAGGCGCTGTTGAAACTGACCGACGAAGAGTTGGCTACACCAAAGCCGCCACGGACTAAGGCGGAGGGCGGCAAGGGCGAGGGCAGCAAGGGCAGCAACAGCAAGGCCGCAGTGCAGCCCGCAGTGCAGCCCACATCATCGGACCTGAAAGACCTACTCGAAAACGTCGGCCCCGATGAGCTTGCCACGGCACTTGCACTGGCCGATTGGGACAATGAACAGCTAAAGGAGCTAGTCAAAATCCTGTCATCGCGCCTAAAGCCTGTCCCTGCTGATCTTACCATCCCTGCCGGCCTGCAACATCCGCCACCTCCGCAGGCTGAGGCGGCGAAGGTACGAAGGCCAGACCTGTAAAAGGCCGACTTGCGTGAGAAGGGCAAGGGCTTCGTTGGCCTCGCCCTTTCTCTTTTTGGCTTCCCCTCCAACACCTCGCTCTTCTCTTTCCGCAGGGCAGGCATGCTCTTTGAGGCTGAGTAAAGGCTGGCCTTCCGGGGTAGCCTTTCAGTGGTTGCTCCCGACTAGACTTCCCTCCTTCTGCGCCTAGTCGGGAACTGGACCCCGGCCACTGCCCTCTGGTGTGGCCGGGGTTTCCTTTTTTGTCGGGCCTTCTTTCCCTGCGGATTTGCTCCCTTCCTAAATCCGAAAACGGTGAGAGCTTTATACCACATCCGGCATCCTCCTTGGCCCAAAGCTGTCCCCTTTGATCCAACAATGCCCTAACGACGAAACTGTCCAAATTGGACACTCTGCTCTCCA
>Ga0210402_10001645_pt1 | contig 22844 bp, 20 predicted proteins | sample IncBWC7MmetaG_FD_161055 | JGI IMG/M metagenome (GOLD analysis project Ga0210402, IMG submission 161055) | Forest soil microbial communities from Barre Woods Harvard Forest LTER site, Petersham, Massachusetts, United States - Inc-BW-C-7-M | ecosystem: Environmental > Terrestrial > Soil >... | reverse complement strand
GCCGTCCCCCAGCACGTAGCGCGGCGAGGAACCGAGCCACGATCCGTCGCCGGTGACCCGCGCGAGCTGGGCCGGGATGATCCAGGTCACCACCGCCTTGACCGGCTGTGAGGCATAGCGGTCGAGCAGGCCGGTTTCGAAGGCGCGCACGAGATGGTTGGGCGCATTGCCCGGCACGCCGAGATTGATGGCCCGCACCTTGAAGCCGTTCGCCTTGGCGAATTGCGCGGCCAGCGTCTCGTCGTCGGGCAGGCCCTGGCCGAAGATGAAGGAGTCACCCACGAAGAGATAGGTGTCGGCGCCGGGCGGTCCCTGCGGTGTGACGCGCGCGCCATCGGCGTCGAAATGATAGGTGCGGCGATAGAGGATCTCCGGCCCGAAGGTCACGGTGTTGACGGCCTCGCTGTTGGGCTTGGGCCGGAAACCCAGGATGGGATCGGGCGGCGGCCACCATTGCGGCACCGTCTTGCGCACCAGGCCGTAGTTGATCGGCGTCGGTGACAGCAGGCCGGCGAAGGCATCGAGCACCGCCAAGCTGAGCGCCAGGGCCGCCACCACCAGCGCCGAGGTGCGCCAGCGATTGCCGCGAAACAGCACGACGCCTGCAAGTCCCAGCAGGGCCGCCAGCGCGCAGGCCCACATCGCCGACGGCAGCACCACGGCGCCGACCGCGAGCAGGGCGGCCAGCAGGGCAGCAAGCGAGAGATTTCGACCGACGCCAGCCATTGACCTCAAGAGGGCCCCAAGGGGTAGGTTGCGGGTTTAAGGGGTCGAAAGGAAAACATCAATGAGCGGGCATTTGCCGCTTGAGGGCCTGCGCGTGCTGGATCTGGCGAGCTTCATCGCCGGCCCGGTGGCAACCACGGTGATGGGCGACTACGGCGCGGAAGTCATCAAGATCGAGCCGCCGGGCGAGGGCGATCCGCAGCGCAAGCTGGGCCAGGCCCATTCGGTGCCGCAGCATCCCGTGAATTTCTGCTGGCACATGACCAACCGCAACAAGCGCGCGATCGTGCTCGACCTCAAGCACGCCGACGGCCGCCATGTGTTCGAGCGGCTGGCCAGGACCGCCGACGTCATGGTGGTGAACTTCCCGCTGAAGGTGCGCACCCGGCTGCGCATGCGCTACGAGGACGTGGCGCCCCTCAACCCGCGCCTGATCTATGCCTCGATGACGGGCTACGGCGAGAGCGGTCCCGACGCCGAGCAACCGGGCTTCGACTCCACGGCGTTCTTCGCCCGCTCCGGCCTGCTCGACGCGCTCACCCACGAGGGCGGACCGCCGGCCTTCTCGCTGCCGGCGCAGGGCGACCAGATGGCCGGCATGAACCTGTTCGCCGCCATCACCATGGCGCTCTTGCATCGCGAGCGCACCGGGGAGGGCAGCGAAGTCAGCAGCTCGCTGCATGCCGGCGGCCTGTGGTCCAACGCCATCCTGGCGCAAGGCGCGCTGCTCGGCGCCTATGTGGCGCCCCGGCCGCCGCGCACCAAGCCGCGCAGCGCACTCGCCAACCAGTACCGCACGTCCGACGGCCGCTGGATCCAGCTCACCATCGTGCGCGAGGACAAATTGTGGCCCGAGCTCTGCCAAGCCCTCGAGCGCACCGACCTGCTGGCCGATCCGCGCTTCGGGACCACGGAGAGCCGGCGCGCCCACGCCGCCGAGCTGGCGGCGATCCTCGACCCGGTGTTCGCCGCCCATCCCTGGCCCGAATGGCGCAAGCGCCTGCGCCACCACGAGATCACCTTCGGCCTGCTGGGCGTGCTGCGCGACGTGCCGCACGACCACCAGGCGGTGGCCAACGGCGCGGTGGTCGAAAGCAGCCTGCCCGACATGCCGCGCACGCTCTCCGCACCGATCCGGATGTCTTTCGCGCCTGAGCCGGTGACGCCCGGCCGCGGCCCCGGGCACGGCGAGCACACCGACGAGGTGCTGTCCGAGCTGGGATACAGCCCGGCCGAGATCGACCGGCTGCGCGCGGCGGGTGCGCTGGGGTAGGCCTCTCATGTGTGCCAGCCCACAGAGGTCTGAAGAGTATCTGATGGGACGGCCCATGGTGCTCATGGCGCCCTCATAGCAACACTAACGAATAGAAGCAATAACTTTAGTACGACTATCAGCCAAAGAATCGATCGGGGACTTTTTGCGCCCCGTAGAGGGGCAGCGAAAGTTGGTCACGCGAAAAGGGACACAATAGCTTGTATCGCTGTCGGCGAAGCCAGCATCGCTGTCACTAAGGTGTTCTGGCACGTGCCGGCCTCAGGTGGCAGCCGATTTGATCCGCGCCGGGCGCGTACTGCGCGGCGCTCTCGCCGCGATGCTAGGCAAAGAACCGCTCGGGATGAAGGGCATCGGGCAATCGGTCGGCTGGATGCTTGTCACGATGCTCGACGTACTCGACGCGCATGCCGTCGGGATGGCGAACCAGCATGTTCCAGCCGGTCGGCACCGGCTTCGGCGGCTTGAGCACTTCCGCGCCAACGGTCGGCAGATGGGCCGCAAAGCCTTGAATGCCGTCGACCATGAAGGTCGCTTGCGTCTCGACGAAGGGCGCAAGGCTTTCCTCCGTGCCGGCGACGAACAGGATGGAGGCCACCTGGGCCAATCGCAGACCGTGTTCGCGATAGTCGAAGCGCAGTCGGGCCTTCTGGCCGATCAACGTCTCATGGAAGGCGACCGCCGCATCAAAGCGTTCCAGAGGAAGATAGCGCCGGACCAGGATGTTCAGGACTTTCACGATCGACCTCCGCCTTTCGCACAACCGCCAGGAGCGCCGTGCGGCGCGCTACAATGCGAGTCAATAGTCCGGATGCGATACGCAGCGGAAGGACCTCCTCATGAGCGGTCGGCGGGCCGCGGCGGCCAGCATCTGCCCGATCATCATACGGCTGTAACGTTGCGGCCCTTTGCTGGTCTCCCAGGACGCAGCGGGGGCCCCATGAAGGCGATGGATGTGATGGTGCGCGAGGTGATCACCGTCGGGCCGGACGACGACGTTGCCGAGGCGGTCAAGCTCCTGATGGAGCACGACATCAGCGCGCTGCCCGTGGTCGACGACTCGGGCACGGTGGTGGGCGTCCTGAGCGAAGCCGACCTGATGCATCGCCCGGAGATCGGCACCGAGAAGCATCATCCGCGGTGGCTTGAAGCGATCATGCCCGCTTCGACCCTGGCGCACGACTTCGCCAAGGCGCATGGCCGCAAGGTCGCCGAGGTCATGTCCGACACCGTGGTCTCGGCCGCCGAGGAGACGCCGCTCGGCGAGATCGCCACCTTGCTCGAGAAGCACCGCATCAAGCGCCTGCCCGTGCTGCGCGACGGCAAGCTGGTGGGCATCGTCAGCCGATCCAACCTCATCCAGGCGCTGGCCGCGTCGCACATCGCCGTCGACGCCGACACCGAGTCCGACCGGGCGATTCGCCTGAGCCTGCTCGAGCGGCTGGAGGATCAGGCGTGGACGGACTTCGGTTCGCGCAACGTCATCGTCCGCAACGGTGTCGTGCATCTGTGGGGGCTGATCAGCTCCGACGACGAGCGCAAGGCGCTGATGGCGCTGGCCGAGGAGATCGAGGGCGTCAAGAAAGTGGTCGACGAGACCATTCCCGGCTTCTGACGCGGGCCGCCTCAGGCCTCGGGGATGGTCCGGTCGATCTGCCAGGTCGCGGCGGAGACGTCGGGCTCGAGGCTGAGGCGGCCGACGATCTGCTCCAAGGCGGTGTCGTTGCGCTTCTCGGCGACGGCCTGCGCGGTCACCGTCACCTTGGAGGTGTCGGGAATGTCCTCGCTGTCGAGACGGCGCAGGCCGAGGCCGGCATGGGTGAGCGCCTGCAGCAGCAGCGAGCGCATGTGCGCCTCCTCGGCGCCGCGGCAGGCGATCTCCACCGTGTAATAGGTCTCGACGTCGGTCGCGGTCAGCGAGCGGGTGTTGAGGCGGCGCACCAAGGGCCGCAGGAAGAGATTGGTGACGATCACGAACGCCGCGGCCAGCAGGCTCGGCCCCAGCAGGCCGGCGCCGGCCAGGGTGCCGACCATGGCCGAGCACCACAAGGTCGCCGCGGTGTTGAGCCCGTGCACGTTGACGCCCTCGCGCAGGATGACGCCGGCGCCCAGGAAGCCGATGCCGGTCACCACCTGGGCGGCGACGCGGGTCGGATCGCCCTGGCCGACCAGGCCGGAAAAGGCCACGAAGCCGCAGGCGCCCAACGCCACCAGGGCATTGGTGCGCAGGCCCGCCATCTTCTGATGCCACTGCCGCTCGAAGCCGATCGCCGAGCCCAGCAACAGGGCGACGGCGAGGCGGAGCGCGGTGGGCAGGAGCTCACCCGCGTCGACGATCATCGGCCCCTCCTTGTCGGAGGGGCGTTACACTTTGATGACCGCCTGGTGCGGCCGTCCGGGCACGGCCGGTTGCCCAGGGTATTACGAGGTATTACTTTCGACTACCATGGCCAAGCGCACTTCTCCCACGACGACGCCGGTATCCGTGAAGCTTCGCGACGACGAGCGCGACCGACTTGCCGCGCTGGCCACGGCGCACAAGCGGTCGTCGCACTATTTGCTACGCGAAGCGGTGCGTGAATATTTGACCCGCGAAGAGGCGCGACAGTCCTTCCGCGATGAAGCCGACAAGGCATGGTTCGACTACGAGCAGACGGGCCTGCACGCAACACATGCTGAAATCGACAGGTGGGCGAAATCCCTCGGCACGCGCAAACCCAAGCGCGCGCCGAAATGGCACAAATAAGCTATTCGCGAAACGCCATCTCCAGCCTGGACCGGCTTCATCGCTTCCTGGCCGAGAAGAATCCCGACGCCGCGGCGCGCGCCATCAACGCGATGGTCGATCGACTGGCGTCGCTCGAGGATTTCCCGCGTTTGGGTCCGGTCGATCCCGTTCGACCGGACTTTCGCCAGCTTTTCATACCGTTCGGTGCGGCAGGCTATGTCGCTCGGTATCGGGTGTCGGGAAACACCGTCATCGTGCTCGCCGTCCGCCACGTGCGCGAGGCCGGCTTCTTGCCCGAACCAACCGCCGCGCCTACGCCGCCACCGCGAGCCCCGTCGTCTCGTCGACGCCGGTCTTGAGGTTGATGACCTGGACCGCCGCACCCGAGGCGCCCTTGCCGAGATTGTCGAGCGAGGCCACCGCCAGGATCTGCTGCTCGGCCTCGTTGCCGTAGACGGCGAGCTCCATGGAGTTGGTGTCGATCAGCCGGTCGGCGCGCAGGAAGCGGTCGCGCTCCAGCCACTTGCGGTCGCTGAGCGGCCGCACCGGCACGAAGGTCTCGCCGGCATAGTAGTCGGCCAGCACCTTGTGCACGTCGGCCGCCGTCACCTTCTTCGCCACGATGTCGCGCGTGATCGGCACCATCACCAGCATGCCCTGGGCATAGTGGCCGACCGACGGCACGAACAGCGGGGCGTGCTGGAGGTTGGAATATTTCTTCATCTCCGGCACGTGCTTGTGCGTGAGCTCGACGCCGTAGAGCCCGAACGGCTCGACGTCGGGGGTGTTCTCGTGGACCGCGATCAGCTCTTTGCCGCCGCCGGTATAGCCCGAGACGCCGAACACGGCGGGCGTTGAGTCGGCGCGCACGATGCCGGCATCGACCAGCGGCCGCAGGATGGCGATGGCGCCGGTCGGATAGCAGCCCGGATTGCTGATGCGCCGGGAGGCGAGCAGCTTGGCGCGCTGCGCCTTGTCGAGCTCGGGAAAGCCGTAGATCCAGCCGTCGGCAACGCGGTGCGCCGTGCTGGCGTCGATCACGCAGGTGTCGGCGTCACCGAGGGCGGCCACCAGCTCCTTGGCCGCCGCGTCGGGCAGGCAGAGCACGGCGATGTCGGCGGACTTGGCGATCTCGACGCGCTTGGCGAGGTCCTTGCGGTCGGCCATCGGCAGCTCGAGCAGCTCGATGTCCGGCCGATCCTTCAGCCGGTCGTGGATTTGCAGGCCGGTCGTGCCGTGCTGGCCGTCGATGAAGATCTTGGTCTTGTTGCTGGTCATGGTCTTCTCTCTCGCAAATTAAGGGCCTTAGGGTACTGGCCGACCGGAGAAGAAGGGAAATGGGAAGCCGCCTGATCCTCTCCAGCGGCTTCACGAAACGGCGCGTTTCTAGGCGCGCGCGTTCCCACACCGCTTTTCAGGGCGGCGGCGTCGCGACCGGGAGGGGGCGAACGACATCATGGTGGGCGCATATTTCATCGGCGGCCGACGATGTCAAGAGCCGCAGGCTGACATTACCTCACGACGCTCTTCAGCTTCTCGAACAGCACCTCACCCATGGCTTTCAGCTCGCGCAAATAGGCGAGCTTCTTCTCGTCCTTGCTGGCGATGTCGGCATGCCACGGACTGCCTCTCCATCCTGCGCCACCGGTGTCGCGAAAGCCGGCAGCCACGGGATTGAAGTAGTAGTCGGCATGGACGAAATCGCCCCTCTTCTCGATGTAGTAGGACAACGCAAGCGCCATGTTCGGTCGGCCCCGGCTGTCGCTCCAGCGGTAGAAGTCGATAGAAGCCTGGGATGGATCCTTGCCGAGGGTTTGGCCGACATGATTTAGCACCCAGCATTCCGAATCCTTGGGCTTGTTCGAGGCGTCGGAATAGCCGGCGTGCACGTCTTTGCGGTCGCAAATATGCTTATTGCGGCCCCACCCTGCGGGATTCCACTCTTCGTTGGTGGCGATGGATACCCACCGCGAGAGTCGATTGCCGGTCATTTGCGCCAGGTAAACCCGCCCGATGTCGCCGCTGCCTTTTGTACTTCTGCTCTCCCCGACGGCGACGACGGTCCATTCACCGTCAAGCAACGGGATCTTGCGGTCGGCGATCACAAGGCTGTCGCGGTACTTCTCTCCGAGCGATGGGACCTGCGCATGAGCGGCGCCGCCGGTCAGCGTAGACAAGACGATCAATGCAACAGAAGTCCGCACAGCTCTCGGTCCTCCCGACATTCAAGACATCAGTGACTAAAGGCGCGAACGGGACAAACCCGAGGCCGGAGCGATCGGCACAGGTGCCGAGGTCCCGGCTGACGACGCCGGGGAGTTGTAGACGGGCGTCGGCGCGACGGCGGGCGCAGGAGCCGCCACCGTGGGCTGCGCAGCTGGCGCCGGCCCGCCTGCCCTGGCCGTGCCTTTCGCCCGCAATGCCGACATCAAAGCCTGATCCTGCGTCATGTCCCTGACTGCATTGCTCAAAGCCTTCTCCAATGAGACTCGCGCACCGCGGGGAGTCATTATCAGCACATCCTGATCGGTGCCCGTTCCCCGGTACGTCCGGCCATAAATGAAGCCGCCGTCTGCTGACGCCACTTTCAGATTGAACGTTACTTCCGAGGCGCTATCGGCAACCGGTATGAGAAAAGCTGGCTTGAAGTCGCTGTAGAACGTCAGCAGCTCGGTCGTGACGACGGCACCGCCCGGCCCCACCGCGACCCCGCACGCCTTGAGCTGCTGCTCAACGGCGCTGCGGACCAGTTCAACGGGGTTTTTTGTCGAAGTGATGCGCGCCAATTCGACGCCATAGCCATTCTTCTTGGTGGCTACCCGATCGCGGTGCTGGATGCGCGCGTCAGATCCCTCGACTTCCAGCATGACGCCATCCAGGCCAGCCGGTGCAGTTGTTTGCTCGGGCTGATTCTTGATGTCGATGCTTTCCTGGATGAGTGCGCAACCACTCGTCAGGCACGCGGCAGTCACGGCAGTCACGAACCATAACAGCCATTTCATCGACGATGCTCCCCCGAATGCTGCCGCCCGGATTGTCCCTGAACCCACCCGTCCCCCCTTTGGCTGCCATCGTCCTGTTGCGCGGCGCGCGCAAACCATGCAGCCTTTTGCGAGCGCATCGTCACACGGTCGGTGGGATCCCAATATGAACCAGTTCACACATCCCGAAGGCCTCTCCATGCTGGAGAAGCGCAAGATCGAGGCCGAGATCCTGAAGGAGGTCTACGAGACCCTGAAGGAGAGCCACGGCGAGGAAGTCGCCAAAAAGACCATCGCCGAATCGGTGCGCCGCTCGGCCATCGAACAGGCCCGCCAGTTCGCCGCCTCGGCGCCGGGCGGGCCGTCGCTCAAGGCCTTCCAGGACGTGATGCCGCTGTGGACCAAGGGCGGGGCGCTCGAGATCGAGGTCAAGGAGCAGACCGACACGACCTTCGCCTTCAACGTGGTGCGCTGCCGCTACGCCGAGACCTACAAGGCGATGGGGCTGGGCGAGATCGGCCACCTTCTGTCGTGCAACCGCGACGGCGCCTTCTGCGAAGGCTACGATCCCAAGCTCAAGCTCGAACGCAGCCAGACCATCATGCAGGGCGCCAGCCACTGCGACTTCAAGTATCGCTACGGCGACTGAGGGTGGCTGGTCGCAATCGCCATGAGATCCTTCGCAGCAAGAAGGCGGAAATGGCGTAGTTTCCAGATCCGGACGCCTTAGAAGGTCATCAGGTGTGGCGCGTAACTGGACATCGCGCGAATGGATCACATCAAAACGGAGGCGGCGCTGGCTGCACCGGCTTCGGGCCGAATGCCCGGGCAGTGTCCCGCTGTGGGCGGCGAATTTTTGACAGGGCGAGTTGCCGTGCATACTCCCGGTCACTGACTTCCTTGTATTGCGGGCTTGTCAGTGAGGCGAGGAACGCCACTACGTCGTCGATCTCGGACTCCGATAGCGCCAACGGCTGCATGTCCTTGTCGAGCCAGGGGTTCGTGATTCCATCGCCCTTGTTGTAATGATCCATCACATCCCACAATGTTTCCATCGACCCGTCATGGAAGTAGGGCGCCGTCACGACAAGGTTTCGCAGGCCCGGCGTCTTGAACGATGCGACATCACTCTGCTTCCTGGTAACGAGAAAGCGCCCGAGGACCGACATCTCGCTCGTGATCGCCGCGGTGTCGATAGCCGCCAAATGTCCTTGCGCCAGCTCGCGCTCAGCCTGCTGCGCCAAGGGAGCGACACGATGCCGGAGGATTCCGACGCCAATGTTATGAAAATCGTTGTCGATGAAGAGGGTTGTATCCCGTTGATTGTCCGTCAAAGCATGGCAGAGGTGACAACGGGCCTTGGTATTGAACAATACCCACCCGCGTTTGGCCGAGTCGCTGATGGCGTTTGGCTCTCCCGCGATGAAATGGTCGAATGGGGAATTGAATGAAGCCAGCGTCCGTTCGTAGTCTGCAATAGCGCTCAACATATCCTGCTCGTTCACACCCCGGCCGAAGGCTTGCATGAATTGGGTCTGATAGTCCTTGTCGCTGGCGATCCTGGACACAGCATCCCCGATGCTGGCCGAGCCCATCTCGAACGGGTTCGTGATCGGCATTGCCGCCTGCTGCTCCAGCGAACTGACCCTGCCGTCCCAAAACTGATGCTTGTTATAGAGGGCATTCAGAACAGTTGGGGCGTTGCGTTGCCCGACTCGGCCGTGGATGCCGACTGATGCGGGCCTGCCATCGGTGAAGGCGCGATCCGGATCGTGGCAGGTGGCACAGGCGACAGTGCCATCACCTGAGAGTCGAGGCTCGAAGAACAGCCTCTGACCCAATGCGACTCTGGCAGGCCTGAGCGTGCCCGGCGAGATGACATACTCGGTCAAGGCCTTGGGGAAGCCGACCTGGCCTGATGAACGCGGCCCAGCCAGCGGCCCTTGCTTAGGCAGCGGCGGTGCCTCCCCTTGCGCCAGAGCGGGCGGTGGGTCGACGCCAGCGTCTTTAGCCACAGCCGTCGCAGGAAGCACCGCGCAACTACACGACAGGGCAACCGCCAGGGAGGTGATGCGCACCAAATAGTCTTTGCTTCTTGGCCGAACGCAATGCCGAAACAGGCGCATAGGTGGCTCCTCAACACGTCACCCGCAGCATCCAAATCCCGTTAGGCGCATGCGCGCGACACGATCCGCGCTCCTCCTCCCGCTTGCTTAACGGCGCAGCATATCGAATTGCCGAGCATGAGTCAGGAGGTGTTGGAGCAGGCGATAGCTCTAGCTTCTCGAGATGCGGTCGAATCGTTGCGGTGGAGCGCCCGCCAGTCCCAGCACGCGACGCCCGGCGGGTCGGCTTGGCCGCCTCGCCGAAAAAGGCAGCGCGCCTTCATAGGCGGAGCTGGTGCCATGCCTTCGCAAGAGACGCTGCTGCTTGCCGGGCTCGCCGACCACGCAACGGCGCTGCAGCGCCCTGCGCTCGAAACCAATGGCAACACGTCGATAGAATCCGCAATCCGAACAAAGATAATCCCGCGTGGACACCGTACTTACGTCCTTGGCGTCGGCTCGCAGAGGCCGAAAGGAAGTTCTCGCGTATCGACGCCAGGGCATGGCGACGAGCAAAAGGAGCTAACGTGCGCTCCCATCGAATAGCGGTCATCTACGCCGTCGTGGCTGTCGGTCTTGCAGTGCTGGCCCCGGCTCATGCTGGCACGCCGCAAGACGCGGCATTCCTGGCAGAAAACCAGGCGGCGATGAACAAGATGATGGCTGGGATGAACATCAAGCCAAGCGGTGACGTCGATCACGACTTCACCGCCATGATGATCCCGCACCACCAGGGCGCCATCGATATGGCCCAGGCCGAGCTGCAGTACGGTCGCAACCAGAAGCTTCTTCGCATCGCGCAGGAGATTGTGGTCGAGCAGCTGCAGGAGATTGCGGCGATGCGGCTTGCAAATGGCGAACCGGCTTCGCCCACCTGGGTGACGAGCGGAGCTCATGACGCACCGGCGGCGGCCGCGTCCCATAAAACCAACCCGGGCGGCGATGCTCCGTTTATAAGCCGATCGAACGCGGCGATGGACAAGATGATGACCGACATGGCCGTGAAGCCCACGGGCGATGTCGACCACGACTTCGTCGCAATGATGGTGCCACACCATCAGGGCGCTATCGACATGGCTCAGGCCGAACTCCAGTACGGTCAAAACCCGCCGCTGAAAACGATCGCGCAAGAGATCATCGTGGATCAGATGCAGGAGATCGCGCTGATGCGTCTGGCGCTTGGTGAGCCCTTGCCGCCATCGACGTCTTCGCCAACACAGGCTTCCTCCGGCGCAATGCCGTCCGCGCCGCCACACCAATCTGACGCCAACCAGACCCAGATGCGGATGTCTCCGGCGATGCACATGGCTCCCAACCGAACTCACTGACCTTGACTCAAGAAGGAGTACCGATCGTGAAGCACAAGATTCTTGCAGCAGCGCTCCTTGCAGGCACAGCTCTCGCCGGCATGTCCCCGGCCTTTGCCGGCCAAGCGCCTTACGGCGTATCCGCGCCGAACATCCCGGTCAGCAGTCATGACCGCGTCTACACGGGCGACCAGTTCTCCAATACCGTCTCGGTGGTCGATCCGTCCGACAACAAGACGCTCGGCGTCATCTCGCTCGGTGCCCCGTCGCCGGCGAACTTCAGTCCGCTCTACAAGGGCCAGGTGCTGGTGCACGGCATGGGCTTCTCGCCGGATCACCGCACGATCGCCGTGGTCTCGATCGGCTCCAACTCGGTTGCCTTCATCGACACCGCGACCAACTCCGTGAAGCACATTACCTATGTCGGTCGTGCTCCCCACGAAGCCTTCTGGACGCCGGATGGCAAGGAAGTGTGGGTGACGGTGCGCGGCGAGAACTACGTCGACGTGCTCGATGGCAAGACCTTCGAGGAGAAGACCCGGATTATCACGCCGCCCGGTCCCGGCATGACCATCTTCTCGCCCGACAACAAATACGGCTACGTCTGCTCGTCGTTCAACCCCGTCACCGACGTGATCTCCGTCGCCAGTCACAAGATCGTCGCGACGGTCGAGCAGACCAGCCCCTTCTGCCCGAATATCGCGGCGACGCCGGACGGCAAGCAGGTCTGGTTTACCCTGAAGGATACCGGAAGGACCCAGGTCTTCAATGCCAGCCCGCCCTTCAACACGCTGAAGATCCTCGACACCGGCCCCATCACCAATCACGTGAACATCGTCCACAACGCCAACGGCACATTTGCCTACGTGACGATCGGCGGCTTGAACGAAGTGAAGGTCTTCCGCACCGACGACTTCTCGCAGGTCGCGACGATCCCCGTGGGCGCGCTGCCGCACGGCCTCTGGCCCTCGGGTGACGGCACCCGTATCTATGTCGGCCTCGAGAACGGCGACGCTGTCACCGCCATCGACACGCTGACCAACAAGGTCATCGGCACGACGGCGATCGGTCAGGCGCCGCAGGCGCTGACCTACGTTCCGGACGCCGTGCCAAGCGGGGACGGAACGCAGAACCTCGAACCGCTGGGCCTCGCCGGCCAGGCGACGCACCTCACGATGGCGGCGGCCGGCGCCGAGAAGGGCGCGGCCCCGACGACCGTGACCCTGTTCAACCAAGGGCTCGTCCAGGTGCTGCAGGCGGCGGTGTCCGGGCTCGCGCCGAAGCAGCCTTACGTTCTGGCTCTCTCCACGAAGCCGGACGGCAGCGGCCCGTTGCAACCGCTGACGACCTTCATGACCAACCCAGCCGGAGCGGCGATCGTCAACGCCATCGGACCGATCCGGCAGATCGTCGAGCGCAATGAGCCCTCGGCGAAACAGTATCTGGTCATCCTGCCGGGTACGCCGGACAAGCCCGGCGCGCCCGCGCAAGTGCAGGTCGCGAGCTGATCGCTACCGGGTACCTAACGGGCGGCTGAGCCGGGTCGAGGCCAAGCTCAGCTGCTCGCCAGAGGATCGAACCGCGGTAGCGGGACACTTTCCGAAGGAATCGCGATGAACGCGTTCGTCAAATCTGGCCTAACTCACAAGCCTTTGGGACGACTGATCTACCGCCAGTCGATCTGGACGCGGGTAACGCACTGGCTCTGGGCTACGTGCCTGGTCTTCTTGCTCCTCTCCGGACTGCAGATTTTCAATGCGCATCCTGCGCTCTACGTGGGCCAGCAGAGCGGCTTCGGCTACGACAACGCCGTCCTGCGCCTCGATGCGATCGATACGCCCGCGGGCCCGCGCGGCCGGACCACAATTTTCGGCCGGTCGTTCGACACGACCGGTGTTCTGGGCGTCAGTGGGACGGCGGAGCAGCCGCAGGTCCTCGGCTTTCCGCCGGCTCTGACGATTCCCTCCTATCGGGACTTGGCGACGGGCCGGGTGGTTCACTTCTTCTTCGCCTGGCTGCTCGTCGCCACCTTGCTTGTCTGGCTTTGCGCGGGCCTCCTCAACGGCCATATCCGCCGCGATCTGGCGCCGACGGCAGCCGATCTGAGCAATCTGCCGCGCGACGTGGCGGAGCACGCCCGTTTTCGCTTCCGCCACGGGCGCAGCTACAACGCACTGCAGAAACTCGCCTACTGCGCCGTCCTCTTCGCGCTGCTGCCGCTCATGGTTCTGACGGGGCTCGCGATGAGTCCCGGTATGGACGCAGCCTGGCCCTGGCTGATCGAGCTGTTTGGTGGGCGGCAGACGGCACGTACCGTCCACTTCCTTGCCATGACGCTGCTCGTCCTATTCTTCGTGGTCCACATCGCGATGGTGCTGGCGGCGGGTCCGTTGAACGAGCTGCGCTCCATGATCACCGGCTGGTATCGCACCGATCCAAAGCCGGGAGCGAATGGGGAGCTTCAACGATGAGCAAGCTCGTCTACGGCCGCCGGCGACTGTTCGGCATCGGCACGGCTGGCCTTTCTAGTCTCGTGCTCGCAGGCTGCAACCAGTTCGACTTCCTCGGCGAGCGCGACGACCGTGTGCGCGCTTTCCTAGCGCAGGCCAACGACGTTACCTACCGCGCGCAGCGCCTGCTCATGCGCCAGGGCGCCCTGGCGCAGGAATATTCGGAAACCGAGATCCGGCAAGGCCAGCGGCCGAACGGCTCAACCGATCCGCAGTCGGCAGACTACCTGGCGCTCAAGGCCAATGATTTCGTCGACTACCGGCTCGCGGTCACAGGGCTCGTCGAGCACCCCAGGAACTATTCGCTGGCGGAGCTGCGCAATATGCCGTCGCGCACGCAGATTACGCGGCACGACTGCGTCGAAGGCTGGAGTTGCATCGCCAAGTGGACAGGCACGCCGTTGTCGATCGTCCTCGACGAGGCAAGGCTGAAGCCGGCGGTGCGTTATCTCGTCTTTCATTGCTACGACAGCCTCGACGAGGGCCCCTCCGGGCCGATCCGCTACTATGAAAGCTGCGATCTCATCGATGCGCGGCACCCGCAGACTATCCTGGCCTATGGGCTCAACAATCGGCCGCTTCCGGTCGCCAACGGAGCACCCCTTCGCGTGCGCATCGAGCGCGCGCTCGGCTACAAGCAGCCGAAATATGTCCATACCATCGAGGCCGTAGACAGCTTCGCCCGCTTCGGTCGGGGCAAGGGTGGCTTCTGGGAGGACGAGGGCTACGACTGGTACGCGGGGATCTGAGCAGAGCGGCGGCACCGGCGGGCTTCATCGTAGTGCCGGGCAGCAGCTTCGTCGTCGACGGCGCGCGCGCCGCCAGCGACGCCGCCGGTCTCGACCTCGGTGTCCGATACGCCGTCGGCAGCCGGACGTCGCTCTACGCCAACGGCAATGTCGAGCTGTCCGGCCGTGGGCAGAGCCTCGCCAGCACCGTCGACCTGCGCATCGTCTGGTAGCTTTGCTGGGGGCGCGCCCTCACGGCCAGTCGGCGATGTAGCCCTTGGCCCGGTAAGGCGCGATCTTGCGCCATTCCTCCAGCACACGCTGGCGGAACGCCGGATCGGTGTGCCAGCGCTCGACCGGCGTGGCGAACGGGTTGATCGTCACCAGCATCTTGTCGACCTCGGGCCAATGGCGGTGCAGGGTCATCGGGTAGCGCCGCGCCGTGCAGATCTTGCCGAGGCAGATGACGCTGGCGATGTTGTGGCGGCCCAGCGCCGCGTCGATCACCGGCAGGGAGAACAGCACGTTCTCGCCGGTGTTGGTGGCGCGGTGCTCCTCGAGGATCAACCCGGCCGGCACGCCGCCGTCCACCATGCCCTGCTTGATCACGGCGCATTCGCTGCGCGCAATGCCCTGCGTCGCGCCACCGCTCACGATGGCGTGGCGAAACAAACGACGACGCCAGAGGTCGACCGCGGCGCCGATCGTCTCGCCGACTCCGTAGCGCCCGCCGAACACGAACAGCAGGTCGGCTGGCCTGAGCGGCGTCGAGATCAGGTGTTCGGCGTTGATGCGCGCGATCTCGGCGTCGCTCGGCCCATCGGCTGACGTCTCGTTCAATTCAGGAACTCGGCGATCACGAGGTGATTGTCCTTCACCGGCCAGGTCCGGGTCGGGATGGTCTCGTTGTTGAACACCGCCATCACCGTGCGCGGCTGGGCATCGAACGAGAGTTTGCCCACCGAGACGGCTGGCACGCCGTCGTTGATGCCGGGCGGCACCTTGCCGTCGAGGCTGAACTTGTCGCGGCCGACGCCGAAATAGCCGCGCGGCCGGCTCATGCTGACGATGGCGGCCTGCGCCTCGTCGCCCTTGGCGAAGACGCCGGGACGCAGATGCACCACGTCGCTCGAGCGCAGGAACGGCGAACGATAGGTGTGGGTGGTGGGCTGCGCCGCCATGGTGAGCACGAACTCGTAGTAGGCGTCGGAGCGGCCGACGAAGGGGCCCCACACGCCGTCCTCGCCGGTGGTCTTGCGATGCATCGCCACGGCGCTCTTGCGCTCGCCGGTCTTGGCGTCGACCTCGAAGATATCGACCTCGGCGCCGGCGACCGGGAGGTTGGTGTAGCTGCCCTCGGCGATGCCGGTGACCTTGCCGTTCAGCACCGGCAGCGGCTCCTGGGCGATGAACATGCTGGCCGGCGCCTTGCCGGCGATGAAGTCGTACATGGCGGCGAAGGCCAGCTTGTTGAAGGCCGTCTCGCGATGGTCGAGCCCGTCGAGGATGACGTTGCGCGCGCCGCGCAGCTCGGAGGCATCGTAGCCGACGCCCGTGGGCTTGCCCGGCGCGCCGATGAAGCGGCCGTCCGGCTGGGAGTACTTGTCGTTCTTGTCGGAGCGGATCGCCATCATCTCGACCCCGGGGATGAGATCGTCCGGTCCCGAGTTGAGGTCCTTGAGGAAGGGGAAGGCGCCGTTGAATTCGCTGCCGACCAGCAAGGTGTCGGAGATCACGATGCCCTTGTTGGGCGTGCCGCAGAGCACGGCATGGCTCACATATTCCGCGCCGCCGCCGTTCTTGAGGTAGCTGCGGATGGCATTGCCGCCGCGCGACGAGCCGACCAGCGCCACCTTGCGCCGGCGCGTCGCCTTCACGACCTGCGCCACGAAGGCAGCGAGCTCCTTCATCTGGTCCTCGGCCGACGACCGGAACGGTTCGGGCTTGGAATCGTCACGCCGCGCGCTGGGATAGGGAAAATCGATGGCGAAGAGCTGGCCGCGCTTGTAGCCGTTGGCCTCGAAACGCCAGATGTTGTTGATCCACAGCGCGCTCGAATCGCCGTTGCCGTGCACGAACACGACCGGCGGCAGGGTCGATTCGGCGACCGGCTGGCGGCGTGGCGGGCCAGGCGGCAGATTTGGCGGCGGCGCCGGACGCGGCGGCTGCTGGGCAAGCGCCAGCGCCGGCCAAAGCGCTGCCGCGCCGCCGAGCAAAGCACGTCGTCCGAGCCTGCGGCCCTTCATTTCTCCCCCAGACATTCGACCTCCATGTTGGCAAAACCCGGCGGCCGACGCTACGCTTGCCATATGTCCATTTGTTACGTCGATACACCAGTTGGTCGTCTCGCGCTCGAAGCGGATCACGACGCCGTGACAGGCGTGCGCTGGGCCAGCCCCGGCGAGCGCAGCCGCGACAAGGGGCCGAGCCCGGTCCTCAAGGAGGCGACGCGCCAGCTCGAGCGTTATTTCAGCCGCAAGCTCAAGCGCTTCGACCTGCCGCTCGCCGCGCGCGGCACCGACTTCCAGAAGCGCGTCTGGACGATGATGCGCCAGATCCCGTATGGCGAGACCGCAACCTATGGCGGCATGGCGATGGCGCTGGGCTCAGGACCGCGCCCGATCGGCATGGCCTGCGCGCGCAATCCCATTCCGATCATCGTGCCCTGCCATCGCGTGCTGGGCAGCGGCGGCAAGGAAGGCGGCTTCTCGGGCGGCCGCGGGCTGCCGACCAAGCGACAATTGCTGGCGCTCGAAGGCGTCGTTCTGCTTTAGACCCGCATTGCGTCGGCCCAAGGCTCCGGCTACGGAGACCGGGATGCGCGTGCTGATCACCCGCCCGGAACGCGAGGCGACGACGCTGGCCACGGCGCTCAGCCAGCGCGGCCACGTGCCGGTCATCGCGCCGCTGTTCCGTCTCGAAATCCTTCATCCGCCCGCCGACTTCGCGGCGTCGCTCGCCGCCTGCCAGGCCGTCCTGCTGAGCAGCGCCAACGGCGCGCGCGCGCTCGCCGAGGCGAGCGAGCAGCGCGGCCGGCCGATCCTGGCCGTCGGCGACACCACCGCCACGACCGCCGAAGGGCTGGGCTTCACAGCCGTCACGTCCGCGGCGGGCGATGGCGCGGCCCTGGTCGAGCTGGCGCGCCGGCGCCTCGATCCAAGAGCCGGCCCGCTGGTCCATGTCTCCGGCGTCGACCTTGCGCTCGATCTCGGCGAGGCGCTCGGCCGCGACGGTTTCGAGGTGCGCCGCTTCGCACTCTACGACGCCCGTGCCGAGGGCACGCTGCCCGATTCGGCGCGGGCGGCGCTGCAGGCCCGCGCGCTCGATGCCGCGACCTTCTTCTCGCCACGCGCCGCCCAGCAGTTCGCCAAGCTGGTGGGCGAAGCGGGCCTGGCCGATGCCCTGCGCAGCGTCACCGCCATCGGCATCAGCCCGGCCGCCCTCGCCGCGCTCGGGAAACTGCCGTTCAAGGCCGCCGTTGCCGCCGCGCGGCCGACCCGCCAGGCCGTGCTGGATGAGATCGACCGGCTGGCCGAAGCCGGCGTACAAGGACAAGCCATCATGAGCGACACACCTTCTTCTCCGCCGCCGCCCCCGCCGGCGCCGCCGCCCATCCCGGTCCGCCGCGGCGTGGGCGTGTTCGGCGCGTTCGTCATCGGCCTGGTCACCGCGGTGATCGTGCTGGCCGGCGCCGTGATCTCGCTGCCGTTCTGGCCGGAGCAGGCGCGCGTCCTGTGGCGCGGCCAAGCGGCAATTCCGCCCGCGCCGACGCCCAGCCTCGACCTGCAGGCGGTGCGCAGCGCCGCCGACATCGTCGCCAATGCCGCGGTCGAAACGGCCAAGCGCGAACTCAACGCCCGCCTCGACGATCTCGAGAAGCGGCTGCGGGCGCTGTCGGCGACGGCGGCCGAAAAGCCCGCGGGATCCGACCCCGCCGTCGCCGACCTGCGCAGCAGGCTCGAGGCGCTGGAAGGCCGGCCGGCGGCCGCGCCGAGCGAGGCAACGCCGTCCGCCGAAGCCGACAAGGAAATGGCGATGCTGCGGGCCGAGATCGCCACCTTGCGCACCGCCCTGCAGGCGCTCGACCAGAGCGTCACCGGGCAGCGCGAACAGACCAAGGCGTTGGGCGACGCCGTGGGCGCGCGCAGTGCCGGCGAACAGAAGGCGCTGGTGGCCGCCCGCGCCTCGGCCGTGATCGGTGTTGCCGCGCGCCTCAGCGCCGCCCTCGATTCCGGCCTGCCCTTCACCGCCGACCTCAACCTGCTGGCACCGCTCGCCCAAGGCGACGCCAAGCTCACCGAAGTCGCCGCGGCGCTGCAGCCCTATGCGCAGGCCGGCGTGGCGTCGCGCGCGGCGCTCGCCGCAAGCTTCCCGGCCGTCGCCAAGGCGGCGCTGGCCGACGACCTCGCCGACGATTCGTTCGGCCAGCGGGTTTTGGGCAAGATCAGGAGCATCATCTCGCTGCGCCGGGTCGGCGACGACGTACCGGGCGATTCGGTCGAAGCCAAGCTCGCCCGGGCGGAAGCCGCGCTCGACGCGGGCGATCTCGCCAAGGCGGTGGACCTCGTGAAGTCGCTGCCGCCGCAGACCAACAAGGCCACGCAGGCGTGGCTGGCGCGCGCCGAGGCGCATCTTGCCGCCAATCGCGCGATCGACGCGCTGGCCGCGCACGCCGTCTCCCTGTTGGGCGCGGTGCATTGATCCGATGACCATCCTGCGCACGCTCCTCTGGTTCGTCGCCGCCGCCGCCGCGATGCTGGGCGCGGTGTGGCTCGCCGAACGTCCCGGCGCGGTCACCGCCGAGTTCCGTGGCTGGCGCCTCGACACCAGCGTCGGCGCGCTCGCGGTCGGCATCGTCGTGCTGATCCTGCTGTGTATCGGCCTGTGGCTGCTCTATCGCTGGATCGCGGGCGCGCCGGGGGCGCTGCTCGACGGCTGGGGCGACAGCCGGCGCCGCCGCGGCTATCGCGCGCTGACCCAGGGCTTGGCCGCCGTCGCCGCCGGCGATGGCGGCGAAGCGCAGAAGCATGCGCGCAAGGCCGAGAAGCTTTTGGCCGAACCGGCGCTCACCCTGCTGTTGTCGGCGCAGGCCGCCCAGCTCGCCGGCGATCGCGACGGCGCCAAGCGCGCCTTCACCGCCATGCTCGACGACGAGCAGATGGCCTTCCTCGGCCTGCGCGGCCTGATCGGCCAGACGCTGCGCGACGGCAACCAGGCGCAGGCCCTGGCCTATGCCGAACGGGCGTTCCAGCTGCGGCCGCAGACGCCGTGGGTGGTGCATTCGCTGTTCGACATGCAGGCGCAGATCGGCCAGTGGAAGGCAGCCCAGGAGACGCTCGACAGCGGCCTGCGCCGGCGGGTCGTCACGCATGACAAAGGCCGCACGCTGAAGGCGCTGCTGCTGGTCGAGCGCAGCCGCGCCGCCGAGCGCGACGGCAGTGCCGCCGATGCGCTGGCGCTGGCGCGCGAGGCGTTCGGGCTGGCGCCGGAGCGCATCGCCGTCAGCAGCCGGCTGGCCGAGCTGCAGATCAAGGCGGGCGACGGCAAGCGCGCGGCCAAGACGCTGGAGCGCGGCTGGGCGCTGGCGCCGCATCCCGACCTCGCCGAGCTCTATCTCAAGGCCTCGGGCGAAACCGAGCCGTTGAAGCGGGTCGGCGTCATGCGCCGCCTGGCGGCGCAAAAGCCCGACGACATCGAAAGCCATCTGGCGTTGGCGCAGGCCTCGCTCGATGCCGGCCTGTGGGGCGAGGCGCGGCGTTATCTCGAGACGGCCGGCGGCGCCCACCCGACGGTCCGCGTCTGCCGCATGATGGCCGAGGTCGAGGAGCGCGCGCATTCCGACCAAGCCAAGGTGCATGAATGGCTGGCGCGCGCGGCGGATGCGCCGGCCGATCGCGCCTGGCGCTGCTCGGCCTGCGGCGCCCATCACGAAAGCTGGCGCTCGGTGTGCGAGAGCTGCGGCGCGTTCGGCACCTTGCACTGGCGCGCGCCCGGCACCTACGGCCAGGTGCTGCCGCCCGAGATACGGGCGGAGCTGGAGTTCGCGACAAGCCCAACGAAATAGACCGACACGCCAAGACGGGGAAGAAACATGTTCGAGACGACCCTGGCGGGCAGCCTGCCCAAGCCCTCGTGGCTCGCCACGCCCAACGTGCTGTGGGCGCCCTGGACCTTGAGCGGCCCGCCGCTGTTCGAGGCCAAGGATGACGCCACCCTGCTCGCCATCCGCCGCCAGGAAGAGGCCGGCATCGACATCGTGAGCGATGGCGAGCAGGCGCGGCAGCATTTCGTGCACGGCTTCCTGGCCGAGGTCGACGGCGTCGACTTCGACAAGAAGGTGCGCATGGGCATCCGCAACAATCGCTACGACGCGGATTGCCCGACCGTCACCGCGGAGCTCGTGCGGCGCAAATTCGTGCATGAGCGCGAGGCGCGCGTCGCCCGCGCCGCCACCAGCCGCAAGCTCAAATTCACCCTGCCCGGGCCGATGACGCTGATCGACACCTTGGCCGACGGCTACTACGGCGACCGGGTGAAGATGGCCTTCGCCTTCGCCGAGCTTCTGAACCAGGAGGCGCGCGACCTCGAGAAGCTCGGGGTCGACGTGGTCCAGTTCGATGAGCCCGCCTTCAACGTCTATCTCGGCGAGACCGTCGAGTGGGGCGTGCCGGCGCTGGAGAAGGCGGCCGAGGGCCTGAACTGCACCACGGCGGTGCACATCTGCTACGGCTACGGCATCGAGGCCAATATCAAGTGGAAGGAAGCGCTGGGCGACAGCTGGCGCCAGTACGAGCAGACCTTCCCCGCGCTCGACCGCAGCAAGATCCAGCAGGTCTCGCTGGAGTGCCGGCAAAGCCACGTGCCACCCGAGCTGATGAAGCTCTTGAAAAACAAGACAGTGCTGGTGGGCGCGATCGACGTGGCGTCAGAAAAGGTCGAGACGCCGGAGGAAGTGGCCGAAACCCTGAAGCTCGCCACCCGATTCGTCGACCCCGAGCGCATCCAGGCCTGCACCAATTGCGGCATGGCGCCGATGACGCTCAGCGTCGCCTACGGTAAGCTGCGCGCCCTGGCGGAGGGAGCGGCGCTGGCGCGCAAATCGCTGGCGTAAAAATCACGATTGTAACAATCCGGTCTTAGGCTATCGCTCCTACCGAGGGAGAGTGTCGAATGCGCCTGCTGCTCGCCGCCGTCCTGGGAGCGCTGGCGCTCCCGGCCGCCGCCCAAACGCCGTCCCGGCCGCACAATATGGTGCTGTTCGTGGCCGACGGGCTGCGGGCCGGCATGGTAAACGAAAAGACGGCGCCCGCGATGACGGCCCTGATGGCCGAGGGCGTGCGCTTCACCAGCCCCCACTCGCTGTTCCCGACCTTCACCACGGCCAATGCCTCGGGCATGGCGACCGGCCACCTGCTGGGCGACACCGGCGATTTCAGCAACACGATCTGGGTCGGCTTCCCGGTGCAGAGCGCGGCCGGCAGCGCGACGCCGTTCATCGAGAACGACGCCGTGCTGGGCGAGATCAACCAGCACTTCGCCGGCGACTACCTGAACCAGGACACCATCCTCAAGGCGGCGCGCACCGCCGGTCTCTCGACCGCGATCATCGGCAAGGTCGGGCCCGCCCTGATCTTCGATCACACCGAGCGGAGCGGCCAGCAGACCATCGTCTTCGACGACGTGACCGGCCGGCCGGGCGGCATCCCGCTGTCCGACGAGGTGACCAGGCGCCTGGCCGCGGCCCAGCTGCCGGCGCAGACGCCGGGACGCGGCGACAACCTCAATGCCGGCACCAGCACGACGCCCGGCACGACGGTCGCCAACCTGCCGCAGCAGGCCTATCTGGCCGACGTCGCCACCAAGGTGGTGCTGCCGCTGTTCAAGGAACGCAACAAGCCGTTCCTGATCGTGTTCTGGTCGCGCGATCCCGACGGCACGCAGCACAATCAGGGCGACAGTCTCGGCCGGCTGGTCCCCGGCATCAGCGGCCCGACCTCGCTCGCCGCCATCAAGAACGCCGACGACAATCTCGGCAGGCTCCTGGCGGCGCTGAAGCAGCAGGGGCTGGACGGCACGACCGACGTGATCCTGACCTCCGACCACGGCTTCTCGACCATCTCCAAGGAAAGCGCCACGAGCTGGGCGGCGCAGCAGAGCTACAAGGACGTGCCGGCGGGCCAGCTGCCGGTGGGCTTCCTGGCGCTCGACATCGCCCACGCGCTCGGCCTGCCGCTCAACGACCCCGACTCCAAGAACGCCGAGGTGCCGACCGGCGTCGTGCCGGCCCGCGGCAACGGGCTGATCGGCAGCGACCCTACGCATCCCGAGGTCGTCGTGGCCGCCAATGGCGGCTCCGACCTCGTCTACCTGCCGAAGGCCGACAAGGCGCTGGCCGCCAAGATCGTGGCGCTGCTGTCGGAGCAGGATTACACGAGCGGCCTGTTCGTCGACGATGCGCTGGGCCCGATTCCCGGGACCTTGCCGCT
>Ga0210402_10001644_pt1 | contig 22846 bp, 19 predicted proteins | sample IncBWC7MmetaG_FD_161055 | JGI IMG/M metagenome (GOLD analysis project Ga0210402, IMG submission 161055) | Forest soil microbial communities from Barre Woods Harvard Forest LTER site, Petersham, Massachusetts, United States - Inc-BW-C-7-M | ecosystem: Environmental > Terrestrial > Soil >... | reverse complement strand
TCCGTCTTCGTACTCGTGTGGGGGCTGCCGACCATCAAGATAGCTATGGGGAAAGCAACCACTCCCAGCTTCAAGACCGGTGGCTGGGAAGTGCCCTATCTCCATAAAGCGGTTTTCCGCGCACAACCTGTTGTGGCCAAGCCCACGGCGGAAAATGCGAAGTTTGATTTCAATTGGCTGACCGCCACCGGCACCGGCTGCTTCCTCGCGGCCATCTTCTCCGGCATCATTCTTGGCGTGAAACCCGGAAAGCTGGTTCAGATTTTCGGGCACACGCTCTTCCGAATGCGGCACGCCATCGTGGCCATGTCGTTCATGCTGGGATTGGGGTACGTCACACGTTACTCGGGCATGGACGCGGTCTTAGGTCTTGCATTCACGCGAACCGGCTGGCTATTTCCCTTTTTCGGCACCTACATCGGCTGGCTGGGCGTAGCCCTGACCGGCAGCGACACTGCCTCCAATGCCTTGTTCGGCGGCTTGCAGCGCATCACCGCGGAACAGCTCAACCTGAGCCCGATCCTGATGTGCGCCACCAACAGCGCCGGCGGCGTGATGGGCAAAATGGTGGACGCGCAATCGATTTGCGTGGCCACCGCCGCCACCAATCAGGTCGGCAACGAAGGCATCATTTTCCGCTATGTCTTCTGGCATTCCGTGGCCCTGGCGGCCATCGTCGGCGTCATCGTGATGCTCTACGCCTACGTTTTCCCGCAATTCATCCCGCACGGTTTGACGTTCGTGCACTGATGGGGCAATCTGCTCTACGGGGCCCCTGCCGCGGGGCTTAGGTCTCATTCCCGGAAAGGCGACCGTGGACGCCCGCATTTTTCAGGAACTCCGCTCCATCGTTGGAGCACATGGGCTGGTATCTTCGCCCGAAGAGCTTCATACCTATGAATGCGACGGCCTAACCAACTTTCGCATCATGCCGCTCGCGGTGCTGCTCCCTTCGGATACCCAGCAGGTCCAAGCGATTGTGCGTGTTTGCCACCGCGAGCGCATTCCCTTTGTCGCGCGCGGTTCCGGCACCGGCTTGAGCGGTGGCGCGCTGCCGGTTAAGAACGGCGTCGTCATCAGCCTGGCGCGCATGAATCGCATCCTGGAAGTGGACCTGCCCAACGCGCGCGTAATCGTCGAACCCGGAGTAATCAATCTGGATGTGACCGGCCGCGTCCAGCCGCATGCGTATTTCTACGCGCCGGATCCTTCGTCGCAATCCGTCTGCAGCATCGGCGGTAACGTCGCGGAAAATTCCGGCGGCGCGCATTGCCTCAAGTACGGCTTTACAACCACGCATGTTCTCGGCCTGGAGGTCGTGCTTCCCGACGGCTCGTTGGTGCATCTCGGCGGAAAAAGCCTGGACATGCCGGGTTATGATTTGATGGGTGTTTTCGTGGGCTCCGAAGGCACGCTCGGCATCGCCACGAAAGTGACTCTGCGAATCGTGAAGCGCCCGGAATGCATTCGCACGCTTCTCGCCGCGTTTCCAGGAACAAATGAGGCAGGCGCCGCGGTCAGCGACATCATCGCCGCCGGCATGTTGCCCGCGGCCATCGAAATGATGGACAACCTCGCCATCCAGGCAGCGGAAGCCGCTGTCCATCCGAACTATCCGGACTGCGGCGGGTTGCTGCTGGTCGAGCTTGACGGCCCGGTTGCCGAAGTCGAAGCCTTGATGCGCGACGTCGACGAAATTTGCCGGAAGAACGGGGCCTGGGAAGTTCGCCTGGCGCAGACCGACACCGAAAGAATGCTGGTCTGGAAGGGCCGCAAGGCGGCATTTGCGGCGATGGGCCGGATTTCGCCGAATTACATCGTGCAGGACGGCGTGATTCCACGGACCGCCTTGCCGCAGGTGATGAGCGAAATCGCGCGCCTCAGCGAAGAGACAGGGCTCCGCGTCGCCAACGTCTTCCACGCCGGCGACGGCAACCTTCATCCGCTGGTTCTCTACGACCGCCGCCTAGCGGGTCAGGAGCAGGCCGCCGAATTGCTTTCCTACCGCATCCTGGAGCTATGCCTCGCCGCGGGAGGCTCCATCACCGGCGAGCATGGCGTCGGCGAAGAAAAGAAACGCATGATGTCAAAAATGTTCAGCGAACCCGACCTCGACACCATGCAGCGAGTCCGTTGCGCATTCGACCCGCTGCACCTTTCGAATCCCACAAAAGTATTTCCAACTCCACGGCTGTGCGGCGAAAAACCGGGCGAGTACGTCGCGCATCCCCTGGAGACCACCGGAATCGCCCAGCGCTACTGACGAGAAATGGTGCACCACTTCCACGGCCATGCTGAAAACTAGCTCCTTCGAAGAAAATCTCCGCGCGGTAGTGAGTCCGGAAAACTTGCGCATGGCCACAGCGGATGACGCGGTCCCCAGCGCGATTCCCCAATTCGTGGCCGAACCCAATGATGAACACCAGTTGGCCACTGCGCTCTCCCTCGCGAATGATGCCGGAATCGCCGTTGTCCCTCGCGGGGGTGCCACGAAGCTGGATTGGGGCAATCCGCCGAAAAAAGCGCAGCTCATCCTCTCCACCGTTCGGCTCAATCGAATTGTGGAACATGCCTGGGCCGATCTGACGGTAACGGCCGAAGCAGGTTGCACATTGCAATCATTACAGAAAAAGCTGGCACAACATGGCCAACGGCTCGCCTTTGACGGCTTGTGGCCTGAACGCGCAACCATCGGTGGCGTTCTTTCCACCAACGATAGCGGCGCGTTGCGTCTGCGCTTCGGCGCGCTCCGCGACCTCATCATCGGCGTCACCATCGCGCTTCCGGATGGAACACTCGCCAGCAGCGGCGGCAAAGTGGTGAAAAATGTCGCCGGCTACGATCTGCCGAAGCTGGTTACAGGCGCTTTCGGTACGCTCGGCATCATCACTCGCGCCGTCTTTCGCCTGCATCCTCTGCCGCGCTCCACAAAGACTTTTTCCTTCACCACCGAAACTTTCCCGGCCATGCAACAACACATTCTGGCCATTCAGGATTCCCATCTCGCCCACACCGCGCTGCAGATGCGCTGCGCTGCCGGCGAACTGCCTGCCGCTGACATTCTGTTCGAAGCCACAGACGCCGGCCTCGCCGCGCAAGAATCACAACTTCGGAAACTTCTCGGCTCCGCCAGGGCAGAGCAATCTTCGGAGAATGTCTGGAATGCGCGGCAGGACCTTTGGAACTCACTCACCAATAACATGCTGCTGGCCAAAATCAGCCTGCTGCCCACGGATATCGCGAAGACGCTCGATTCCCTGAAGGCGATTGGCACTTCTCGAAAAGTAAATTGGCGAATCGTTCTCCAAGCCACAGGAATCGCGATGCTCCGCCTGGAAGCCGACCCGGCTCAACTCTCCGGGGCAATAGAACGCTTGCGAACGGACTTGCAACTCCGCGGCGGCGCTCTCGTCGTTTTGCGCCGTCCTCAAGAACTATATTCGATCGACGCCTGGGGAAACATCGGTGATGGCATTTCGCTGATGGGCGCGGTGAAGCACCAGCTCGATCCGAAAAACACTTTGAATCCCGGCCGGTTCGTAGGGGGAATCTAGTCGCATGGCGAACGACATTCAGAAAACGAACTTGACGGGAGCTTTCGACGCGCATCATACCCCATCGCTCGAACTCATGGAGAAGTGCGTCCATTGCGGGTTCTGCTTGCCCGCCTGCCCCACCTATACCCTTTGGGGCCAGGAAATGGATTCGCCGCGCGGCCGGATCTACCTGATGAAAATGGCGCTCGAAGGCAAAGCGGAGATGAATGAAAAATGGGTCAGCCACTTTGACTCCTGCCTCGGCTGCGTGGCCTGTATGCCGGCATGCCCCTCTGGTGTTGATTACGGGAAATTGATTGAAGCCACGCGCGCGCAGATCGAACGCAATTACCGCCGCCCCGCCGCGGAAAAAATGCACCGGCGGTTCCTGTTTGAAACTTTCACGAAGCCCGGACGGATGAAATTCCTGCGCTGGCCATTGCTTGCCTACCAGAAAAGCGGCTTACAGGCAGCTCTGCGGGCGATCGGCACCTTCAAGCTGTTGCCGAGATCCGTCGGCGCGATGGACGCCCTTCTCCCCACTGCATCGCCGATCGAACGAGTGGCAACCATCACGCCCGCACAAGGCGAAAAACGCAAACGCGTCGGACTTCTCCTCGGCTGCGTCCAGCGGACTTTTTTCTCACACGTGAATGCCGCCACCGCCCGCGTACTTTCCGCGGAAGGGTGCGAGGTGGTTGCGCCCCCGGAACAGACGTGCTGCGGAGCGTTGTTCGTCCACGCGGGCGAAGAAGCGCGGGCGCAGGAACTTGCCCGAAAGACCATCGAAGTGTTCGAACATGCCAACGTGGAGACCATTGTGATCAACGCCGCCGGCTGCGGCTCCAATGTGAAGGAATACGGTCATCTGCTCCGCGACGATCCGGGGTATGCCGAACGCGCCCGGCGCTTTGCCGCCAAGTGCAAGGACATCTCCGAAATTCTCGCCGAACTATCGCCGCGCGCAGCGCGCAATCCCATTCGCGCCCGGGTGGCGTTTCACGATTCCTGCCACCTGCAGCACGCCCAGGGCATTCGCGCGCAGCCCAGGTCGCTGTTGCTGCAGATACCCGGCACGCAACTGCTTGAAATTCCCGAATCGCCCATCTGTTGCGGCTCCGCCGGAATCTACAATCTCGTCCAGCCGGAAGCGGCAACCGAACTCGGCGACCGCAAAGCCTGCCTCATTGCCCCGCTCCAGGCAGACGTGGTGGCAACGGGAAATCCCGGCTGCTTGCTGCAACTGCAATCTTCGCTCGCAAAAGCAAACCACCGCATCCCGGTGGTGCACACCATTCAGTTGCTGGACGCTTCTATTCGCGGCTTGTCGTTGGATTCGTTGCGCTAGCGGTACGCTTTCACCAAAAAATAAAACGTCATGCCAAACCCAGTAAAAATGATGATGTTCCGAACCAACTGGTGCGGCAATTTTTGCGCGAAATGAGCCACCGTATACCCGCCCAGAACCGCTCCCGCAAGCATCACCAGCGCCTGCGGCCACACGATCGCCCCCATAACCACAAATGTGGCCGTGGCCACCCCGTTGATAACGGTGACCAGCACCAGCTTCAACGCATTCATCTCGTGGATATCGGTCATCCCCAGCGCGGCAAACATGGCCAGATTCATGATTCCGATTCCCCCGCCAAAATATCCTCCGTAAATCGCAACCAGCAATTCAAAAATCGACGCGCCCAGCACCGCCCCGTTGCTGGCTTCGTGGGAAATTCGCGCGGACAGCCGGCCGGTCAAGTGTTTGCCGAATGTGAACAGCAGCGTCGCCGCAAGCATCAGCCAGGGAATCAACCGCAGAAATGTTCGCACCGGTGTTTTGATCAGCAGCAAAGCCCCTGCCACGCCTCCCAGCAGACCCATGATCAGCAAGGGAATCAGGATGCGCCGCGGAAGTTTCAGGTGATCCCGATAAGCCCCGCCGCTCGCGGCCGTGCCAACCCAAAGCGAAAACGTATTCGAGGCGTTCGCCGGGATCGGCGCGATGCCGGTGAATAGCATCGCGGGAAACGCGATGAAACTTCCACCACCGGCAACCGCGTTCATGGCGCCGCCAATCACACCGGCGACGAACAAAAAGATGGCATTGGGCAAATTCATGCGTATTTTCTATGACCGGACACAGGCATAGCGCCAGTCCAGTCTGGTTATTTCCGTTATTTATTCAACGCGGGGAGTTGCGAAGGTCTGCGTACTAGCCCCAGCCCTGATGTCGAGCAGCAACCCTGAGGAACCGCAAGCCACCGCCCGATACCAAATAGATGCTGCATTCCGGCCAACGGTTTCGAAAAACTCGTCGTCCACAACCAACAAAAAATGAATTGATCAAATAAATCTGGCGGAGAGGGTGGGATTCGAACCCACGGTAGGGGTTAACCTACACACGCTTTCCAAGCGTGCGCCTTAAACCGCTCGGCCACCTCTCCGCACTGGAGCACAACCTTTCAACTTTAGCAGAAATCGATTCCATCCGCATGGCGAGGGCCTGGAGATTTTTTCGAGATGTCCGGCGAAAAAATGGAATGCTCAGCGCAAACAGGATTTTGTGAGTCGCGGCCTCTCAAGTAGACTAATAGGGTTGTCCACACCATTCCGGGGTGGTGCAATTGGTAGCACATGGGCCTTTGGAGCCTAGAATCCTGGTTCGAGTCCAGGCCCCGGAACCACTTTTGAGCTTTCCCTTCACCAAAAATTCCGGCCCATCGTTCCGGCTATTTCACCGAAAACCGGAAAATCGTTGTCGAATGGAAAGGCTTGCTGGGGAACAGCGTTGTGGACGCAAATCCGGCGTGGTTCGGCGAATCCGGGAAATGCTGCGTCTCCAGGCAGAAAGCATAGCGCTGCTCGTACACCTTGCCTCCCTTCCCGTGCGCGGTCCCGTCCAGAAAATTTCCCGTATAAAACTGTATACCGGGCTCCGTCGTCAAAACTTCCAGAACCCGCCCGCTCTTCGGATCGCGCGCCACCGCCGCAAGCTCAACCCCCGTAAATCCCGTCTTCCTGTCCAGAACCCAGTTGTGATCGTATCCACGTCCCAGCTTAAGCTGCTCGTCGGCCCCGTTGATCCGTTCACCGATCGCCACTGGCCGCGTGAAATCAAACGGCGTGTTCTTCACATCGCGAAGCTCGCCCGTAGGGATTAACCCCGCATCCACCGGCGTAAACTTGCTGGCGTTCAACTGCAGCGTCTGCGACAGAATGTCGCCATTTCCCTGCCCCGCAAGGTTGAAATAGCTGTGATTGGTGAGATTTACCACTGTGGGCTTATCGGTGCTCGCGCTGTAATCAATTCTCAGTTCGTTCTTCGCACGGAGCAACGTAAAAACCACCGTCGCGGTCATCGTCCCGGGAAACCCTTCTTCGCCGTCAGGACTGACGTAAGTGAACTCGACCGCCATACCATCCTTGCTCGGAAGTTCCTTGGCCGCCCACATCTTCTTGTCAAAACTGAGCAATCCCCCATGCAGCGTGTTCTCGCCATTATTCTTGGGCAGGGTATAAGTTTTCCCCGCCAGAGAGAAACTCCCGTGCGCAATGCGGTTGGCATAGCGCCCCACAGTGCCGCCAAAGTGGGCCGTGCCGCCCTCATATTCCTTGGCCGTTTCGTACCCCAGCACGACATCCGCAAATTTCCCCGCCCTGTCCGGCACCTTGATGCTAACTACCGTCGCACCGAAGTTGGTAATAGATACGACCATCCCGCGGCTATTGCTCAGAACATACAACTCAGTTTTCTCGCCGGAACCAATGGCGCCGAACGGCTGGACTTGAACAGAAGATTTCGAGGCGGGATTCGCGGAACATTCAACATTCATGAAAGTTAAAGCCAGAAACAACGCCATGCCGAATCGCAGAACGGACATTTCCCTCTCCTCCCAAACACCAGGGTGATTACAAATGCTTGGAATACGACCGGGATGCTGGAGTAAGCCAGGTGGTATTCAATCTGCCAAGAAATCCAAGGACTTCCTTCCGGACAACTCTATCAGACTTGGCGAAAGAGCTGGCAACCCGCCACTCAAGCCAATCTCACCAAAAATCGCGCTCAGTCGGCGGGCTGTTTCGCAGTAATCAGCGTCCCGGTAGTCGCAACGCACTGCCACGTCCCATTGATCTTGATCCACGTATCCACAAATCGTTCACGATGCACGTAAGGCTTTCCCTTCTCCAGCCCCTTCACACGAAATATGCCCACCACAACCGCCGCATCACCATACATTTGCACTTTGCTCTGTTCGATCACCGCCTGCGAAGCCTGGTATTCGGGCGCAGTGATGCTGGCAAGGAATTCGCTCTTGTTCGAAACGCTTCCATCAATATCAACAGACACCATGTTCTTGCCAAGAAGCATATCCAGCGCCTTCGTGTCCTTGCTCTCCAGCGCGTGATTCCAGGCAAGTTCGAGCGCCTGAATGCGCCCCGCCTCATCGTCCGCCCCGCCCTGCCCACGGACGGACAGAGCGACACTCGCTATCAAAAGAACGGCTCCCAACGGGATTATCTTCTTCATAAGCAGAGTCCTCTCAACCTTCATCGGATGTGCCTGGAATTAGTCTTAATAGTAGGCCATCGGGTGGATGCGATGTGGCCGACCTTCTGAGAATTTGCGGAAGAATTAATGGCTACGGATTTCGTTGACCGCGCGAAACGCCTGGTCGATGGCCGTGTCAGTGTAGGCGCTCGCCCCCGCATCGGAATTCGCAATCGCGATGCGCCCGAACGGCTGGCGGCCCAGCACCCACGGTTCCTGCCCCGGTTTCCACTGCGGCAAATCCAGCCCAAACGGCGTGAAAGCGTAGCCGTGCGCCCACCGGTTCACAATAATGCCCTCGATATCGCGCGCCGGATCGAATCCCGCGCCGCCAAGCATCCGCGCCAATTGCTCGCGGATGTTCCGCTCAAATTTGCTGTAAGGTGTTTGCAGAAGTTCCGTCCGCCCCGCGCGGTTCTGATCGCGCACCGGCAGTCCGGGCTTGCACGGCGTGCGCAGCATGAAAAGAACCGCCGGCTCTTCGGGCTTGCTAGGAAACTGATATTTGCCCAGGCTCACCGGAAAATCCAGCGCCGCGTACGTATGGTATCCCGCGGGCGCCACAATCTGGTGAATCCCCAGATTCGCGAACGCCGTCCAGTTGCGAAGCGCCACGTGCGTGTAAACCAGCGGCGCCTTCACTAGATACGAAAGCGACTCCTTCTGCGCATCGGGAAGTTCCGGGCAAATGTACGGAATCATCACGTTGTAGCAAGCCAATACGCAGTAGTTCCCTTTCACCGTGTTCAGCCTGCCCCCGCGCATATACGACACTTCAACTTCCTTCGAAGCCTCCTTCGCGCCCAAATGCTTCACGTTGACCACAGTGCTGTTCAACCGAACCCTCACAGGATTCGCGGGGCGATCAAGCGTCGCGTAATTCGCCCGCGCCGTGACCACATCCTCCATCGATGACCCAGGCACAGCGTCAGGAATCAGCGAACGCACCATCAACCGCGCCACCGAGGCATTCCCGTCAGGAAAATGGAAAATATATGGCTCTTCTTTCTCGTGTTCCGGAAAGCCCAGCCCATCGAACCCCGGGTAAGTGAACGATCCGTAGTCGTCGCCAGCTTCATAACAGGCGTAAGCCGGAACGGACTCAATCCCCACGCAAAAAAGATCGTGCGTAAACGTCTGAAAAAAGGGCAGCGCTTCCGGAACCAGGTGGCAGTGATTGGTCAAATAATCCGCGTAGCTGATTTTGCTGAGCGTAGCGATTTTCCGCTCGCGCGTCATTCCCGGAAGGTAGTCGGCCTTCTCAGTATAAACCCGCGCGATATCCTTTTTCACGGCGTCGGACAGCGGCGCTTTCGCCAGAAATTCCGGCCACGGTGTGGTGTTCATGCCGGTCACCAGGCGATCCTCGCCAAACGTCTCCTTGTCAAAAAAAGCCGCAGTGCCGCGTTTGGCGTAGAGTTTCGCGTCGTACGCTTTGTAAAATTTCTGCGTCTCGATGCCGATCTCTTTCAGCATGGTTTTTGCTTCTGCGCTATATCTGCCGGGGCTTTCGATAGATTGCGTGCCGCCATAAGAGAGCACCATTCGCCCGCCAGCCTGGAATTCGTTTCGCTTGGCGTGGCCGCCAAAATCGTCATGATTGTCGAGTATCAGAATCTTCGCGTTGCGCCCCGCCTTTTGCCGGAAGCGATACGCCGCGGCCAGCCCGCTGATCCCTCCGCCCACAATCACCAGATCGTAGCTTTCGCCTGTTGCAACAGCGTCGCCAAGCGAACTCACCGATTCGCCATCGCGCATCCGGTGAGCAAAAGCGAATGAGCCGTCGTGGTTGCCGCGAATCCCGGTGCGAGTAGGCGGGTAATAATCAGGCGCTTTTTCAGGCGCGGACTCGTCGAAAGCCGCGCCTGCAAACAGTTGCTCCGCGCCAATCGAGCCGCTGAGAAGCGTCGCCCCAGTTCCAACCGCCACGCCATTCAGAAAATCACGGCGGGTAATCTCTCGGTTCATGCCCAGTTCGCGGTCTTTCTTATCCCCGGAAACTTTCTGGTCATCCATGCAGGCTCCCCCGTGCTGATGCGGTGGCCCATTATAGCGCGTCGGCCAAATCCCTACATAATTTTAGTAAGGTTGCTGCACACTCGGGTCGTCTGCCGGCCCTGTAGTGCCGATCTTCAGATCGGCCACTACAATCGTTACCTGCAGCCGGTGCCTGAACACTTCGAATTCTTCTGCATCACTGATAGTCTGTTATCCAGTTTTCGAGACCTTTCCAGATGCAACAGGAATTCGACGCCCAAGGCGAAAAAGAAACCGGCCGCCTCGAAGCCTTCAGCGACGGCGTCTTTGCCATCGCCATCACCCTGCTGGTCCTCGAACTGAAAGTCCCCACTATCCCGCCGGCCGGCGCAACCTCCGCCGCGCTAGGCAAGGCGCTGCTGCAGCTCTGGCCCAGCTATTTCGCCCTCGTCACCAGCTTCTTCACCATCCTCATCATGTGGATGCATCACCACGCCATTCTCCGCAATGTCCGCCACACCGATTCGCGCCTGCACTTCAGCAACGGCGGCCTGCTCCTTTTAATCACCTTCGTGCCTTATCCGACGTCCGTCCTCGCCGCTTACTTACACACGCCCGCCGCAAAGATGGCCGCTGCGTTCTACGCCGGCACATTCGTTCTCGTCGCGTTGTGCTTTTCCCTGTTTATATACGGCGCCTTCCGCCCGCATCTGCTCTCGCGCAATGCTTCCGCCAAATTTATCGAAACCACGCACCGCAACTATCGCCTCGGCCCTCCGCTCTATCTGCTCGCCATGCTTTCAGCCTTCATTGACGCGCGATTGTGCCTGGGAATTTGCACCGCACTATGGATTTATTGGGCGGCAGTACTCAGAGATTAATGCGCAGAAGGAAGGGAACACTTTTAGCGGTAAGTCGTAACCAGCTCGCCGTTTTCAATGCGTAGGTCGGAAACATCCGCAGGCAATCTCAGTTTCTCGCGATTTATCGGCGACGCCATCAACTGGCGCACCGCGCTTTCCAGCGCCGACTGGGGAATCGGCAGCGATCCGATGTGTCCGCTGACGGGCTCAAATCTGAGATAACCATTGGCCGCGCCCAGTCTCCCCACCAGGTCCAGGCTCATCTCTTTCCCATGCATATCGAACACCAGGTATGCGTGAACCTGATCCCCTTCCATTTGCACCTTGACATCCCGCACCGACGAGCGCGCCTTCTCCACATCAGCGTCAGTTGGCGCCCCCGGCCCCACGTCCGCCGCGGGCGGCGCAGCCTGCGCCGCAATATCAAGATGGCTCGCCAGATAAGAATTCAATTCCGTTTCATCTAACCGCAGCGTAGCAGGCTGCCCCTGCGAAACGGTCTGCTCAACCTGCGAAACTTTTTGCTCAGCGCTCGCCGCCGCTTGCGGCGTCGAGACAACCGGCGGTGGCGTAGTCTTGTGAAGCAGAAGAATCAGAGTTACGAGTGTAGCCAGGTAGGTGGACCAGCGCAGGAAACGGAAAACCCAGCGCACTACGCTCACTTTGGGCTCCGCAAGGGGCGGCAGGGGCTCAAGTACCTCCGGCAGTTTGGGAAATGTCTCGGCCATGTCCAGATGATCCAGTTCGCTTCCTTTTAGTTTGATGCTTGCCTCAACTTCCTGGTTTCAACCCTAGTCCCATGAAAAGGTCGCGGCAACTCGTTCGATCAGCAAGGAGGCCAATTCGGCACCTGTGCTCGAGGACCGCGCATGGGATACTGATTCGCATGGAAAAGGATTTGCATTGGCAACCGAAGCCGTAATCGCGAAGGCCGCAACCGTAGGCAGCAAACGACTGCCCGCATATCTCGCGCTTCTAGGTGGCGTCGTGTGCATCGCCTGGTCGGCAATTTTTGTCCGTTGGACCGACATTCCCGGGCCGGCCTCTGCCTTCTACCGCATGCTGATTCCCGCCGTGCTGCTTCTCCCAACGTTTTTCTTCGATCGCCACCGCCCGTCCTTGGACATGCGCACGCTAGGCATCATCGCGTTCGGCGGCCTTTTCTTCGCCTTTGATCTCGCCTTCTACAACACCGCCATTCTGCAGACCTCCGCCGCCAACGCCACCCTTCTTGGCAATAACACTCCCATTTTTGTCGGCCTGCTAACCTGGTTGGTTTTCCGTCAACGTCCCGCGCGTGCATTCTGGCTCGGCCTTCTGATGGCCATTGCCGGAGCAGTCGTGATTCTGTGGGCAGACCTCGCGCACCACACCCGAATCGGCCTGGGAGATTTGCAAGCGCTCGCCGCGTCCGCCTGTTTCGCCGTCTACCTGATGGTGACGGAAAAAATTCGCAACTCCGCGGGCACGCTGGCGTTTCTGCGCCTGGCCATGATTTCCAGCACTCTCGCTCTCCTGTTGATCAATCTCGCCATGGGGATATCGTTGCGCGTGCCCCACGGCCGCAGCATCTGGGCCATCCTTGGCCTCGGCCTCATCTCGCAACTAGGTGGCTATCTCTTCCTCACCTACGCCCTCGGCCATCTCCCCGCCACGCTCACGTCCATCAGCCTCCTCACGCAAGGCCCCCTCACCGCCGCCATGGCCGCAGTCCTCCTCGGCGAACCGCTCAGCCTCGCCCAAGTCCTAGGCGGACTGCTCGTCCTCGCCGGCGTAGGCCTGGCTCACCGCCAGCGTCATCCCGAAGACGAGTGCAACGTCTAGGCCGAATTTCTTCAATACTATTGCGATACAAGAATCGACAGTCGCTGAGTTACTTGCTTGCCCCTCCGCGAAACATAGGTAACATTGGGAACGAAGAGAATTTCTCCGTCCAGCTAAAACCTAAAGGGGTTTCGCCGTGCGCCTATCACTGCCCGTGCTTTTCGCGCTCTTCCTGACGTGTCCTTGCTTCGCTCAGGAGCCGCCTGCACCTCCCCAGCAACCTACCACCGCGGCCGAAGCAAAACCTGCGCCCACCGGCCGTCCCAAAATCGGTGTCGCTCTCGAAGGCGGCGGCGCGCTCGGCGAAGCCCACATCGGCGTCCTGAAGTGGTTTGAAGAGCACCAGATTCCCATCGACTACCTCGCGGGCACCAGCATGGGCGGCCTCGTGGGCGGCATCTACGCCACCGGCAAACCCGCGAATCAGCTCCAGGAGATCGTTCTCACCGCAAATTGGCCTCTGCTCCTCGGCGGCGGCACGCCCTACGAGGACCTCTCCTTCCGCCGCAAAGAGGATGCCCGTGCAGTGCCCAATTCCATTCAAGTTGGCCTGAAACATGGCGCCGCCCTCCCCCCAGGGTTAAACACCGGCCACCAGATCAACCTCCTCATCGACCGCGAAACCATCGACTACTCCAACATTCCCTCCTTCGACGATCTCCCCATTCCTTTCCGCTGCGTCTCCACGGAACTCATTTCCGGCAAAGCCTACGTCTTCCAGAGCGGCTCTCTTTCCGATGCCATGCGCGCCACGATTTCGATTCCCGGCGTCTTCGCTCCCGTCCGCCGGGACGACAAAATCTTCGTCGACGGCGGCATGGTAGACAATCTCCCCACCGACGTTGTCCGCAAAATGGGTGCCGACGTGGTGATCGCTGTTCACCTGCAGCTTTCACCGGCCAACGCAAAAGAGATCCAGGGCGCCTTTTCCGTGCTGGGCCGCTCCGTGGCGCTGGTGATCGCGGAAACCGAAATTCGAGGCATGGCGGGCGCGGACCTGATCGTAAACGCCGACGTGGCAGAATTCTCCTCCACCGACTACCGGAAGACAGAACAACTCGTCCGGCGCGGATACGACGCCGCCCAGGAAAGAGCCCAAATCCTGAAAGCCTACTCGCTCGACGACGCCGCCTGGGCTGAATATGTCCAGCAGAAAAAATCCCGCATGCGCGGCCCAGCGGGAGTGCCCCAGTTTGTGCGCGTCGAGGGCGTGGATCCTGAAGGCAAAAAGAATATCGAGCAATTGCTCAAAAATTTTGTCGGCAAGCCACTGGACACGAAATCTCTCGACCGTGTCCTCACCCGTCTCACCGGCGTCGGCCGCTACGACAGCATCACCTATTCCGTCATCGCCGACGGCAACCAGAACGGCCTCTCGATTCGCGTCCACGAAAAAACCTACGCGCCGCCGCTCCTCCTGCCCTCGGTAGAAATCAACGGCAGCGAGCCGCAGGACGTCGACTTCACCATGGGCGCGCGCGTCACCGCGATGGATGTCTGGGGCTACCGCTCCGAGTGGCGCACCGATCTGAAATTCGGCGCCACCTACGGAATCGCCACCGAACTCTACCGTCCCTTCCGGCCTCTCGGGAAATGGTTCTTCGCGCCCTACGTGGACGCGAGCCAAACCAATTTCAAGGTCTATGCAAAATCAGATCCGCGCGCGATCTATCGCCTCGATAGCGTCCTCGCCGGCGTCGACCTCGGCTATTCCACCAGCCGCTTCAACGAAATCCGCGTCGGCTACGGCGTCGGCTACCAGGATTACGCCCTGCGCCTCGGCACCCCTGACTTCCCCTCCACCAACGGCCGCGTCGGCTCCTTCCACGCACGCTACACCCTCGATCACACCAACGAAGCTGTCATCCCCACGCGCGGCATCTTCCTCAAAACAAATTTCGAGTGGTTCGACACCACTCCCATTTCCACCCACGCCTACCCGTCACTCGAACTCCTCGTCCAATACTTCCAACCCATCTCGTCGCACGGCTCCCTCTTCTTCACCGCCGACGGCGCCTCCACCTTTGGCCACTCCTCCCCCGGCGCCCCCATCTATTTTCTCGGTGGCGTAGGACGCCTCAGCGCCTACGGCCTCAATGAGCTGATCGGGAACCAGTATTTCATCGGTCGAACCGGCTACCTCCACAAAGCTTTCACCCTCCCGCAATTCGTCGGCAAACAGGTCTACCTCACCGGCTTTGCCGAAGTTGGCAAAATGTACGGCGACCCCTTCCCCGCACCCAAACTTTCCGGCGACTTCGTCGGCGGAGTCCTCGCCGAAACCTTCTTCGGCCCCATCCTGATTGGCGGCAGCATCGGCGACACAGGCCACCAAAAATGGTTCTTCCAACTTGGCCGCGTCTTCTAACCTTAGTTCCGCGCCAACTGGCGAATCGTTCCCCAAGTAGCACAGACTTCAGTCTGTTCTCTTGGGCTTTTCCTACTCTCGTAGGGCCTGCCTTCCGAAGCGGGCCGCTCAATCTGACGAACGGCCGCCTGCGTCGCGGGAGAGATTGTCTCGCTTCGAGGCCGCCAGGTCGGGTTTCCCTCACGCAAAAACCGTCCTTCGGTACAGTAGTCGCTCCCCGCACCAGGTGCTAGAAATGGTCTAGTTGAGGTGCTCGCAATGAAGAAACTCCTTTTGGTTATTTGCTTCACACTCGCTCTCGGCATGCTCGGTCCGGTTTCCGCTGCCGCAGGCCATGATTGGCCCTGGCATCGCCACCACAAGGATCCCGCCGCTGCCAAGGCGAGCAAGTCTGAAAAGGCCAAGTCTGAAAAGGCCAAGCCTGAAAAGGCCAAATCTGAAAAGGGCAAGAAATCCTTGTTCCACCGGGGAAAATCCCAAGACAAGGCTCGCGAAAAGTCCGCGCGCGAAGAAGTCGCTGCTGGCGTTTCTCCCGGCCCCAAGTCCGTGGGTTGGCGCCGCCAGAGTCCCGGCCCCGCCGGCGCTGGCGCTCGATAGTCTAACTTTTCCCTTGCCGGGCCGTTTAAGCTCAGCGCCTGTTGCTACTCCGCGCGAACCCGCCGATTTTGAGGGGTGAGCGGATGGGCGCTCCTCTCCCTGTTGACGGTGCCCCGGCGTACTCCAAGCTTTCGCGTTGAGCGTCGAAGTGAAATCCTCCCCTTGCCCTCTGTGTCAACAAATCCCGAAGCATGCACTCCAAGCTACTCGCCCGATGGTGAAGATAGTGAGATCGGCCGAATGAGGTGGGTTGCAGTGGAGGCCCCAGAATGCGTAAGACACAGAAAATGCGATAGTTAGAGTGGCGGCGCGCAAGTGCTGGAAATGCAGGAGTTAGCGGAAGATATGGGTAACGGGACTTGGAACATTCGAATGATTGAGGAAGAAAAGCGAGTCGCAGGGGATATCAGCAATCACTGATCAATTATCAGGAAGTGAAAAGGGAGAGAGAACCCACCGTTCATTCCGGGAGTTCACCGGAATGCGGAGTGGCATAAACTAGCCCCGCAAGGGTGTGGCACTCGGCAGTATTTCTTGGCGGAACGAGCATGGCGAGCGTTTCAGTGATTCGAGAACTCATGTCTGCTGTGTACCACGTGGGTCCGTATCCCTCCAACAGTTCCTGCAAATCACGGACGAGTTCGCCCAATTCTCCCACTACCTGGCTCTGAGTCAGGTTCCTCGAAGTTGAACTGCTTTTTTCTGCCCCAATATTCATAGGCCCCCAGGGAATGCCTTTGACATGTTCGCTGAGACCAACTAGATAAGAAGGACCACGAGAAAGAAGAACTTGCATCGCAGCGAATATCAAACTGCCCCACCTAATTGATGGGCATCGTACCGATTGTCAGCTCCACTTGACTGTTCAAAAATGAACAGTCAAGTACTCCTCGTTATGGACCTCCATCCGCAGGGCCGGCGGGTGGCCGACTGAGTCGGCGGGGTTCTTGTTGGAGTTGGCAATCTCTGCAAAGGATATCATTTCAATCTAAGGCTGAAATTTTAGTAACAAGGGTACCCGACCCTTTCGGTTTTGGAACTCCGCGCCATCCCACACCTTTTGTGGGATGAACGGTCGGCCTGCTTCTCCTTCTTTTCTTTTGCAGTCAGTGATTCCCTTTCCGCATCCTCCGGGCGGGCAATCACCGATCGCGTTGTGCCCGCATTTCTTGCCAATTCCGTTTGGGCAATTGTCCGGGGCGCTCACCGCATGGCGGGGTATAATTTCGCGGAACGCAATGCGTTCGGCGGAGTCCCGCACTTGACCGATTGCGGGCTTCTGCAGAGTGGAGATTATTCCCGTGGCGACACGATTTACCCGCAGCGAATTCCTGAAAACTTCCGGCGTGGCTTGTATGGCGTTGCCGCTGTTCGCTTCGAGGGCCGCGCTCGGCGCCAGTTTCCCAATCGCGTCACCATTCCGCGTCGCGGTGATCAATGACGAAATCAGCCAGGATTTCGGGCGCTCGTGCGAAGTCGTCGCCCGGGAATTCGGAATGTCGTGGATCGAGCTGCGCGGAATGTGGAATAAAAACATCCTCGATCTGGACGCCAAGGAAATCGCCGAAGCCCGACGCATCCTCGCAAAGTACGAATTGCGCGTTACCGATATCGCCAGTCCGTTATTCAAAGTGGATTGGCCGGGCGCGCCGGCCTCCAAATTCAGCCCCAAGCGCGACAAGTTTCACGCGGACTTCGGATTTGACCAGCAGGACGATGTGCTCCGTCGAGGGATCGAGTTGGCCAGAGAGTTTCAGACCGACCGCGTGCGCTGCTTCGATTTCTGGCGCCTGGAATATCCAGCGCCGTATCGCAAAGCGATCAACGAGAAATTGCGCGATGCCGCGGCGACGGCTGCAAAATCCGGAATCAAGCTGGTGCTCGAAAACGAAATGACCTGCAACACGGCGATGGCGGCGGAGGCGGCGCAGGTGCTTGCGGCGATCCCCGATCCAAATTTAATGCTCAATTGGGATCCGGGAAACGCGGCCGCCGCGGGAGAAACAGCGTATCCCGACGGCTACCGGCTTTTGCCGAAAGGCCGCATCGGCCACTGCCACTGCAAGGACGTGACCCGCAAGCCCGATGGCAGCTACGAATGGGCGGCCATGGGCAGCGGCATAATCGATTGGGTGGGGCAATTTCGCGCCCTCCGCGAAGATGGCTATCGTTTCGCCGCCAGCCTGGAAACGCACTGGCACGGCGGCGGGACGCCGGAAGAATCCACGAGACAAAGCTGGGCCGGGATGCAAAAGGAATTGCATACGGCAGGAGATTTGTGAACGCACGATTGCGTCAAATTGAAATCAGGCAGGTGACAGGATGAGTCGAAACATTGGAGAAAACTCGACGCGGCGTGAATTTCTGAAACAGGCAGCCGTTGGTGGTGCGCTGGCACTGGCGGCGCCCGCCGCGCGCGTGCTTGGAGCAAACGATCGTGTGCGCGTCGGAATGATCGGCGCCGGCGCGCGAGGGCAGGAGTTGCTGCGGCAGGTGCTCGCGCTGCCAAATGCGCAGGTGGTCGCTATAGCGGATGCGTACTCCCGGCGCCGCGAGGAAGCCGCGGGACTTGCGCCGCACATCGAAACACTGAACGACCACCGCCGCCTGTTGGAGCGCCACGATATCGACGGCGTCATTGTCGCCACGCCGCTGCACCTGCACGCGCAGCATTTCGTGGAGACGCTCGCGGCCGGAAAGGATCTTTACGCCGAAAAAACAATGACGTGGTCGATTGCAGAGGCCGACAAGTGCCTGGCCGCCGCGCGGAATTCGGACCGCGTCGCGCAGATCGGCTTGCAGCACCAGAGCGGTGGCGCACTGGCCGACACGCGGCAGTGGCTGAGCGAAGGCCTGGCCGGGATAATCACGTTGGTGGAATCGTGGATGAGCCGCAACTCGCGGCATGGCCAGGGGCAATGGGTGCGCGACGTGCCCGCGGATTGCACTCCGCAGAATGTGAATTGGCAGGCATTTCGCGCCGGGCGGCCGAACGCGGGATTCGATGCATTTCAATTCATCAACTGGCGGTTGTTTTGGGAATATTCCGGCGGGAACGTGACCGAGAACTTCGTGCACCAGGCGGCGTGGATACAGTCGGCGCTGGCTTTGCCAGTGCCGTCGGCGGCCACGATGTCGGGCGGAGTTCTTTCGGAGAAGGATCGCCGGGAGGTGCCGGACACGATCGCGCTGACGCTGGAGTTTCCGAAAGACGTCGTCGTCACCTGGCAATCCACGTTCAGCAACAGCCGGTACGGGCTGGGCGAGCGCCTGCTCGGCAGCGATGGCACAATCGAGCATATTGCTGGCGCGAACGAGATGGTCACGGGCCGCTCCGAGGAAAGCACGCGCTACTATCCGGAAAAGGTGAACCGGCCGCGTGGTGAAGCTCTCAGCGGTCAGACGCCTGACAAAAACCATATGGCCAACTGGGTGGATTGCATTCGCTCGCGGCAAACGCCGAACGCACCGGTAGAGCTTGGCCATCGCTCCGCGGTGGCGGCGCATATGGCGAACATCGCGTATCGCGAAAAGCGGCGCGTCACTTTGGAAGAGGCGCGCGCGTGGCAGCCAAGCTGAAACGAGGATTCCTAGCTCGCCCGAGCAGCACTAAACCCGAAACTGGCGGAGATGATGGTCGAGATGCTGATACATCAATGCGGCCCATTCGACCGGGGTTAGGGGGCCGAAAAAAAAGTGCGGATGCTTCGTGCAGATCGCGGGCCCGCCCGCCACAAAACGGTCGATGGATTCGCGCAGGCGTTGCCTCTCCACGGTGAAATCGCGTTCATCGGTTACGAGGCAGCTTTTCTCGGTCGTCGCATTGCGGCGCATGGGCTCCCCTTTCACCAGCAACGACTTCTTCACCAGCGGCCCAAGAAGCCGTCCAATGAAGACGCGCGGCGATAGAGGTGCCTTCCCCATCGCCAAATCCATCGCCGCCGAGCAATGGGCCAGCGCCTGTGCCGGATACATCTGGCCCCACTGGCGCTGGCTATCCGGCTGCAACCGCGCCAGCCGTTCCTTCACCTCTTGCGCCCTTACCGGTTCAAAAAGATTTTTCATGTGAATGAACCTCCCCTAGTCAACTCCTCATAGCCAAGTACATCTGAGCGCGCTCAGTGTGCATCCGTGGGTGCAAGCGTTCCGTCCGACCACTTGAGCACCGGAATCATGAAGACAGTCACTGGCTCCGGAGCGCCCTGAAATTGCGGATTCAGCAGAACCGGGGAGCCGGGTAGATCCGCACCCCAAGCCATAGCGTCGGTTTGAGGAACGTAAAACATCAGATGGGGAACCCAGTGACCGACGGAGTCGCCAAGGTATCCTTGGCTCGACATCATGTGGCACATCCCGCCAGGTTCCAAGGGCGGCAGTTCTTTCTTGCTGAATACCTTGATACCGTCGAATATCTGAGCTTTGGAAAGTCCAGCCAATACCAGCTCTGTCCTCTTAAAAGTGAGTGGCAGGATGGATCGTGCGGCGGGCGGGTTGAAGCAGATCGGACCTCGCAGTTTGGGGTTCCAAAACTGAGGGTCGTCGAATGGGGACATCCATGATCGTTCCACGACACACACGAAACCGTTCTTGCCTTTGACTGCGACTTCATAGCCATGCCGTCCGAGGACCCAGACCTCTGCATCGCGGGAGATGGATTCCGGGGCAGCACTCCGCGCCAGGGCTATCTCGGCGTTTCGATCCCCCATGAGGTACTGGTCAAGCGGGGCCATGCTCGGATACGGGGTTTTGGAGTCCTGTGCTTGCGATTGGCACACCCCGGACAGCACGATAGCCAGCGCGATAGTCCCTAGTGCGATCGTCAATATATATTTCATGTGATCCTCTATAAGTGAGTCGAACAGGGACGGTGCAAATCGACAGCCCAGGTAAGAAATTTTTATGGGAGGACATGCCTTAGGATGTCGGCGAGTAACTCCAATCATTCCCGCACTTGCGCAAAACAAGGGAAGGGGGTGGCGCGCGGCCAACACAATGGCGGGATGAACGGATTTGGGTGCCACACCATTGTGGGCATTCAAGGGTGCGGATTCTGATTTTTCTTCTCTGTTCCTGGGTTGCGCCAGCGGCTGGGGCCGTCGGCCCGATGCAGCGGGGCTTAGCTCGCCGTGCGGGCGATGGCGATGTTCACGGGCGTTTCCTGCTTGAGGCCGAGGACGATCCGGCCATTCACCTGGCCCTTCTTGAGCCGGCTGAAGACATCGTTGATGGATTCGAGCGGCATGGTTTCAATGGTCGCCTTCACTTTGCCCTCTCCGGCAAACGCGAGCGCCTCTTCGAGGTCCAGGCGAGTACCAACAATGGAGCCGCGAATCGTGTGGCCGTTCAGAACCAACTCGAAAATGGAAACGGGAAACTCCCCTGGCGGCAGACCATTGAGCACGCACGTGCCACCGCGACGAAGCATCCCGACAGCTTGCTTGAAAGCGATTGGTGAAACCGCGGTTACGAGCACGCCATGCGCTCCGCCGATCTGTTTTTGAATTTCCTTTGCAGGATCCTGCGTCTTCGCATCAATGGTGATTTCCGCGCCGAGCTTGCGGGCGAGCGCCATCTTTTCCGGTCCCAAGTCCACCGCCGCGACGTGGAGTCCCATGGCCTTGGCGTATTGGATGGCCACGTGGCCCAGTCCGCCTGCTCCCGAGATCACCACCCATTCGCCGGGTTTCGCCTCCGTCATTTTCAAACCCTTGTAGGTGGTGACACCGGCGCAGAGGATCGGGGCGGCATCAACGAAGGAAAGGTTTTTGGGTATGCGTCCCAGGTAATCGGCTTGGCCCAATGCGTACTGTGCGAAACTTCCGTTCACCGAATAACCCGAGTTTTGCTGCTCCGGGCAGAGCGTCTCCCATCCGGCAAGACAGTAATCGCAATGCCCGCAGGCGCTGTGCAGCCAGGCGATTCCAACGCGGTCGCCTTCTTTCAAGTGGGTAACGCCCGGCCCGAGAGCAGCGACGATCCCTGCCCCTTCGTGGCCGGGAATGAGCGGCATCATTGGCTTGACTGGCCAGTCACCATCCACAGCATGGAGATCGGTGTGACATACTCCGGTCGCAAACACTTCCACGAGTGCCTGACCTGGGCCGGGCGTTGGGATGGGGACTTCTCGAATAACCAACGGTTCGCCAAATTTCTCAACAACTGCTGCTCTCATGGTTTTTGCGTTTGACATTCACAATCTCCTCTTCGCCCGGTGGCAACAGCTCCAGCCCCGTTAATAATTTCTGCGCGTTGTTGTTATATCTGGCTGTGACGGAGGTCGCCGTTCCAGATTGAACACCCGCGACATCCGGCGAGTGGCCGAGCCTTTAACGGAATGAACGGCTTCTATTCCAGCGTGGCGAGCACCGCCGCCCCACAAACGAAAAGGCCCCGCAGCTTTTGAGAGCGGCGGGGCTTTTTTTGCAGAGTGCGCTGGCCTTTCGGTTGGACTCAGGTAACAGCAACCCGAGAGGGCGGGGTGCACTGCAAGAGAACCCAGAGGGCATGGCGTACCGTGCCCCTACAGGAGGGATGGGGGATTGTGGCGGATCAGTTGTTGATGTCGGATTTGGTTTCGAGCTTGGCGAGCATGGGCTCGAGGAACGGCTTGTTGGCGTCGGGAGCGCCGGCGATGGCCAGCTTCATTTCCTTGGAGGCGGCGGCGTAATCGCCGGTGTGGGAGGCGAGGCGGGCTTGCGCCAGGTGGCTGAGCCAGTGATTGGGATCGCGCTTGGCGACTTGCGGATAGATTTCAAAGGCGCGCTTGGCTTCGCCGGCGCGCTGTAGGCCCCGGGCGTAGACGTAAAGCTGCGTGGCGCTGGCCTTGGCGAACGCGGCGGAGAGCGTCTTGGCGGCTTCGTCCTTCTTGCCCACGGCGTCGAGGATGCGCGACTTGGTCTCCAGATTTTCGAAGCGGTCTTCGTTCTGGATGGAAGTGTCTTCCCACTTCAGCGCTTCTTCCAGGTTGTAGTTGTTGTCGAGGCACCAGTTCGCGGCTTCGTCATAGCCGGCCCAGTTGAAGCCGCCGACGCTGCGCAACTGGTTGCGAATGCTCTTGAGGGTGACGGCTTTCACGTCGACGGAAACGCGGAACGGCACGGCGACCTTTTCCCAGCGCAGCGTGGCAACGGCGGAATCG
>Ga0210402_10001643_pt1 | contig 22856 bp, 19 predicted proteins | sample IncBWC7MmetaG_FD_161055 | JGI IMG/M metagenome (GOLD analysis project Ga0210402, IMG submission 161055) | Forest soil microbial communities from Barre Woods Harvard Forest LTER site, Petersham, Massachusetts, United States - Inc-BW-C-7-M | ecosystem: Environmental > Terrestrial > Soil >... | reverse complement strand
AACAAAACGATGCTTCCTGTGCCAAACAAGCCGCTTATTCAAGCAAGTGGCTAGCCACGCGAACTCCGCCTAGGTCTAGGTACACTGATGAGCGTCGGCATAATCAACTTACCAGAAAAAATTGGGGGGAAACATACATTAATTTTAGAGAAAACCAATCTGACTCGGAAAAAGTTATTTATCGTTCAATCTCTAAATTAGAAAAGCCTGGCATAGTGATCAAACAGTTACATAAAATCAAATCCCAATGCGACGCATCCCAATGCGATGCATCCCAATGCGACGAATATCGTTTTTCACAGTTCTTACAACACTTCTGCTACTACATACCCCACCAAGTATTCTCTGCGGGGATCCCAAAACCTTACGCTGACAGCCTGCTATTCGAAATATTAACAACGTTCTCAAAGGATTTGTTTAGAGATCAACATGGCGGACCCTTCTGGATAGACCCGAAAGAGCAGGGCACAGCATTGATCGGTGTGGCACGATTTGGTTCGTGCAAGTTATGCTTTTGCTTGCTGCGCTGTTTTATAGAAGCGACAGGTGATTCTTCTGAAGATCTTGTTAAGTTATACCGCCACAAAGATAAAGATGGATTTACTGCACTGAATACCGCGGCTAAAAAAGGTCATACAGACGTTGCAGCGACGCTGCTTGATTTTTCTGAAGCAGTGTTTGCCGGCGACTCCAAAGGCAAGTGTGATTTTCTCATGCAGCAAAATAAAGACGGATTTACCGCGCTGAATACAGCGGCTAAAGGAGGTTATCCGAAGATTGTGGACAAACTGCTTGAGTTTGCTACAGCAGTGTTTGTTGATGACCTCGAAGGCTTGCGTGCTTTTCTCATGCTCCAGGATAGCTACGGATTTACTGCGCTGATTACAGCGGCTAGAGGAGGTCATCCAGAGATTGTGTACAAACTGCTTGAGTTTTCTAAAAAAGAGTTTGCTGATGACCTCAAAGGCAAACGTGATTTTCTAATGCAGAAAAATAACGACGGATTTACTGCGCTGAATGCAGCGGCTAAAGAAGGTTATACAGACGTTGTAGCGACACTGCTTGGTTTTCTTGAAGCAGCGTTTGCTCAGAACTCCACAGTCAAGCGTGATTTTCTTATGCACCAGAATAAAGATGGATTTACCGCGCTAATGTCAGCGGCTATAGGAGGTCGTACGAAGATTGTGAGCAAACTGCTTAAGTTTGCTGAAGGAGCGTTTGCTGGTAATTCCGAAGGCAAGCGTGATTTTCTAATGCAGCAAAATAACGACGGATTTACTGCGCTGAATGCAGCGGCTAAAGAAGGTTATACAGACGTTGTAGCGACACTGCTTGGTTTTCTTGAAGCAGTGTTTGCTCAGAACCCCACAGTCAAGCGTGATTTTCTTATGCACCAGGATAAAGATGGATTTACCGCGCTGATATCAGCGGCTATAGGAGGTCGTACGGAGATTGTGGGCGAACTGCTTGAGTTTTATAAAAAAGTGTTTGCTGATGACCCCAAAAGCTTGTGTGATTTTCTCATGCAGCAAAATAGCTACGGATTTACCGCGCTGAGTGCAGCGGCTAAAGAAGGTTATCCGAAGATTGTGGACAAACTGCTTGAGTTTGCTACAGCAGTGTTTGTTGATGACTCCAAAAGCTTGTGTGATTTTCTCATGCAGCAAAATAGCTACGGATTTACCGCGCTGAGTGCAGCGGCTAAAGAAGGTTATCTGAAGATTGTGGACAAACTGCTTGAGTTTGCTACAGCAGTGTTTGCTGGCGACTCCGAAGGCTTGCGTGATTTTCTCATGCACCAGGATAGCTACAGATTTACTGCGCTGATGTCAGCGGCTACAAAGGGTGAACCTGCAATAGTGTATAAGCTGATCAAAGTATCCGCTTTAAATTTGAGCAAGTTCAATCAGCGGCAGTTTTTAGAACAAAAAAATAGATTCGGGCGCACTGCCCTAGATATTGCAACTAGACTTGAAACGACTGCTAGGTCACCAACAAAAAGAGAAGACTATATCAACATCATCAAGACATTAGAGGAGGCAAGGGTCGACCTCGACAATCAGGATCGCTACAGATTTTCTGGACGAAATCCACACTTGTCATTCTGTACTGGTTATTCATCTAGAAAAAGCCAAGCATGCGTGCCTCCCATCCGCGAACACAGGCGCACACCTTTACTCAGTAATAAGCATCTCTGTAGGAGACAAAAATAAAAAAGGACCCACTGCTAAAAAAATCTCATATACTACTTTTTGACAAACCCTGGAGATCGTTTATTAGACTTCTTTCGAAACTCAGAAATGGAGTCAAGTGCGCGGCGAACGACTTGGCGAGGGCCGGAGTTTACTGCGGGTAAATGAGGACCGTAGCCAGGCGTTCAACAATGAAATTGACTAAATTACCACGTTTCGAAAGAGGTCTATTGAAATACTTCATTTTAGGAGCAATAGTGTGCCATTACAAAAAAATAAAGAATCGCCCTTGCTACAGTTAATACGGAAGAGGGAGCAAAACTGCTGGTCGCTGGACGATATCAAACAACATATCAATTCTGCTGATATTAATCGTGCTGATGAGCATGGTTTGACGCCATTACACTGTGCAGTGCTGCAACCCCACCACTACCCAAACACCGAAGAATTAGTTAAATGCCTTATAGAAAACGGAGCCAATCTTGAGAATGTTTGTAACACAGGGGACACGCCACTCGCTCTAGCAATACAAGCAGTACAACCACTGCACGTTATCAAACTACTGATACCCCGTATTATTGATCGTCTTAATAGGGATGGTTATACAGCATTACACTTGGCAGTTGATATTGAACCGTCACCAGAACAATTACACGCTCATATTTATGGTGGAGTTGCATCTGCATGCGCTACAGGCTCGTGCCGTCGAGATATCACAGAACTGGTTGAATGTCTTATGCAAAACGGAGCCAATCCGAATACTCCCTCTACTTACTGCAGAGTCAGTACCAACTGCAAAGTAACACCGCTACTTCTGGCAATGCAGTGCTGGAAACCGCTACCAGTAATTAAGTTACTGATAACATCTACGACTAGTAATTACGTGGATGACGGAGGAAGGACGCCACTATGTTGGGTGATGCATAAATATGATAGTACTAGTAACCAATGCTGGGACCTGGTTCAATGTCTCATAAAAAGCGGAGCTAATCTTAATATTGCTGATCAAGATTTGCTTACACCACTACTACATTTTGTCATTAAGAAACGTGATCTCAGCGTTATTCACGCATTGATAATAAATACGCTATCACAAAATCCTGATGCGCGAAAACCTGCAGATTTCTCAGCAGATAGCGATATATCAGATATGTGGAATATCACCTCATGGGAAATTAAAAGTATAATTAATCAAAAAATTTCCCCGGGCACTTGTTCATTTTATACTTTGCTAAAGGGGGACCCCAATAAACTGGCACAAATCGTTTGTCAGGGTGATATTAATAATTTGACAAAGTATTTGCTTACATGCTCTTGCCCTATATTATCCACTATGTTAAAAGATAGGCTTGCAATATTAAAACCTCTGATAGAAGCAAGATATCAACAGCTTGAGCGCATGAGAAAATGGTCCGTCTATTTTAATGAACATGAACTGAGCATGGAACGATCAGATTGTGCGGATAGCAGAAACAATACTACCAAAAATTGGAAAGAGGTACAGCCCGCTTGCATGGAAAAAATATATGAGAATTTACGGACGCATGAACTTAAAATTTTTTACAGGACGTTTTTTCCAGCTACTGAACTCGCACCTCAAAATATATTCCCTTGTAGCAATAAACTTAAGCGGTAACCTTTTTTGTCTTGTACAGAGTACTAGTCATGATAACACGACTAAGGCTTGTCATAAATTCTCTGTTCATTAGACCTCTTTCGAAACGTGGTAATTTAGTCAATTTCATTTACAAATTTTAAGCACGTAACGAGGATACTAACAAAGTACCAGCGACGCTACTTATAAGCCAGCTTTCAAACTCGCTATCAAAAATAAATTGATATTTCCATTCAAAACGGATTGGGTATTTCCTGTTTCGACACCCGTCCGTAGATCTTTAACACGTGCATCATCTAATACATAGGAACGTATTTGGCTACCCCAGCCAATCTCTTGTTTCAATGATTCTTGGACCTGTTTTTCTGCCTTTTGTTTTCGTTGTTCTAATTCATACAATTTAGCACGTAGTTGCTTCATAGCTTGTGCACGATTTTTATGTTGTGAACGATCGCTTTGTGACTGCACAACTACTCCCGTTGGGATATGTGTAATGCGTACAGCAGAATCAGTACGATTGACATGTTGCCCCCCGGCACCGCTGGCCCGATAGGTATCGATGCGTAAATCAGCTGGATTGATTTGGATATCGATAGATTCATCAACCTCAGGGGAAACAAAAACAGCAGCAAAGGAAGTATGGCGACGTTTATTAGCATCAAACGGTGAAAGACGTACTAAACGATGCACGCCTGTCTCGGTACGAAGCCAACCGTACGCATAGTCTCCTTCAAATTTAATCGTCGCACTTTTTATACCTGCCACTTCTCCCGGTGACACTTCCATGAGTTCGACTTTAAATTTATTTTGTTCTCCCCAACGTAGATAGAGTCGCAATAACATTTCAGCCCAATCTTGAGCTTCAGTACCCCCCGACCCGGATTGTATTTCTAGATAAGCCGAGTGGCTGTCCAAGACTCGCGGAAACATACGCCTAAATTCTAGTTTTTCTACCTGTAATTCAATTTTTTTTAAGTCTTGAGAAAGCGAATCCAAAAGATCACTCGCTTGATCACTCATCGCCAAATCAAGCAAACCTTTAGTATCCGCTAAGGCCTGTTCTAAATACTGGAAAGTGGCAACGAGTTGCTGGAGTTGAGCCTGCTCCTTGCCTAGGATTTGTGCTCTTTCCTGGTTATTCCAAATAGCAGAATTTTGAAATTCTTGCTCTAGCTCTTGCAGCCGTTCAAGCTTACCAGGATAGTCAAAGATACCCCCGTAGCTCGATACTACGAGTTTCTAAATCTTTAATCTTTTGGAATAACGGCGCTGTTTCAAACATAGATGCAATTTATATAAGCTTTATTTCAAAGAAGACCATAAAAAAATGTTTTATAACGAAAAAACCTACCCCGTTCTCTCGCCAAATTTTTTCTGCACGGAAAATCCAGCAATACTTGCCGCAAATTTCCGTAGGGTAATAATGCCTGTTGCTTCTGCTTGTTTGCACCACTCTTGTAAAGACTCTAATAATTCACGTTGAGTGGCTGTCGTGCGACCCCAAATAGCTTGTAGCTTAATTCGATATTGATATACCAACGCTAGCATATGATGTTTGTCGATTACATCCGCAAGCCGTCGCTTACCTTCTTCGTTCAATAATGACTCGGTGCGAATAAGCGGCAGCTTAACGCTTTTCAATAAAGATTTATCCATGAGAGAATTTGCCTTTTGCGTTTCTTCCTGTAAAACCGGCAACAATACTTCTTTGCTATAGCGCGCCATCACATAAAAGCGATTGGTAATCAGTGCCGCCAAAGTATCTAGATCGATGTGTAATTTACCCGGTGTTTCTTTGAGCTTAGGAGGGACACGCTTAACATTGGCTAGCTTTAAGAGCTGAAATAAACGGATATATGCCCACCCTAAATCAAACTCCCAACGCTTAACCGACAACTTGGCTGAAGTTGGAAAAGTGTGGTGATTATTATGCAACTCTTCTCCACCAATAAAAGCACCCAACGGGAGAATATTCCGCGCCGCATCTGGACATTCAAAATTACGATAACCCCAGTAATGGCCGACACCATTGACGACGCCTGCCGCAAACAAAGGTATCCATAACATTTGTAACGCCCAAATCGTAATACCCGGAATACCAAACAAGATCAAGTCGAGGGTAAACATGATAGCAATACCTAACACGCTATGCCCCGCATAAAGGTGACGCTCAATCCAATCATCCGGAGTCCCTTGGCCATAGCGCTCCATGGTATCGGCGTTTTTAGCCTCTGTACGGTACAGCTCAGCACCTTCAAAAAATACCTTTCTGATCCCCTTTATCTGAGGACTATGAGGGTCATCAATGGTTTCACACTTAGCATGATGCTTGCGGTGAACCGCTACCCACTCTTTGGTTTCCATCCCTGTGGTTAACCAAAGCCAAAAACGAAAAAAATGACTAACTGCCGGATGCAGCTCTAACGAGCGATGCGCCTGAAAACGATGTAGATACACTGTCACGCCGATAATTGTTATATGCGTAAGTACTAACAAGGCAATCACATCGCCCCAAAATGACAAATTCAATAACCCAAATAACATACGACAACCTCATTGTATTTATGCTTCTAAACGAGAGACTTAAGCGAGATCCTTTTTAAATTTTATTCGTCTCTATACTCTATTAATTTGACAACCTTTCTAACACCAGCTGATTCTCTAGCGATAGAGACAGCTAACTTTGCTTGTCTGGGAGTGGTTATTCCCAGGATAAAAACGACGCCATTCTCAGTAACCACCTTAAAATTATTCGATCTGAGATCCCTATCTGCAAACATTTTCGCTTTAACCGTCGAGGTAATTCCCACATCTTTAGCCCGTCTAAAAGCGGTAGTAGGAATACCTAGCGTAATCTCATTAAATACCCGCTTAACATCCGGTGTTTCTTTGGCATATTGCTCTGCCCTAGCCCTTAATTCTTCGTCATAAGCTTGACCCGTTAATAACACAACCCTGTTGTAGCTAACCGCTGAAACATGGTCTTGGGAAGTTAACACGGCATCATTAGCAAATTTTCTATTGACTTTAAAATTGATTTCTTCATCACTTCTAATCGTACCGAAATCGCGAGGATCCGTAACCAAACCACCTGTGGTTGCTCCACCCGCTACGAAGGCACCTGCAAGACAACCCTGTAGTGCAAATGATAGGGCTATCATGAGAAAAATTCTTTTCATTCTGCTTCCTAACCGTTAATAAACGGGATGGCTAATCGTTAAAAACGCTGCTCTAGCCAACCATATAATCTGACTAGGGAACAGACCCAGCACGAGTAGCAGTATAGCATTAATACTCAGTGCAAGGTAGGCATCCAAGGCTGGCTGCAAAGTTTGATTTGTGGGCTCTGGATCCTCAAAATACATAACTTTAACCACATAAATGTAATAATAAGACCCTATAATCGCAAAAATAATCGCTACTGTGGCTAACCAAATCTGGTGAACATCAATCAGTGCTTGCAGAATACCCATTTTGGCAAAAAAGCCTGCTGTAGGAGGAATACCCGCCATAGAAAACATGATAATCAACATCAAAAAAGCCAGCCACGGGCTACGTGCATTTAGTCCGCGTAAGTCGCTAATATGCTCAATCTCATGACCAGATTGGCTAACGACAATGAGTAATCCAAAAGCGCCCATTGCCATCAGCGCATAAATCAAAATGTAAAACAAGCTCATGGCGTACCCAAAAGGGCTACCTGCCACCAACCCTAAAAGGGTATACCCTATGTGCGCAATAGCCGAATAGGCCAACATACGTTTTAGATTAGTTTGGACAATGGCAACCAAATTACCCAAGCTAAAAGAACAAATTGCAATAATAGCCAATAAGGGTTGCCATTGGTGATGCAAACTGGATAAAGTATCAATCAAAAGGCGTATCGCCATTGCCAACCCCGCGACTTTTGGAGCTGCTCCGATAAACAGAGTAACTGGCGTAGGCGCACCTTGGTAGACGTCTGGGACCCATAATTGGAAAGGCACAGCGCCTAGTTTAAAAGCAATCCCCGCCACTATAAAAACAAGCCCTGCGGATAGCATTGCAGAAAACTGACCGCCTTGTAACAAGGTTTGGCTAATGGCTGAAATTATCAAAGAATGCGTAGCGCCATAAATTAAAGAGAGACCAAATAAAAATAGACCGGACGCTAGTGCACCTAAAATAAAATATTTCATAGCGGCTTCAGCGCTATTTGTACATTGCCGTTTCAGGGCGACTAGTGCATACAGCGGAAATGACAACAGTTCTAAACCCAAATAAAGCGATAATAAGCTATTGGCAGAGGTTAAAATCAGCATGCCAAGAATAGAAAATAAACCCAGCAAATAGAATTCACCAAAATTGACAGATTTTTGTTTAATGGCATCACGTGCATAAACAAAAACAAAAATGCTGAGCGTGATTACGGTAAGCTTAATAAAATAAGCCACCAAATCCCAAGTAAAATGCTGATTAAAAAGCACTTGCGCGGGTACCGAATGCAAACAAAAAACTAAACACCAAGTAATTACTAAACTTGTTTGCGCCGCTATATAGCTGACTAAACCCTGTTTTTGTTTAACAAAAAGCTCTAGCAGCAGAACAATACAAATCATCCCTAATAAAAAAATTTCAGGGGAAGCGGGAAACTTGAGTAGTTGCGCAAGCATAATTATAGTTTAGTCTGCAAACTTAGCTGAAAAATTGAATTGATGGAGGCGTGCATCAAATTTAACAAAGGCGCTGGATAAACACCCAAAAAAATAATAGCCACCGTTAATAAAATAAAAACTAATTGTTCAAAACCATGAATATCGCTACTGCTAGCGATTAAAGGGTTGCTTATTTCACCAAAAAATACCCGTTTATACATGTATAAGGTATAAGTCGCACTGAGAATTAAGGTACTTGCTGCAATTACAGTGATCCAAAAACTAGCCTGCATAGCACTCATAATAATCATGAATTCACCGACGAAGCCGGCAGTACCTGGCAAACCAACATTGGACATAGCAAATAACATGAAAAAGGCAGCTAATACGGGCATGCGTAAGGCAAGTCCGCCATAATCTTTAATGAGACGACTATGAAAACGATAAGCCAACATACCCACTGCCAAAAACATGGCACCCGAACTAAAAGCATGTGCAATCATCTGCACCATAGCACCTTCTAGACTCATCTGAGCCATTAAGATATTTTGGCTGTTTTTCATAATAGCAAACAACATAAAACAACCCAGTACTACAAAGCCCATATGTGCAATTGAGGAATAGGCAATCAATCGCTTCATATCCACTTGCGCTAAAGCGACGATACCAATATACACAATCGCGATCAGCGCCAGTGCCACCATTACACCATCTAGGAAACGGCTAGCATCGGGAACAATAGGTAGACTAAAACGCAAAAAACCATATCCCCCCAATTTTAACATTAAGGCAGCTAGTACGACGGAACCACCGGCAGGCGCTTCGGTATGCGCATCCGGAAGCCAGGTATGCAAAGGCCACATCGGAATCTTAACGGCAAAGGCGATTAAGAAAGCACAAAAGATCCATATCTGTTCTGGTAACGTCAATTTTAACGGATAAAAACTCGCAATATAAAAATCATGGCTAGGATTATGCCGACCTAGATAAAGCAAGGCGATTAACATCAAGGCTGAACCAAAAAACGTATACAAGAAAAATTTGATCGAGGCATAAAAACGATTCGAGCTACCCCAAACACCGATACTGAGATACATCGGTATCAGCATGGCCTCCCAAAAAACATAGAATAAAATGGAATCTGTCGCTGCAAACGTCCCCACCATCATGGCTTGCATCAACAAAAAAGCTGCCATGTATTGTGCAACACGCAATTTTACACTACGCCAAGCGGCTAAAATAACCAGCAAAGTCGTAAAAATACTCAAGAAAATAAGCGGTAGAGAAATTCCGTCGACACCCAAAGCATAGTTAACGTTAAAAACAGTGATCCAGGGAACATTTTCTTGAAACTGCATGCTACTTAATTGAGGGTTAAATCCTAAATAAAGTGGTATACAGAGTGCAACACTGATCAATGAGGTTATTAACGCAACAATCCGCGCACGCTGAGGATAGACATCCCCACGAACGGCAATAGCACAGCAGGCGCCCACGATAGGCCAAAAAATAAGCACACTTAATAAATAATTTTTAAATAAACTATTTAGATGAGCAATTAACGTTAAAAACATGCAAATACGACTACTCTACTTTCATAGAGAAAAAATCAATAAAAAAATAACAATACCCAATACCATAACCCAAGCATACTCATAGAGATAGCCTGATTGTAAATGCCGTAGAGTATTAGAGAACCAGGCAATCAACCTTCCAGAACCATCGATTACCCGATTATCTAATACATCAGCATCCGCTCTAAAAAATAATTTGGCCAAACGACGTCCGCCATCTGCAAATACAATTTGGTAAAATTCATCAAAACCATATTTACGAACCAAAACCCGGTAAAACCAAGAAAAACGCTTTTCTATCTTGTCTGGCAACCTAGGAAATTGACTATAACACAGCCATGCCAGCACGATACCCGATAGCGAAAAAAGCAACGCTAAATTATCAATCAAAAAGGTTTTTATTGGTGAAATCGTTGTTTCAAGTACAGCTAACTCGCTGTGCATGGGTAAAACAAAAAGTGTAGAACTTAAAAATCCATGCCTATTTAAAAAAGGACCTACAAGTACATAGCCCGCTAACAGCGAAGGAATGGCTAAAGCAATCAGTGCCAGTTTAACGACGGTAGATGATTCACGTAGATGTTGTTGCCCCTGCAATCGTTCTTTGCCATGAAATACTAAGAAAAAAGTCCGAAAAATATAAAATGCCGTCACAAAAGCCGCTATCAACACACAATAATACGCGTAATGTGCTGCCGGTAAGTGTGATAAATGGGCTGCCTCAATAATGGCCTCTTTGGAATAAAAACCAGCGAAAGGCGGAAATGCCACTAAAGCCAATGCGCCTATCAAAAAAGTGACGTAGGTGACAGGGAAATATTTTCTTAAGCCACCCATCTTTCGTATATCTTGCTCATGATGCAGTGAAATAATTACCGAACCAGCGGCTAAAAATAATAGCGCCTTAAAAAAAGCATGTGTCACTAAATGAAAAATACCCGCCGCATAAGCCGATGCGCCCAAAGCAACCATCATATAACCGAGCTGAGAAAGGGTAGAATAGGCAATTACTCGTTTAATGTCATTCTGAACGATGGCAACAAGCCCCATAAACAAAGCTGTTGACGCACCCAGCACCAAAATAATATTTAACACGGTAGATGAATATTCATACAGTGGCGAAAGACGTGCAACTAAATAAACCCCAGCAGTGACCATCGTAGCGGCATGGATTAACGCCGAAATAGGTGTTGGACCTTCCATGGATTCCGGTAACCACACATGCAAAGGCATTTGTGCCGATTTTCCTATGGCACCGATAAACAATAAGAAGCAAATTAAGGTAATCACTGAACACTGCGTGCCCGGAAAAATACTTACCGTGGTTTGTTCTAGTTGTGCTACCGAATGAAAGACGTGTAAATAATCTAAACTACCAAAATAATTAAAAAGCAAGGCAATACCGAGCAAAAAACCAAAATCGCCGACCCGATTTACAATAAAAGCCTTTAAACTACCCGCATTCGCTGATTCTCGTTTAAACCAAAATCCAATTAATAAATAAGAAATAAATCCTACTGCTTCCCAACCAAAATAAAGTTGTAAAAAATTATTTGCACTCACTAACATGAGCATAGCAAAGGTAAAAGCAGACATATAACTGAAAAAACGCTTGTAGCCCGGATCACCTGCCATGTAGGCAATACTATAGATATGTACGATCAAGGAAACAAAGGTAACGATCAAAAACATAACCAGTGTCAACGGATCGATTAAAAAGCCGATGTTAAAACGAAACTTACCGCTTAAATTCCAAAAATAAAGATTGTCATCGTAATAAGCAGCATGCTGTAAAAAAAAGAATTGCCAGGCCAAATAAAGCGATAAAATAAGGGAAATAGCAATACCTACGATCGTCACGCGATGAGCTTGTCTATGACTAAGCGCTTCACCACCCAAACCGGCTATTAATGCACCCAGCAACGGAAAAAAAACCAGGCCGACAGTTAATATCTGGTAGTTCATTCGATTAGCCCTTTAAGTGATTTAAAGCATCGACTTCTATACTCTGCCGCGCGCGAAACAAAACAATTAAAATAGCCAAACCAATAGCGGCCTCTACGGCTGCAACAGCCAAAATAAAAAACACAAATATCTGTCCGGCTAAATCATGAAAATAATGCGAAAATGTAATGAAATTTATATTGACAGCCAATAACAACAGCTCAATGCACATGAGTAGAATGAGAATATTTTTTCGGTTAATAACAAGGCCTAACAAGCCTAAACTAAATACGATAGCTGCCAGTATTAAATAATAATGCATTGGAATCATATTTTTTTATTCGACTGCATTTTAATAATGCGAAGTCTATCCTCTTTTTTTACAGACAATTGTTTACTCGGAGGTATCGCCTTATTCAAGCGTTTTTCTTTTGTACTCAATGCTATCGTTGCAATAATAGCCACCAACAATAAAATACCGACGATTTCAAAAGGATAAGCATACTGTGTGTAAAGAATATCACCTAAAGCTTGTGTATTACTGTAGTCTGCGGCGGGTGAGTTTAGTGGAGCCGAAGTGGACGAAAGTACGTAAATGAGTATGCCTAACAACACAGCAATACTAACCACTGCATAAGGTAAATAAGAAACGAAACCATACTGTTTTTCAGCCACATGGATGTTTAAAGTCATGATGACAAATAAAAATAGCGTCATCACCGCCCCAACATAAACCAAAATCAGTATCAAACCAAGAAATTCAGCTTCCAATAAAATCCATAAAGCGGAAGCGGAAAAAAAAGCTAACACTAAAAACAAAGCGCTTCGTATTGGATTACGCGCGATAACAGTCATAAACGCCGCTGAAATCAACAGCAAGGCAAATAGATAAAAAGCACATAACTGGATTGAAATGATCATATTAATCTAAAATTCATAAGCATTGATTCGACCGGTAACCCTATCACTTAAGGGCACCTATATAAAAGAGGTCTAATACACCGCGCCTTGTCTTGAAACAACATTTCTAATTTCTAGAACTGCTCTTAACGAAACGGGGCATCTTCTTTTCTTTCCTTGGCAATCTGCTGCTCATAGCAATCACCGATAGCTAAAAGCTTTTCTTTTGTCATAATCTGTTCTCCACGATTTTCAAAGTGGTAATGCGGAATATTTGTTTCTACAATTGCATCAACCGGGCAAGATTCTTCACAAAATCCACAATAAATACACTTAAACAGGTCAATTTCATAGAGTGTTGTTCTACGCGATCCATCGTCGCGAGGTTCCGCTTCAATCGTAATCGCCAATGCAGGGCAAACCGCTTCGCAAAGTTTACAGGCGATACAACGTTCTTCGCCATTAGGATAACGACGTAAGGCATGCAAACCACGAAATCTAACCGAACGCGGCGTTTCTTCTTCAGGAAATTGAATAGTGACCTTTTTCGTAAAAAAGTGCCGCCCCGTGACACCCAGTCCTTTAAAAAGTTCCCATAGCGTAAAAGTTTTCAGACTATGTAATATTTTTTTCAATAAGTTCATGAAGTAAACCAAGGCGTTACTTTACATTGTACCGCCAATGCCACAACGGCAATCCAAATCAAGGTAACCGGAATCAAAACCTTCCAACCTAAGCGCATTAATTGATCGTAACGGTAGCGAGGAAAAGTAGCCCGTGACCAAATAAATAACCATAAAAAGCCGGCCATTTTTAAAAACAACCAGATGATATTAGGAACCCATAAAAATACCTTATCTATAATAGGAATCCCTTGAAAAGGGGATAACCACCCTCCTAAAAATAATAAAGAAGCAATCGCCGAAATTAAAATCATATTCATATATTCGGCGAGAAAAAATAGTGCAAACGCAACACCAGAATACTCTACGTGAAAACCAGCGACGATTTCAGATTCCCCTTCTGCTAAATCAAACGGTGCACGATTGGTTTCAGCAATACCAGAAATCCAATAGGTGAAAAACAAGGGCAAAAGCGGTAACCAATACCAATGCAAAAATCCACCCTGTTGTCTCGTCACGATATCGTGCAAATTCATACTACCTGCTGCCAATAACACCCCGACAAAGGTAAATCCTAGCGCAATTTCATAAGCAATGGTCTGCGCTGCCGCGCGTAATGAACCTAATAAAGCATATTTTGAATTCGTCGCCCAACCGGCGATAAGAATACCGTAAACACCCAGGGAGGTAATGGCGAAAAGATAGAGCACACCCGCATTAATTTGTGTTAATGCAAGGCCCTCACTAAAGGGAATCACCGCCCATGCAGCGAGTGCAGGCGCAATGGTCATAATAGGCGCTAAAATAAATAAATAACGATTAGAAGCAGAAGGAATAATACTTTCCTTTGTTACTAACTTAACAACATCGGCAATCGGCTGCAAAAATCCTAATGGCCCTACCCGATTAGGCCCAATACGGGCCTGCATATAGCCAATACCCTTACGTTCAATAAATGTGAGGTAAGCAACCGTAAACAATAATGGGATGGTGATAATCACAATCTTGATAATGATCCAAAGCAATAAGAGTAGATCATTCAGCATGGATTTCTACCTCTCCAAATGATTCACCCAAGCTAGCTGTTTCATCACAACCGGCTGGAATCCAGACACAGCCACTAGGCAGCCGTTCATCAATCAACACGATTAAATGTGCACTTCCTTCACCTTGTTTAACCTGCACAATCTGGTTTTCTTGAAGCCGCAAGGCTTTAGCCAACGCAGCATTCATTCCAACACCAACCCTATCATGGCCGGTTGACTGTTGCAGTGCCTGCGAACGACGAACCAAACTATCTACCTGATACAATGGCCATTCCGTAACTCGCGTAATTTTACTGAATGGCAATTGCACTAAGTGTGGCAAAGAGGTTTTTATGGGAATTGATTTATCTAAAACAGCGCATAGTTCATCACGGATAAATGCATGATTTATATTATTGAAATCAGCTGATACGAGTAAATTTCCCAGTGTTTGTAAGATTTCCCAACCCGGCTTTGACTGACCTAACGGAGAAATAGCGGGCGCAAAAGCTTGCCAATTACCCGCTAAATTAACAAAGCTCCCGGCTGTTTCTGCAAAACTTGCCATCGGCAATAGCACATTCGCGTGCGCTAGCAAGAATTTTGATTTAAAAGTCGACAACGCTACTATCCAATCAGCTTGTCGTAATGCGCTAGTCACTCGAATTGGATTTGCACAGTCTAAAGGCGGCTCAATATTCACTAGCAGATAAGCTTTTAATCTTGAACGAAACATCTCATGCGCCGCTAACCCTGGCTCTGAAACAGTGACACCACCTGGTAATCGATGAGGAATTGCGCCCGCTAAGCAAGCTCCAGCACTATTAGCACCTTCCATTAAATAAACGCAGCGCGCTCCACTTTGCTCAGCAATCCATTGACTTAATTGTCGAATTAGGGCGGCCTGCGGATGATTATGTGCGATAGCTCCCAAAATGATGACCGCTTTTTTTGTTTTAAGCTGTTCAGCTAATTTTGCCTGTTGTTTACTAACTTGATTATCGACTAACGGCGACGAAAACTTAGCGCCTAACGCTTTCGCAATCGCCGCTAAAATAAAGACTAATCCCTGGGGAGTCGTAACAATTTTCTCATCTTGCTGAAAAGGAAACTCAAGATCCAAACAGTTAATGCTCGCTATCTTCGTTCCCGCTAACTGCGCTTTACGCAGACGATTTGATGCTAAAGGCTGCTCGCGTCGAATATTCGAACCTATTAATAAAATAAATGCTTGCTGCTCTAGTTCTGGTAGCGATATTCCCGGCGGATAGAGCGCCTCATGATTTTGATCAGAGGTATCTGTTTGATGCAAACGATGATCAATGTGTGAGCTACCCAAACTGCGCCACAATTTTTGTAAAAGATAATGCTCCTCCGTCGTACTGTTAGGTGATATCAAGGTGGCCACGGATTGCGGACCTTGTTCCTGAAGGACTTGTTTAAATCCATTGACGACTTTTTCTAAAGCGATTTCCCAATCAACAATAAACCATTGTCCATTTTCTTTAATATGGGGTTTTGTGAGGCGATCCTCACTATAAATTCCTAAATAACTATAACGGTCTCTATCTGACAACCAGGTTTCATTAATCGCTTCATTTTCTCGCGGTACTGCACGCATCACTTGATCACGACGCGTATGCAAGTAAATATGCGAACCCAAACAATCATGCGGAGCAATGGAAGAATGCTGTTGTAATTCCCAAGCACGTGCACTAAAACGAAAAGGTTTTGATGTCAGCGCACCCACAGGACAAAGATCAATCATGTTTCCCGACAGTTCGGATGCCAAACTATGTTCAACAAAGGTACCAATCTGTAAATTTTCACCGCGATTTAATGTGCCTAACTCTTTGACGCCAGCTACTTCTTGTCCAAAACGCACACAGCGCGTGCATTGGATACAGCGCGTCATCTCACTCGCGATTAAAGAACCTAAATTATCGTCCTTAACAGCACGTTTCCCTTCAGTAAAACGTGAAATAGCTTGACCGTAACCTAACGAAAGATCTTGTAGCTCGCACTCACCTCCTTGATCACAAATAGGACAATCTAAGGGATGGTTTATCAGTAAAAATTCCATAACTGAGCGCTGCGCTTCTTTAGCCTTATGAGAAGTAGTGAATACTTTCATACCTGCCGTAACCGGTGTTGCGCAGGCCGGCAAAGGTTTAGCCGATTTTTCGACTTCTACTAAACACATTCGACAATTGGCTGCAATAGAAAGCTTTTTATGATAACAAAAACGCGGAATATAAATACCGATTTGATCTGCCGCCTCAATAACGCTGGTGTTTTGCGTTACATGCAATGGACGCCCGTCTATTTCAATCTCTATCATAACTTCACTTTTTTACTATCGTCTTCACAAAAGCGGAGAAGCAAAATTGTTCAGAATTTTAACAAAAAAAACCTATTCATGCGGATCGCCTACTGGGCAGCGCTTATGCTCAATATGCTCTATAAAATCCTCTCGAAAATGTTTAATAAAACTTTGCACCGGCATGGCAGCGGCATCCCCTAGGGCACAAATCGTATGGCCCATAATCTTACCCGCCACACTATTCAGTAAATCTAGATCTTCCAAACGCCCTTGGCCATGTTCAATACGGTGCAATACGCGCCACATCCAACCGGTTCCTTCACGACAGGGAGTACATTGACCACAAGACTCCTCTTTGTAAAAATGAGCAATACGTGCCAAAATTTTTACCATACAGGTGGTTTCATCCATCACAATCACCGCACCAGAACCCAACATGGAGCCTGCTTTACTAAGCGAATCATAATCCATATCGGTATTTAACATAATTTCCGCCGAAAGTACTGGCATCGAAGAACCTCCTGGAATAACCGCTTTTAATTTTCGACCGCCTTTCATACCGCCGGCCAAAGCTAATAGCTTTTGAAACGATATCCCTAATGGAACTTCATAATTTCCTGGCTTATTTACGTGTCCGGTAACACTGAATAATTTGCAACCTCCATTATTTGGTTTTCCCAATTCCAAAAACCATTGACCGCCTTTTTGTAGTATAACAGGAACAGATGCTAAGGTTTCGGTATTATTAATCGTAGTTGGACAACCATATAAACCATAATTGGCTGGAAAAGGCGGCTTGAAACGAGGAAAACCTTTTTTGCCTTCCAGGGATTCCATTAAGGCTGTTTCTTCGCCGCAAATATAGGCGCCCGCACCGATGTGGTTATATAGCTGAAAATCAAAACCAGAACCAAAAATATTTTCTCCCAATAAATCGGCAGCGTAGGCTTCTTGGAGGGCGGTTTCACAACGCTCAAAAGGCTCATGATATTCACCACGAATATAATTATAGGCAACCGTCGCACCCATGACATAACCAGCAATGATTATACCTTCGATAAGTTGATGTGGGTTATAGCGCATGATATCTCTATCTTTGCAAGTACCCGGCTCGCCTTCGTCGGAATTGCACAATACATACTTTTGCCCCGGCGCACTGCGTGAAATAAAACTCCACTTCAAACCTGTCGGAAATCCAGCACCACCTCGACCACGCAAACAAGAGGTCTTCAATTCAGCAATAATGTGCTCAGGCGGAGTTTTTTCACGCAATATTTTTTCCAAGACCTCATAACCACCAACATGGCGGTAACTCGCTAAACTCCATGGTTGTTCAAAGCACAAGGTTCGAAAACAAATATCATTGGCCATTGAGCTCATCCAAAATGTCGTCAATTTTTTTAGGAGTTAAATTCTCGTGATAACGTTGCCCAATGTACATGACTGGCGCATTCGCACAAGCACCTAAGCATTCCACTTCCTTTAAAGTAAATTGGCCGTCGACAGTAGTTTCACCAAAATTGATCTTCAAACGATTTTTTAAATGCCTAACAATCTTGTCACAACCGCTCAGCATGCAGGAAATATTGGTACAAACGCCTATTTTATGCCTACCCACTGGTTTGAGCTCATACAGTGAATAAAAGGTAGCGACTTCATAGGCTGTGACGCGAGACATGTTCAAATAATCCGCTACCGCATCAATCAACTCCCGCGATAAATAGCCTTGATTACGTTCTTGTACTAATGTCAGCACCGGCAATACAGCCGACTGCCGTCGTTCTAGCGGGTATTTTTTTGTCCATTTCTCAATATCCACTTTCAACGCCTCTGATAAAACCACTGTGCTGTTTTCTGTTTTTTTCATCGATCGATTTCACCAAATACGATATCAAGACTGGACAGTATAGCGACTAAATCGGCTATCATATGTCCCGATACTAATTCATTCAAGGCAGCTAAATGTGGAAATCCCGCCGCGCGTATTTTTACTCGATATGGCTTATTAGCGCCATCTGATACCAAATAAATACCAAATTCACCTTTAGGATGTTCAATTGCCGCATAGGCTTCACCGGCTGGTATACAATAGCCCTCACTAAATAATTTAAAGTGGTGAATCAATGACTCCATATTATCTTTCATCTCTACACGATTCGGCGGAACAATTTTGTGGTTATCGAGCATGACAGGACCTGGGTGACAGCCTAGCCACGTAATGCACTGTTTAATGAGACACGTAGATTGACGCATCTCTTCCACTCGAACGAGATAACGATCGTAACAATCGCCTTGGCTTCCTGTGGGAATATCAAAATCGAGCTCATCATACACCTCGTAGGGTTGTTTTTTTCGTAAATCCCACGCTACTCCCGATCCACGCAACACAGGGCCCGTACAACCTAATTCTAATGCTCTTTCTGGCGATAATACGCCAATACCCACGGTACGTTGTTTCCAAATCCGATTATCGGTTAACAAGGTTTCGTAATCATCGATTAACTTAGGAAAACGAACCGTAAAATCCTCAATAAAATCCAGCAAAGACCCTTCACGATTAGCATTCATTTCGCGCACTGCTTTCTCACTGTGCCACTGCGAAGACTTGTAATGCGGCATTTTATTTGGTAAATCACGATACACACCACCTGGTCGATAGTAAGTTGCATGCATACGCGAACCAGACACCGCTTCATAACAATCGATTAAATCTTCACGCTCACGAAAGCAATATAAAAAAACTGTCATCGCACCAATATCTAGCGCATGAGCACCCAACCATAGCAAATGATTAAGAACCCGCGTTATTTCATCAAACATCACACGGATATATTGCGCACGCTTAGGTGGGATAACACCTAACATTTTTTCAATCGCTAGAACATAAGCATGTTCATTACACATCATGGAGACATAGTCTAAACGATCCATATAACCAATACTCTGATTATAGGGCTTCGATTCCGCTAGCTTTTCTGTAGCACGATGCAATAAACCAATATGTGGATCGACAGATTGTATAACTTCACCGTCCAATTCTAAAATCAAACGCAACACACCGTGGGCGGCGGGATGTTGCGGACCAAAATTTAAGGTGTAATTACGTATCTCTGGCATTAGTGGGTTTCTCTGATATCACTGCAGATAATCTACTCGGCACTTTACGGATAGTTTTTGCTACCAGGGTACGTGGCGATATAGTGACCGGCTGATAGATGACACGCCCCTCCTGCGCATCGTAGCGCACTTCTACACGACCACTTAATGGAAAATCTTTGCGAAAAGGATGGCCCACAAAACCATAATCGGTCAACAAGCGCCGCAGATCTGGATGACCCTCAAATACAACGCCATACAAATCAAACGCTTCGCGCTCATACCAGTTTGCCGCAGGCCAAATAGCATTAACCGAGGGAAGCAACGGCGGTTCTCCTTCTGCAAAAATACGCAGGCGTAATCGATGATTATGTGTTATCGACAACAAATGATACACCGCTGCAAAGCGTGGCTTACTCCAAGCGATAGAACGTTCTTGACGGCTGCTGTCAACACCACGCTCAAAACCAGTGAAGGTAGTACACTCCGTCTGCCATTCACTGATGCCGTAGTCCTGATAATCAACCACACAAACGTCTAACAATAATTCAAATGCAAAAACGGGCTCATCCCTTAAAGCTAAACAAACTGCCTGCAATTTCTTTCGGGATACTTCCAGTGTTGTTTCGCCAAGTGCAACCGTCAACGCCTGGACAAGGTCACCGAAGCGATCTCGAATAGTCTGCTCAAGACGATTATTTTCAGACATTAGTTACGCTCAATAAAACGTGTTTTATTTATTTTATTTTGTAGCTGTATGATACCATAGACCAGCGCCTCTGCCGTTGGCGGGCAACCAGGGACATACACGTCAACCGGAACAATTCGGTCACAACCGCGGACCACGGAGTAAGAATAATGATAATACCCCCCTCCATTCGCGCAAGAACCCATAGAAATCACCCAGCGCGGTTCTGCCATTTGATCGTAGACCTTACGCAAGGCCGGTGCCATTTTATTGCATAAAGTTCCGGCGACTATCATCACATCAGACTGTCTTGGGCTCGGTCGAAACACTGCGCCAAAACGATCAAGATCATAGCGCGCCGCAGCCGAATGCATCATTTCCACCGCACAACACGCCAAACCAAAAGACATAGGCCATAAGGACCCGCTGCGCGCCCAAGCCAACAGCTTATCTAGCGATGTCGTTACAAACCCTTGTTGCTGTAATAAGGATTCTACTCCCATTCTAAAGCGCCTGTTTTCCACTCATAAATAAAGCCAATAAAGAGGAGTCCGATAAAAATTCCCATGGCCGCGAAACCTGGCCAGCCAATATGTCTTAATGAAACAGCCCAAGGAAATAAAAATGCTGTTTCTAAATCAAAAATAATAAACAAAATGGCGACTAAATAATAACGTATATCGAAAGGTAAGCGTGCATCATTAACACCAGGAAATCCACATTCATAGGGTGATAATTTAGCCGCATCTGGTCGATTAGGTGCAGCAACCCGACCAACAAACAAAGCAGCCACCCCAACAAATAGGCCAAAGGCGATAAAAACAAGAATGGGGAAATAATGCAGCAACATGGCTTTTACGATAATCCAATCAATTTTCCGGTCAGTATACAACCTCCAACCGATCTCGGCTAGAACAGTGCTTAATTTCCATAAAATAGCTCATCTTGTACCTAATTATTTTCAAAAGAACGTTTTAGTACGGATGCACGCTTGTGCCGTCGTAACGCCAACTCAATCAAATGCGTTAACAGTGGTTGGTAAGCAAGGCCCGTTGCTTCCCATAATTTCGGATACATGCTAATTTTTGTAAAGCCTGGAATTGTGTTAACTTCATTGAAGTAAATTTTTTTCGTGATTTTTTCTATAAAGAAATCAACTCTCGCCATACCTTGACAAGCTAAACTATTAAAAATCTGAACAGCGAAATCTTTTATCTGATTCAACTGCTCCTTTTCCAATACAGCCGGAATAACAAGATCGGCACCTTTTTCATCCAGATACTTGGCTTCATACGAATAAAATTCATGATTGGGAATAATTTCGCCCGCTATACTGGCTAATGGCTCGTCGCCATACTGTAAATTTTCTAGCATGGCAACTTCAATTTCTCTAACATTGAGTGCTTGTTCAACGAGAATTTTTGTATCATAGTGAAGAGCAATCTCGATAGCTGACGTCAAATCAGCCGACTCTTTTACTTTGCTAATACCCAAACTTGAGCCTGTATTAGCTGGCTTGACGAAAAGCGGATACTGAATTTCAGTCTGAATTTTTTTTTCATACTCTGCTTGCTTGCTTTGCCATTGGCCTAAATTGAAAGATAAAAAAGGCACCACTGGAATATTGTCCAACTTTACTAAACGCTTGGAGATCTCTTTATCCATGCCCACAGCGGAACCCAACACATTAGCTCCCACATAAGGGATCGCGAGCATTTCTAACAAACCTTGAACAGTCCCATCTTCACCAAACACACCATGGAGAACCGGGAACACAACATCACAAAAAGCTTTATCTTGCGAACCAATAATGTCTAGTTCTGAAAACACTTGCGACGTAGCCGTCTTTATGGGTAACGATTCATCAAAAACGAGCTGCTTGATATTATTTTTGAACCAACGCCCTGTTTTATCGATAGCGATAGGAATAACTTCAAATTTATTTCTGTCCAAATTTTTTATGATGGCCGCGGCAGATTGCTGTGAAATTTCATGTTCACTGGAACGGCCACCATACAAAACAGCCACCTTGATTTTTTGGTTTAAAGACATAAAAGATCAACTCGTGCTAAGTCGTGATACAGAGAAACGCCCATTATAGAGTGCAAAAATATTCAATAGACCTCTTTCGAAACGTGGTATTTGCTGTGTTTTTGTGCGACTGAAAAAATGTGCAATTGCTGCATTTCCATTTAAAAATCCGATAACAATATTAGTATCTAATAATAAACTAGTCTCGCCA
>Ga0210402_10001641_pt1 | contig 22864 bp, 19 predicted proteins | sample IncBWC7MmetaG_FD_161055 | JGI IMG/M metagenome (GOLD analysis project Ga0210402, IMG submission 161055) | Forest soil microbial communities from Barre Woods Harvard Forest LTER site, Petersham, Massachusetts, United States - Inc-BW-C-7-M | ecosystem: Environmental > Terrestrial > Soil >... | reverse complement strand
CATCTACGGTGTTGTTCGCTACGCTGTTGTGCAAAGAACGCAGGAATTTGGGATTCGGATGGCGCTAGGCGCCTCGCCGAGTCAAATCACCGCTATGGTTGTCTTGCATCTCAGCGGTCGGTCCTGCTCGGCGGGACGATCGGGCTTCTCGGGTCGCTCACGCTCGGACGGTTGCTACGTACGATGCTGTACGGCGCCGCTGACTCAGATCCGCTCCTCGTTGGCGGCGTTGCTTTGCTGCTGGGAGCGCTTGCGACCGTCGCGGCCGTGGGCCCTGCCGGGCGTGCGGGAAGTGCGGATCCGATGCTATCCCTTCGTGGCGAATAAGCCCGCGCGAACGTCAGTTCTCAGACGGAATGCCAAGCAGTTTCTCGCGTTCAGATCCTCCGTCCGATGAAATCGGCAGAGACGCTGTCTCAAGCACCGGCCTGAAGGCATTACTCCGAGCGCTTCCGCAGCCAACCGCTCGAATAGCCCGCCCATAATTCGCGAAGTAGCAAGTGATCCCTCCCTGCAGGGCCTTCGGGTGGCCGCGATTTGCTACTCGGCCCTTCGGCGTCAGAACGAAGCCGCTGGCGCCGCGGACGCTACGCGGGATCTCTTGGTCGGATGTCGTGAAGCACCGCTGGTATTGCCCTGAACAGTCGGTTGCGTGGCATCGTGACCATGGATGCAGGTGGTCCAACGCAAACCCAACAACGAGGGGTGCCGGTCTCTTTGGTACGAAAGCACCAAAATGGCATTCAATTCCCATCGCTGCCGCGTCGGCCGCCCATATTTCCTATTGCAATCCAATACGAATCATGGCACTCTCCTATAAGGATCCAATAGGAGTGGCTGTGGATGACAAGGTGGACGTCTGGCAAGGCACCCTCGCTCTGATGGCCCTCAAGACGCTGGAAACCATGGGCCCCCTGCATGGGTACGGCATCGCCCGCCGCATCGAGCAGACCAGCAGAAATACCCTCGCGATCCAGTACGGAACCATCTATCCCGCCCTTCTGAAGCTGGAGCAGGAGGGATACATCTCGTCCGAATGGGGCGTCTCCGACAACAATCGGCGCGCGAAGTATTACAGTCTGACGCGCGCCGGCCGGAAGCAGGTCGAGAGGGAAGCGCGGCAATGGGAGCGGACGTCGGAGATCATCGCGCGCTTCCTGTCGCCAGGTGAGGAATCGCTATGAGGCGCATCCGGGCGTTCTTCGTGAGGCTGGCCGGTCTCTTCGGGAAGACCCGCCGCGAGCGAGACCTCGCCGACGAGATCGCGAGCAACCTCGAACTCCATATCCAGGACAACCTCCGCGCCGGCCTGGGCGCGTCGTGCGGCGCTGTTGAAACTCGGCGGCATCGAGAAGACGAAGGAAGAGTATCGCGACCGTAGCGGCATTCCGATCCTGGAGACCGTGGTGCAGGACGTTCGCTACGGTGCGCGCACGCTCCGCAAGACCCCGGGCTTTACCGCCGTCGCGGTGCTCACGCTGGCGCTCGGCATAGGAGCGAACGCTGTCATCTTCAGCATTGTGAATGGCATCCTGCTACGCCCGCCGCCCTTCCCGGAGGCTGAGCGTCTGGTGGCAGTGCTCGACAGCCGGCCCGCACAGGGCGTGGATTGGGTCTTCGATTCTCCCTCCCGCTACGAGGAGTGGCAACGCCGCAACACGGTCTTCGAGCAAATGGCGGCGGCCGAGAATTGCTACTACCGGCTCGAAGAGAACGGCGCTCCCCGGCTGCTGCTAGGCGGTTGTGTCTCCGCCGGCTTCTTTCCCATGCTCGGAGTTCAGCCGATGATCGGCCGTCTCTTTACGGCGGAGGAGGATCGGCAAGGCGGGGCGCAGGTGGCCGTGCTGAGCTATGGCTGCTGGAAGGAGCACTTCGGCGGCGACCCCGCGGTGCTGGGCAAGACCGTACGCCGCACGGCCAACGACGGGGAGTTCACGATCATCGGCGTGCTGCCGGAAGGGTTCAAGTTCGCAACGGACGACTTCGCGCTGTGGGCGCCGCTGCACTCCGACCCGAACTACCGGGATCGCGACGCGCGGAACCTACTGGTCTTTGCCAGGCTGCAGCGGGGCGTTACGCTGCCACGAGCGCAGGCGGCGATGGACGGTGTGGCGCAGCAACTGGCGCAGGAGTTCCCGCCCACCAGCGCGGGATGGAGCATCACGCTCCGGCCGCTGCAGCTCTTCTACTCCAGCGTGCGGAACATTCGGCTGACACTCTGGGTGCTGTTCGCCGCGGTGGGCGTGCTCCTGCTAATTGCCTGTGCGAATCTGGCCAACCTGCTGCTGGCGCGGGCCAGCGTTCGAAGCAGAGAGATCTCGGTCCGGCTGGCGCTGGGAGCGGCGCCCGGTCGCGTCATCCGGCAGCTTGTCACCGAGAGTTTGCTGTTGGGTCTGCTGGGCGGGGCCGCCGGTTTCCTGCTGGCGGGCGCGGCATTCCGTTCCCTGATGGCCATCACTCCCTACATTCCCTCGTTCCGGCCGGATGCGATTCGCGTGGACAGCCAGGTGTTCCTCTTCTCCATGCTCTTCGCGATGCTTGTGGCTACCGCGTTCGGACTCGCTCCGGCAATTCGCGCTTCCCGGCAGGACCTGAATCGAAACCTGCGGGAGGCGGGTCGCGGAATGCACGGAAGCGGCAGAGACAAACGCATGCGCAGCCTCCTGGTGGCTTGCGAGATCGCGCTGGCCGTGGTGCTGGTGGCGGGCGCGGGCCTGCTGGCGGAGAGCTTCCGCAATCTCACATCGGACCGGCTTGGCTTCAACCCCTCGCACATCCTCACTGCGCGACTCTGCTGTCTGGACGAGGCTCACTATCGGACCGAGGCCGAGACCTCGGCTTACCTTGGAAGGTTGTTCGAGCGTCTGCGCTCCGTCCCGGGAGTCGTGTCGGTCAGCGGCGCGAGCGACCTTCCGCTACGGCAATTTCAAGGGGCGGGATCGCCGTACGAGGTCCACGGCAGACCGGCGCAGCAACGCGAGGAGCGCGCGGCCGACTTCTTCCGAATCGAGCCGCACTACTTCGAGACGCTGCAGATTCCCATTGTGCGCGGCCGCGGCTTCACCGACCACGACAATACCGGCAGCGCGGCTGTGGCTCTCATCAGCGAATCTCTAGCGCGGAGCGTGTGGCCGGGGCAGGATCCGATCGGGCAGGAGGTCCGGATGCTCACGAGCGACCCCGGCATGCGCTGGTATCGCATCATCGGAGTCGCGGCGGACACGAAGGATCGCGGGCTGGGAACCGAGCCGCATTCCGCGATTTACTATTCGTATTACCAGGGTTTGGGACGGTACGCCCTTCTGCTGGTTCGCACGCGGCCTGACCCGATGTCGCTGGCCGCGGAGATCCGGCGGGCCATTGTTTCCGTCAATGACAAGCTGGCGCTCGACCGGCTCGGAAGCCTGGAGCGGCAGATGGCCGATTCGGTTGAGGCGCAGCGCTTCTCGATGGTGCTCGCAGTCCTGTTTGCCGGCCTGGCACTGGCTCTTGGCGCTGTAGGTGTGTACGGAGTGACGGCCTGTACGGTGGCGCAACGCACGCAGGAGATCGGCATACGCATGGCGTTGGGAGCTTCGCGGCGCGCGGTGCTGGGGATGCTTCTGCGGGAGGCGATGCGGCTGGCGGCGATCGGGCTGGCGGTGGGCGCGATCGCGGCTCTGGGGTTGACGCGCTTCCTGCAGAGTTTGCTGTATGGGGTACTGGCTGGCGACCCGCTCATTCTCGCAGGCGCGGCGGCGTTTCTGTGGTTCACGGTGACGATCGCGTGTCTGGCGCCTGCGCTACGGGCGGTGCGGATCGATCCCATGACGGCGCTGCGGTGCGAGTGAGGTACCTGGCTTTGGCCGTCGTGCTCTTGTTTTTTCGCAGCGGCGGTCAGGCGCATAATATTTCTGCGCGGTCTCCTTATGCTCGCGGCGGCACATTCGTTTCGGATTCCACTGGCTTCACTCTTCCACAAAGAATAGGATTTTCGCATGGTCCGAACCCGCCGCGTATTGACCAGCCTGGTACTATCGGTAGCACTACTCTGCGCCCAATCGACGCGTTATCGGCAACTTCGGCTTGTCATCGACCGAAACACGGGTTTCGCACACGCGACCCGCGGCGTCAACATGTATACTCTTTACGCGCTTCGCGGCTGCATTACCGAACGTGACATTCCGGTCCTCCGTGATCTCCTGCGGGACAGGGACAGAATCATTCGATTAGCTGTTTCTTCGGTATTGGCAGATCTGGGTACTGTAGGAAAAACGGTAATTCAGGTTCGCCTCTCAGAGGTCACTGATGCGAGGGAGAAGTTGATGCTTCAAGAGTCCCTCGACACTGTGGCCAGATCCGGTTACCGGCCAATCCTTCAGTATCCGCTCACCGACGCAGAGCGCGGCCGTATTCGCGGCTGCAACTGACTGTGGCAGCCCTCCCCGAAAGCCACCCCGCAAGCGCATTTTACAAATCGGGTCTTGACGAGCGCTCAATACTCGCTTACTCTACCCCTAGAGCGTACAGGCATAAAACACATGCTGCGAAACAACGACCAGGAACAGCGCGACCTCTTTCCCGGGGCCCTGGAGATGATGATTCTCCAGATCGTGCGACGTGAGCCGTCGCATGGCTACGCACTGGCCCAAATGATCAAGCAGGCCTCCGACGATCTCGTGCAGGTCGAAGACGGATCTTTGTACCCGGCGCTGAACCGGATGCTGAAAGCGGGCTGGCTGAGCGCCGAATGGGGCCTCTCGTCGCGCAATCGCAAGGTCCGGATTTACCGGATCACCACCGCCGGACGGAAGCAGTTGGAGCGGCAAGCCTCCGGATTCCGCCAGATGATGGATGGGATTTCCCGGGTCATGAGGATGGCCGACCTATGAAGTGGATCTCCGGCTGGCTTCAGAACCGGCGTTACCGCCGGGAACTCGCCGAGGAGATGGACACGCATCTGCGCGAGCGGGTGGACGATCTGATCGAATCGGGAGTGCCGGAAACCGAGGCATGGCACAGGGCGCGGCGCGAGTTCGGCAACGCGACATGCTGGGCCGAGGCCGGCCGTGAGGCCTGGGGATGGATGTGGGCCGAACGGCTCGTCCAAGACTTTGTGTTTGGATTGCGTCTGCTGAAGCGCGACCCCGGATTCAGCGCAGTGGCAGTGATGGCGCTGGCATTTGGGATTGGCGTCAACACGGCGGTGTTCACCATCGTCAATCCGGCGCTCTTCAAGAACCTGCCCTTCGCCGCTAGCGATCGAATTTTCTACATCTCGAGCGTGGACCGCGCCAGTGGCCGCATCGGACCGGTTTCCTATCCGGACTACCTGGACTTTCGCGACCACGCGGCATCCTTCGAAGGCATGGCGGCCTTTGCCGGGGCGGATGGAAATGTGAGTGACAGCTCCAGCTATCCGCAGAGTTACAACGCGGTGCGGATTACCAGCAACGGGTTTTCCGTATTGGGCCAGATGCCGGCGATTGGGCGCGCCTTCCTGCCTGAGGACGAGCAGCCGGGCGCACCTCCGGTAGCCATCATCAGCGACCGCCTGTGGAAGAGCCGGTATGGCCAGGAACGGTCCATTGTCGGGGCGGCCATCCGTTTGAATGGCGTACCTACCACCGTGATCGGCGTAATGGACCCGCGTTTCCGTTTTGCGTCCGATGAAGACTTCTGGATGCCGCTGGTGCGTGGGAACGACACGTCCATGCGCGATGCACGCGATCTGGTGCCGTTCGGGCGACTGGCGGAGCGCTCCTCGAAAGGCGCCTCCGAGGCTGAGATCGCCGCCATCGCGCGAAGGTTGGAGGACGAGTATCCCACCACCAACCGGGGCCAAGGCGCGGCGGTTCTGACGTTCCAGGAATATTTCGTTGGCGGAAAACCAAGGGCGGTGTTCCTGGCCCTTCTGGGGGCGGTGAGTTTCGTGCTGCTGATCGCGTGCACCAACGTCGCGAATCTGTTACTGGTGCGGGCGGCGGGACGAACGCGAGAAATCTCGATGCGGCTCGCGGTAGGCGCGGGACGGTGGCGCATCATTCGTCAGTTGCTGGTCGAAAGCGCGATGCTGGCCATCGCCGGCGGCGCGGTGGGCCTGCTGATCGCGCAATACGGCGTGAATCTCTTCGACCGCCTGGCGCCGGCTCAGCGGGCTTCCTGGGCGGACCTCTCGATTGATGGCCACGTATTGGCGTACCTGGCTGCGGTCACGATCGGCACTGGAATCCTTTGCGGCCTGGCTCCGGCGGTCCGCCTGTCGAGACTCGATCTCGTGACCGCCATCAAGAATGGCGGCCGGAGTTCCGGCTTCGGATGGCGCGGGAGCCGCTTGCCGGGCGCGCTGGTGATTGCGGAAGTGAGCTTGTCGGTAATGCTGCTGAGCGGCGCGGGGCTGATGATTCACAGCCTGATCAATACCTACCGGCTGCCGTTCGGGGGAGACATTGCCAGGATTCTGACGGCGGATATCGACCTCTCCGGTGAGCGATACGCGCGCGGCGACGAACAGGTGGCATTTTTCGACCGTTTGCGAGGCCGTCTGGCCGGTTTGCCGGGCGTGACCGGCGCGGCGCTGGCGTGCCATCTGCCGGGCGTGACGCCCTCCAGTTTCACCATCCAGTTCAACTCCCCGACGAGCGAAGGCCGGCGGGTTTCCGGCCTGGTCATTACGCCCGAGTATTTTCGCGTTTTGCAGGCGCCGCCGGTGCTGGGCCGCGAGTTCCGGGAACCCGACGGCGGGGACGGCGCGCGTTCCGTGCTCGTCAACCGGAGCTTTGCCGCCGCGTTCTGGCGCGGCGCCGACCCCATCGGCCAGAGGCTGCGCCTGGTCAAGAAAGAACCGCAGCCGTGGCTCACGGTGGTGGGGTTGGTTCCCGACCTCTCGGAAGACCCGAATCACCCGACCCACGATCCGATGATCTATCTTCCGCTCCGCGCCGCTCCGCGCTTTTTTATGCACCTGCTGCTGCGGACGCGGGTTGCGCCCGCGGCACTGGCAGACGCCGTGCGCGGCGAGGTCCAGTCTCTGGATCCGGATTTGCCGGTGCAGGATGTATTCACGCTGGAAGATTTTCTCTCGCGGCGCACCTTACCGATGCGGCTCTACGGCGGCATGTTCGTGATCTTCGCCCTTCTCGCACTGCTGCTGGCCTCGGTAGGGATGTATACGGTGGTGGCCAGTACGGTCAGCCAGCGGACGCGGGAGATTGGCGTGCGGTTGACGATGGGCGCGTCGCGGCGCGACATACTCGGAAACGTGCTGGCGCGCGGCGCGTGGCAACTCGCGATCGGCCTGGCGCTGGGAGTGGCCGGCTCGTTGGCGCTGACGCGATTTGTTCGAGTCCTGCTGGTGGATGTCTCGGCGGGTGACCCCTACACGTTGTGCGGAGTCGTTTTGGCGCTGGCGGCGGCGGTGCTTCTGGGTTGTTCCGTTCCGGCAGGCCGCGCCCTGCGGGTGGACCCCGCAGTGACCTTGCGGTATGAGTGAGCCGCGGCTGTTTCGGCCGTTGCCAACGAAAGGAGGAGAACAATGAAAAGCGTTCAGGGGAGACTAGGAATCGGGCTATGGCCGGTTCTGGTGGCGTCGGCGATAGGGTCTTGGGTGGCGCAGCCGCTTCGCGCGCAAACCGCCGGGCCGCGGTTGGCGTTCGACGTGGCATCGGTGCGGCCCGCGCGTCCGTTCTTGGAAGAGGGCCGCGGACCGATGGAAAAGGTGGAGTTCGGTGCGGCCGGGTTGACTGTTCGCAATATTCCGCTCAACAGCCTTTTCCAGCTCGCCTTCAAGCTGACCAAGGATCAAGTCGGACCCCATCCGGCGATGTACGAGAGGTTCGATATCGACGCCAAGGCGGCAGGTCCGGCATCGCGCGGCCAGTTGCGCGAGATGCTCGGCACTTTGCTGGTGGACCGGTTCAAGCTGGTGATGCATCGCGAATCAAAAGACATGGCGGTTTACGCGCTGGTGATCGGGAAGGGGGGCCACAAGCTCCACGAGGCTGCAGGCGGTCCGGACGCAGGGTGGGAACTGGTGAACGTGACCTCGCAAATATGGTCCCTCCTCGATACTCCGGTCGTTGACATGACCGGCTTGACTGGCCGGTACGACAACCCGATTCACTGGCGAGAGTTCAACGATCCGGAAGACCCCGAATCGGCCGTCCGCGCGGCTCTGGCGAGCCAGTTCGGGCTGGCGCTGGAGCGGCGGCGGGCGAAGGTGGATTTCTTGGTCATCGATCACTTGGAGAGGACGCCGATAGAGAATTGATTTTCGGGAGGAATCGCCTGAAAGCGGGAATCGTTGGCGTGATGACGCCGTGCCCGAACGGTTGTGAATCTCTGGGCCACCACCGACTCGTCCAACTTCTGGCTCCGCATCGCTACGGAATCACCATCACAGGCGCTCGCCGGAACGCGCCCTTCACGATCACCTCGCAATCATATTCTCCAGGCTTCAGATCGCCCAGCGAAAAGCTCAATCTTAGCGGCAACATATGGGATTTAGGATCTAGCCCCTGCACCACTATTGCTGGTGGCGTCTCCATGACATTCACTCCTCCCTGGAAGAAGCTCAGATAGGCCAACAGCGGTTGCGCCGTCGCCGCGTCCGGTTCATACGTCTGGAGGTAGACATACATGTTGCTGCTGGAGTGGAAGACGCGGGTCACGCTGGGAATCAGCTTCACGCCGTCCTGCACCAATGGGTTAGCTGCCTACGTCGCCGCGTTCTTACTTGCCTTTCCCACAGTAGCGATTGCATCGCCATCGCTACATGCTGGCTGCTAAGCACGACCGAACTCGAAGCCATTGCTGGTAGTGGGGTAATCAGGCGAATTGGTGGTTCCCGCCACCATCGCGTTTCCTTGTCTGTGCCGCTCGTATGGCGCTATTGGGTCCCGAGAGCAACGTCGCGTAAATGACCTGCGTCAGCCCGCCGTTGAGCTTGGCTAGATACTGATAAGAACACGCAAGGGCCAACTGGCCGGCGCCTCCGCACGCGGTCAACTGAAAGGTGGTTTGGAATGCTCCGGGAGTCGTCGGAATTGTGGTTGGGCCGCTGCCAACGGTACCCGCCAAATATATGTTGCCCTGCGCATCAGATGCCATACTGCCACCCAGACCGCGCACTGCCGCCAGGAGCTTGCCGCCGCTCGCATCCAGCTTCATCACAAAGAATGTCGCAGAATCCGTGCTTGTGAAGGGCGCTCCCGGCCTGGCCGAAAAGCCGTGCCATTCGTTTGGCCGGACACGTACATCTCTCCGGCGCTATCTACTGCTAATCCTCCGCCCGTGGTATCGATGTTCGCGCTGCCGCCGATCAGCGTCGCATATGCGACGTTGCCTTGCGGGTCGACCTTTGCCGCGAACCACTGGCTGGAGCCCGCGAGCAAAGTGGTCTGGAGCGCACCTGGCGCCACTGGGAAGTCCGGCGATTGCGTTCGGCTGAAAACATAGGCCGCGCCCGTGGAATCGATCTCGAGCGCGGAAACGACATCGGACTTGCTCCCGGCAAACTTGGTCCAATAGAGAACCTTTGACCCATCCGGGGGAAAGCTTCGCCACGAAGGTATCGTATGAGTCCGGTGTACCCACGGCTCCTTGGAAGCCCGCTATATATGCACACCTGGGCGATTACCCGGCGGCGAATCGCGACAGTACTCAAACATTCTCATCGCGATCAATTCGCCGGGTCGAGACCACTGGCCGATTTAATCCAATCCACGTTTTGATATTAGACAGCGTCTTCTAAACATGCGAACTGTACTCCTGATAGGGATGGCAACTGTGCTGAATACGGGCAGCCTGTCGAACCCAGCACCAGCCGAACCGCGATGAGGTCATCCGTGAGATCGCCGATGAAGGCAGAATATGTATTTCCGGAAATCGCGCAGCTCGTAAAGGGTAATCCCTTGCCTAGCGGCAGTCACCCGGCCGGTTGCCATCGCGATAGACTGAGATCCGTCCAAGCAAGAAGGAACAACAAGGAGGCTCGCCCATGAGACGTGTACGTTTCGCTCTTCGCAGCCTGGCAAAGGCTCCGATGCTCAGCGTGGTGGTCACGTTGTCGCTCGGGTTGGGGATTGGCGTCAACACCGCCATCTTTTCGTTGGTGCACCAGGTGGTGCTCAGCAAACTGCCGGTGCCGCGTCCGGAGCAACTGGTCCTCATTGCGTCACCCGGCGACCTGAAGAACGGCCGAAGCTGGGACAACGACTCCGGGGGCATGGACTACATCTTCAATTGGCGCACCTTTCGGGAACTGGAGAAGCACAGCGAAGCGGCTGTCGTAGCAGGCTTCCGCGCGTTCCCGAGCAATATCGCTTTCACCAGCCAGACGGTTACCGGGTCCGTCATGCTTGTGTCCGGCCGATACTTTGGCGTGCTTGGCGTACGGCCTTTTTTGGGGCGATTGATTGGGCCGGAGGACGATGTTCCGGGCGGCGGCAATCCGGTCGCGGTGGTTGGCTATCGCTATTGGCGGGACAAACTGGGAGCGGCGCCGGATGTATTGAACCAGAGTATCAAGGTGAATGGCCAGCCGTTCACAGTGACCGGCATCGCACCGCCGGGCTTCATCGGCACCACTGTGGGCAACGATGCGGGAGTATTCCTTCCCATGTCCTTCAAGCCGCATTTAACCGAAGGTTGGGACGGCACCGACAAGCTCGCGGACTATTGGGTCTACTTGCTGGCGCGCTTGAAACCGGGAGTCACGCGGCAGCAGGCGGAAGCGGCACTGAACGGGCCGTATCGCGGAGTCGTGGAGGAAATGGCCGCCACGATACCCGTGCCGCCGGAACGTGCGGCGCGCTTCCGCCAGCAACGCCTAACCCTTAAAGACGGCAGCCGGGGAAACAGCGGTTTCCGCGACGACTACCGGTCCGCCCTGGGGATTCTCATGCTGGCCACGGGCCTGGTTCTTCTGATCGCCATGGCCAACGCGGCGAACCTGCTGCTGGCGCGTTGTGCCGAGCGCCGGAGGGAGCTTGCGATCCGCGCCGCCATCGGGGCGAGCCGCGGGGAACTGATCGGCCAGTTTCTCACCGAGGCCTTGCTTCTGGCGGGCGCCGGCGGAGCGGCAGGAATAGCCATCGCCGCCGTCATGCTGCGTCTTCTGCTCGTCTCGTGGGGCGCCGACGCGCAGGATTCCTTCGCTGCAACCGGTCTGAATTTTCCCGTGCTCGGCTTCAGCCTGGCGCTGACCCTGGCGACCGGTCTGCTATTCGGACTCTACCCGGCGTGGGATGCCGCCCGCACCTCGCCGGCCGAGATGTTGGGTGAAGAATCCGGAAAGGCTTCTTCGTCGCGTGGCGCCGCGCGATTCCGCAAAGCACTGGTCTGCGCGCAGGTAACCATTTCGATCGTGTTGCTGGTTCCCAGCGGACTCTTCCTCAAGAGCCTGGTGAACCTGCTTCACGTGGACTTGGGAATCCAAACCGCGAATGTGGTCGGCTTTCGCATCTCGCCGCATTCGAATGGGTATACGCCCGCGCAATCCAAGGCGATTTTCGAGCGTGCGGAAACTGAGCTGGCCGCGATTCCGGGCGTGCGGAGCTCGGTTGGCTCCGTGGTTCCGCTAATAGGAGACAACAACTACGGCAATAATTTCCGGATGGAAGGAGTGCCAAAAGGAGCACGCCAGCCGAACTCCAAGTTGAATGAAGTAGGACCGGGATTCTTCGGGAAAGCCGGAATTCCACTGATCGCGGGCCGTGAGATCCTCGTCACCGACACTGCGACGGCACCCAAGATCGTGGTGGTGAACGAAACCTTCGTGAAACAGTTCTTCGGCGGCCGCAATCCCATCGGGCACCGCATCGGACTCGGCAGAGGCGACGCTCTGGATACGGAGATCGTCGGCGTGGTGAAGGACCACCACTATGCCAGCGTCCGCCAGCAGCCTCCGCCTGTCTATTATCGTCCGTGGCGGCAGGATGAACGGATCGGCTCCCTCTCGTTCTACGTGCGGACGGAGTTGCCGCCCAAGCTGATCATCCCGCAGATCCGCGTGGTAATGCGCTCCATCGACCGGGATGTTCCCGTGGAGGACCTGCGCACCCTGGACGAGCAGGTGCTTTACAACCTTCGCTCGGACGAGCTGATACTGCGGCTCGCGGCGGCGTTTGCGGCGTTGGCCACGTCACTGGCCATGCTGGGGCTGTATGGAGTGATGGCCTATGGCGTGACGCGGCGAACGCGAGAGTTCGGCATCCGGATGGCCCTGGGAGCGGCGCCGCGGAGAATCCGATCCATGGTGATGCGCGAGCTGATCTGGATTCTCGGGTTTGGTTTGGGAACTGGAATCCCGGCCGCGCTGGCGGCTTCCAAGCTGATCGAGAGCCGGCTATTCGGCGTACATGCCAGGGATGTCAGCATCGTGGCCGGCGCGGCTCTGGTGTTGGCACTGACGGCCGCGGCCGCGGCGTACTGGCCAGCGCGACGGGCGTCGCGCGTGGACCCGCTGGACGCGCTTCGATACGAATGAGGGATGACTTCGCCTGCGTACGGCCGATGGAGACCCAGTTACCCGCGGGTAGTCGCGGAGTAGCGAGTGATTCCCTCACAGCGTAGCCTTCGGGTGGTGCCATTATAATCAGTAATTTGACTTGTCTCCTTCTGGCTCCGCATCGCTACGGAATCACCATCACAGGCGCTCGCCAGAACGCGCCCTTCTTCGCAGCCGGGTCCAATACGGTCACCTCGCAATCATATTCTCCGGGCTTCAGATTGCCCAGCGAAAAGCTCAATCTTAGCGGCAACATACGGGATTTCGGATCTAGCCCCTGCGTCACCTTTGCTGGTGGCGTCTCCATGACATTCACTCCTCCCTGGAAGAAACTCAGATAGGCCAACAGCGGTTGGGCCGTCGCCGCGCCGGGTTCATACGCCTGGAGGTAGACATACATGTTGCTGCTGGAGTGGAAGACGCGGGTGACGCTGGGAATCAGCTTCTCGCCGTTCTGCACCAATGGATTCGCTGCCTGCGTCGCCGCGGTCTTGCTTGCCTTTCCCACAGTAGCGACTGCAGCGCTCATCGTTACATGCTGGCTGCTCAGCACGACCGAGCTGATCGGTATACGTTGCGTCTCCCGGTCGAGGTTGGGAACATAGAACTTTCCGAGAAAGGTACCCATCCGGCCGGTTTCACTGTCTCGTGCGAGCACCTTTATCTGATACGCGCCCGGAAGCAACGTGTAACCGGTGTCATATTCGATGGGCCGCTTCTCCCACTCCGCCGCGGTGGCATCGCTAAGCCGAATGTCTGTGTGGTCGCGCATGTTGCGGATCGTGATTCCGTGATCGTCGCGGATCTCTCCGATGAAATCGATCTGCGTGTGCGCGGCGCCTGCTTTTCGCGCCAAAGACAACTCGCTGCCCGGAATCTTCACCATGACCGGAACAAAGTACTCCGCGCTGTTCTGCCGGAAGTAATTCACTTCGAGCGCCATCGTCAGTTCGGTGACCGGATTTTCCATCATGAGGGCATCTTCCAACTGACGCTCTTTGTCGGCGGTCGTGCAGTCGCATGTCAAGCCCTTAACCTAAAAAGACGTCGTGATTTCGAAAAGGTCTCGCTTTGTCAAGAGAATCGGGCCGGCGCGCTTTCCTTGCAATTTCCGATTGACAACAAACCGCGCCGGCTTCAATATAAGGTGGTATGTCTACCGTAGACAATCAACCCGAGCGCCCTTCCCTTTGCGGTGACCTTAATATCACGCGGAAGCATTGTCATCCTCGTCTCACCAAGCAAGCAGCCAGCCTTGATTGCGCCAGTTCATCTCCCGAGTTGCAACAGTTTCCGGTTCAGATGGAAATAGAGACGGCGTTCCCCCATTAAGCTGATGGAGAGAGAGAGCAATGCAAAACGGATGCCCGCTCCATCTTGACTAAGCGGCGATTCAGTCGGCATGAAACGCCGCGTGTCGCCGGTGCCTCGGTCACTTGCTTACATGGCATCCCAGGCAGAAATGGTCCTCTTTCGTTACCCGGTTCAAATCTGCGAGCCAGGCGTTTGCCTTCCTTTCGTATACCGAGCCGGTCAGTTCCCGAACGATCCGCTCCAGGTATTCTCGCGACTTCGCCCGGTCGCCCAGCCGCCGGTAGCCATCGGCGAGTCCGCCCAGCAACTCGCCGCGCGAGTGAATGCTCATCTGTTCCCAGTGCGGACCCTCTATGCGCAAGACTTTCTCGTAGTCTGCGATTCCGACTTTCAGATTCGCCCGCGCCTCCTCGTCTGGAACGAATCTTGCCGTGCCGATCAAGGTGGCACCCCGCGGGATAAGCGTTTGAAGGTCGTCGGGCGCCAGCCCTACCGCCTCATTCATCTCCAAAAACGCTCGGGAATGCAATTCCATGCCCTTCTGAAAATCTCCGTTGCGGTAAGCCGCCCCGGATTGATAGAACAAGCCGGTGCCATGCCAGACGAGTGCGGACGGGTTCTTCGGATCGCTTGCCAACACCTCCTGGCACACTTTCATCGCCTTTTCGAATCTCGCCTGGTCGCCCCCCAAGCCCGCGAAAAGGTCCTCGCGGATAGCCATATCGAACCGGGGGGATTGGGCCGCGAGCAGCGTGGCGGCTGCGAGGGCCACTGCCCCCTTGTGTCGGATACTCCTGTTCTTGCTTTCCATAGGTTGGGAGTCTATCGCTCGAAGGCGGCTGGGTGAAGCGAAATGTGACCACCTGCCGCGGCACACGGATAAGCGGGCCATGGGCTGGACGAACGCCCAGCCAGCTTTACTTTCGAATTTCGCCTCGTAAGCCGATGCCGGCGGAAGCCGCTCCGGCGCGGCGCTTATGGATTCGCCAGGCAGTTCGTCCAGCCTCACCGCCGCTCGTCACAAATCAGTAGCCACGGACGTTTCCGTCGTTCCATGCTCGAACCAGGAGAGAATCGTATGCTCCGTGTTACTCTGCCGCTAGTATTGCTGTGCCGGGCGGCTTTCGGCCAGTCGTCCTCTTTCGAGGTTGCCTCGATCAAGCCCGCAGCTCCCGCGACAGGACATCAGCAATACCACATGACCGTGGCGGGTGATCAAGGCCGAATTGAGTTCGTTAACGCCTCTTTGCTCGATCTCGTTCGCACGGCCTATCGCGTCCGTGCCTATCAGGTGAAGGGCCCGGAGTGGATGGCAACCCAGAAATTCGATCTGATTGCGAAACTGGCGGAGGGGACAACTCGCGACCAAGCCCCGGAAATGCTCCAGGCTCTTCTGGCAGATCGCTTCAAGCTGGCCGTGCATCGCTCAAAGGATGTCTTTCCCGGCGTCGCCATGGTAGTCGCGAAAGGCGGGACGAAGCTCACCGTTTCGACGGCGGAATCGGCGAAGAGCGGCTGGTCGCGGTCGTTTATGCCGGACGGCAGCATGCACGTCGAGGCAAAAAAGATGACCATGCCCGCGCTGGCCGACCTTATTGCCGGGTTCCTGGGCTATCCGGTAGTCGACACAACTGATGAGGCCGGCGAGTACGATGTTTCCCTGGACTTCTCCCCGGAAGACTTGAGCACAGGGTCCAAATCGGCCGGGGTGATCGCTTCAGGGGCCGACGACCGTCAGACAGGCTCGTCGATCCCGGCCTCTCTTCAGCGTGCGGGTCTCAAGTTGGAATCGCGGAAATTGCCCCTGGACGTGATCGTCGTGGATCGGCTGGAGAGGGTTCCGACCGCGAATTAGCCCACAAACCGAATCGCGGTGAAGTCGTCTGATTGGTAAATGCAGGCGCGAAGATGGAACCGTTGGGTCGGACTGGTAGCGGCCTGCTCTGCGTTCGCCGCATGTAACGTCTTCAGTTGGTATCCGGTGGCTCTGGGCCGGGGTCCGAACTTCCGGCACGCTCTGATCTGGGAGCTGTTGCGATGGAATCTCTGGCTGCCCATCGCCGCCGCTCTTCTAAATTGGGAGCCGAGCCCGCCGCGGCGCAGCCCGACGGCAGCGGCCCTGTGGTGCGGAGCAACAGCCGCCGGATTCTCGATTGCTCACTCAGCGCTGCTGCTGGCTGTCTACTTCCCACTATCTCCGATAGGCCTCTTGCGAATGATCCACTACCGCCCTCAGTCGCTGCTTCCCGACCTGCTGACTGGCTGCGTGGTTTCCGGCCTGATTCTGGGACTGGCGCACGCGCGCGCTCAGGAGATCCGTGCCGCCCGGCTGCAAACAGAGCTGGCGCAGGCACATCTGGAAGCGCTCAAAATGCAGCTTCACCCGCACTTTCTCTTCAATACCCTGAACACAATCGCTTCTCTCGACATGGAGGACCAGGCGCGCCGCATGCTGGTTCGCCTTTCCGACTTTCTTCGTCTCACGCTCGAAAGCTCTGGCGTGCAGCGGGTGCGGCTGGCCAGAGAAGTGGAATTTCTGTCTCGGTACCTGGAGATCGAACGCGCACGTTTTGGCGACAAGCTGACGATCGAGATCGAGGTCGATCCCGATGCGCGCGATGCGATGGTTCCCACCCTGATCCTGCAGCCGATCGTCGAGAACGCAGTGCGCCACGGTGTCTCCGCCAAGGCCGCGCCCGGCAAGGTGGGAGTGTATGCCGAACGCCGCAACGGTTCGCTATTGCTCAGCGTCCGTGACACAGGACCAGGGTTGCATGGAGTATTGTCCGAGGGCCGTGGGCTCGGAATCACCAGATCCCGGCTGAGCCGAATCTATGGACCGGATGCCCGCCTGAGCTTGGAAAATTCGGTCGGGGGTGGACTCGAAGCGCAAGTGGAGATTCCATTTGAGAGGGATACGTGCGCGTCCTGATTGTCGATGATGAGCCTCCGGCTCGTGCCGTCTTGCGGAACATGCTTCGCCGCCACCCTGGTGTGGAGATCGCTGGAGAATGCGCCGGCGGAGCGGAAGCCATCGAGTCGATTGCCTCCCTGACGCCCGACCTGGTGTTTCTGGATGTGCAAATGCCGGAGGTGGATGGCTTCGCCGTCCTCCAGGCGATCGCCGGCGCGCCGGCGCCTTACATAGTGCTCGTGACGGCATACGACCGCTACGCCGTACGCGCATTCGAGGTCGAGGCGCTGGATTACCTCTTGAAGCCGTTCGATACCGACCGCTTCGACCACGTGTTGGATCGCGCGCGGCGCCGCCGCTCGGAATGCGATTGGGAATCGCGGCTTGCCAGCCTTGCCTCCCGGTTTCCTGCGCGTACGGTGGACCGCTTTCTCGTTCACGAGCGCGAGCGGGTGCTGCTGCTATGTGCCGTGGATGTGGACTGGATTGAGGCCCAGGGAAATTATGTGAGCCTCCACGGCAACGGGCACGCGCACCTGTTCCGCGAATCGCTGGCAAGTCTCGAAACGCGGCTCGATCCGCGGGTGTTCCGGCGTATCCATCGCTCTGCCATCGTCAACCTGGACGCCATCCGCGAACTGCGGCAGAGGTTTCACGGCGAATATGAGGTGCTGCTGCGCCATGGCCAGGTATTGAAGCTCGGCAGGAGGTTTCGCGCCAACCTGGAAATGGGGGCTATTGGACGCTTGTAGCAGGCATCGAAATGTGGCCTTCGTTTGGAGCGTCTCAATTTCGTTGGTAAGACCCGCATACAACGCCACTGTTGATGCGAGCCGGATATCGGCCGCATGCCAGCATCGTGAAATATCCGGTGCAGGAGAATCTCCCAGTGATGCTAGCGGGGCTGGCGCTCGCGCTGGGTGTGCTGGTAGTGGCGCTGGCTTGTCTTGGCCTATACGGCGTGATCGCCTACATGGTGGCGCGCCGGACCAGTGAGATCGGCACGCGACTGGCGCTGGGGGCGACACGAGGCGAAGAGCTCAGCATGGTGCTGCGCGAAGGCATGGCGACCGTGTTGGCGGGAATTGCCATCGGCATACCGGCGGCTTTCGCGGCGGCTCGCCTCATCGCGGCGCGTCTCTACGGCATCGGCGCTCACGATCCGCTCACGCTGGCCGGCGCGGCGCTGCTGTTGCTGTCGGTGGCTGCGCTGGCAGGATTCGTTCCGGCGCGGCGGGCATCGAGGATCGATCCGATGGTGGCGCTGCGCCACGAATAGACATTGTGTCCCCGGCGCGCACCGTCTGGATCCATTCCGGGTGACTGGGATTGGTTTCGAGCTTCTGGTAGAGCTGTCCATTTCGGGTTGAGCCAGCACGCTCTCATTTTTGTGGAGGTAAGGCTCTGGACCACGCCTATCATGATAGTCCAAACTCTGGAAAACATCCCGGCATCAGTCATGCTTTAACGCAGCCATTGGGTCGATGCGTACCGCTCGCCGTGCAGGTGCATAAGCTGCCACGACAGCGGCTAGCATTAGAATTGCGGGTACGCCGGCGAACGTCAAGAGATCGGTTGTGCTTACACCCACCAGGAACGTCCGCAGGAGTCGGGCGGCCAACAGCCCGCCGGCCAATCCAGCGACTGTACCCGCCAGCGCTGCCGGCACGCCTTGGCCAGTGACCAGCCGCACCACTTGCAGGGGTCGCGCGCCCAACGCCATTCGAATACCGATCTCGCGTGTCCGCCGCGATGTCCAGCAAGCGGTGACGCCATAGATACCCATGATCGCCAGCAGTACGGCGCCGGCGCCGAACGCGGCCAGCAGGCGAGTCAGCGCCCCTGCCCGAGTGGTCGATTCGGCCAGGACATCGTCGAGGCTCTTGATATCGAAGACAGGCTGATCGCGATCCAGCTCCTCGACCTCGTGCCGTACCGCCCCGGCCAACCGCATGGGGTCACCGGGTGTCCGCACCAGCAGGTGCAGGATCGAAGTCGGGTTCTGGGCATACGACAAGTACATTTGTGGCAGTGTAGTCTGGACGATGCCATCCAGCCGCACATCGCCGGCAATGCCCACAACGGTCAGCCAGCTATTCTGCGTCTTGGGTAGCCAATAGTGCGTGCTCGTGGGAAACAACGGTCGAATCCGCTTCCCCACCGCAGACTGGCCGTGCCAGAATCGTCGCGCCATCGAGGCGCTGACAATGACGACACCAGGTGAGTCTCTGGTGTCCTGTTCGTTGAACGGTCTTCCGTCCAGAACAGGGATGCTTGCTGTTTCGAAGTAGCGCGGACCAATCACCCAATACTGTGCAATGGGCTCCTCACCCCGCCGAGGCGCCGGTGAACCTCCCACTTCCAGACCTACGCTGGTCGAGAGCGGGGAAAGGGGTGGAAAATTGACTGCACTTGCCGAAAGGGCGCCAGGCAGTGCCGCCACGCGTTCCACGGCATCACGCCAAAACTGCGAGATCCGCGTACTGTCCCGGTAGCGGGCGGGCGGGAGCCAGATTTGCGCCGACAGCACATGGCTCGGTTCCAGCCCTCGATGCATGCGGCTCACGAGCAGCGAACTGCGCAGCAACAAACCAGCGGCGAAGAGAAGCACCGCTGTCAATGCCACTTGGGAGAAGATGAGCGCACTTCCCATCCGGCGCCCGCGAATCGCGTTCGGTTTGAGATCCCGGGCGGAACCCTGAATCGCGGCCGCAATGCCCACCGATAGCCCCGTCAGTCCCGCGAGCGCTAAACCGAAGAGCAGCACGCGGACATCAAGCCGGAAATCCTCCACACGATTCACTACTGTGTAGGGGAGCCGATTCGCTAACTGGATGAATGCCAGGCCGGCGGCTATGCCTGCCAGGGCGCTGAGCGCCCCAAGGGCGATACTCTCGGCAAGCAACTGTCGGAACAACCGGCTGCGGCCGGCGCCCAATGCCGCCCGAACCGCCATTTCGTTCTGGCGTCCCAGCGATCGAGCCAGCAGCAAGCTTGCCAGATTCGTGCACGTGATCAGCAACACCAGGCCAGCCGCAAACTGCACCATCAACAACGTAGAACGAATCTGGCCGGTCCACTGTCGTTTCAGTCCCTGCACACCGACCGTCCATCCCGCGTTGGTTTCCGGGTATTGCCGGGCCAGATTGGCCGCCGTAGCCTGCATCTCGGCATGTGCCCGCCCCAATGAGACGCCCGGGCGCAAACGCGCATAGACGAACAGGAGATGGTCTGCCCGGCTGGAACGTGATGGGTCGAGCGTATAGGGCACGTACAGATCGAGATCGCGATTGAGCACGCGGAAAAGGCGGAAATCGCTGGGAAGAATACCCACTACGGCGTACGGTTCTCCTTCGATGGCTATTGTCCGGCCGAGAATCGTTGGGTCAGCGCCAAATCGCCGTTTCCAAAGGCCGTCGCTCAGAACCGCAACGCGCGCCCGGCCAGGCTGCTCGTCTTCCGCCACGAAGGAGCGTCCCAGCGCGGGATGGATCTTGAGAGCCGAAAAAAACTCAGAGGTAACGGTCAGGCCCTCAACCCGCTCGGGCTCGTCAGTACCGCTGAGGTTGAAATACTGGAAATTCCACGCCGCCATAGATTCGAACACTCGTTGGTTGTTGCGCCAGTCCAGGTAATCGGGTACGGAGACGAGCTGCTGAGTTATGCCTCGGGCGGCATTTTCCTGGCGAAGCTCCACAACCCTTTCAGCTTCAGGATAAGGAGGCGTGTGCAGCAGGACGGTGTTCAGCACGCTGAAAGCCGCGCAGTTAAATCCGATGCCAAGCGCCAGCGTCAGCACCGCGATCGCCGCAAAGCCAGAACTCTTGCGGATGACTCGAATGGCGTAGCGAAGATCCTGTCCCAGCTCATCCAAAAGCCGAATGCCGAGCGCCTGACGGCATTCGTCCTTGATCGTCCCGGACGAGCCAAATTCGAGTCGCGCCATACGTTCCGCCTGCGCCTCGGAGACCCCGGATCGAATCAAGTCTTCGGAGTAGCTGGCGATGTGGAATTGAAGCTCCTCGTCCATTTCCAGCTCCATGCGCCGCCGACGGAGAATTGTTTCAAGTAGCGACCTAAATCGTGCCAACAGGCTCATGATTCGGGACCCAATGCTTCCTAGGTAACCAAGGGATGATTCTCGTGGATCTCAGGTCGGCTGTCAAGGACTTGGGCCCGGCTGGGTTCCAAGGCGCCGCGGCTGGAGCCTCGATGGCGCTGAGCCTGCCGCGGGTGTACGGCCCGAGGGCCGAAACTCGCGGCATACGTTCACGGACTATTCCCCGCGATTACGGCGTCGGCTGCCGGGCATCAGCTCTTCCCGCACCAGTGAACCTCGATAATCGACGACATACCTCGACAATCGATGACGAGCTCTAGCCTCTCGACGGCCCGTCCAGTTCACTCGTATCTGAACGCGCGCCGGGCAGCCAGATGCGCCTCGTGTTCACCCAGTCCCCGCGCCTGGTATTCCTTGGTGAGTTGCTCCAGGTGGACGGCGAGTTCCTGTTGGAGATCGTTCTCCACCCGCGAGGGTTTGAAGATGGATCGAAATCGCTGGCGTAGTACCCTTCCCAAACGCATGGCTTATGCTCTCTGAAGGACAAGGGCGACAGCAGACGAGAGCCGCGCCCAGCTCTTGAGTTCGCGCTCCAGTTGTTTCCTTCCCTCGCGCGTCAGTGAATAGAACTTGGCGGAACGGCCCAACTCGGAGTCTTTCCACTCGGCTGAAATCCATCCCTGTTGCTCCAGCCGATGAAGAGCCGGGTATAACGATCCCTGGCCAACGGAAAGGACATCATCGGATAGCTGTTCGATACGCTTGGCAATTCCCCAACCGTGTATCGGCTCGCGCGCCAGCGTCCTCAGGACCAGGAGATCCAGAGTTCCCTGTATCAGATCGGCCGATTTGGCCATTGGGATACCTCGATAATCGACAATGATACCCCGACGATCGACAATCGTCAACAGGCTCGTCAATCACCCGGCCCACAGATTCCCCGGACGAGGTCAAGAGGTTCGTCAGAAAAACTCGTGGGTGTGCGCCGGGATAAACCGGCATGGAGCTGAGGATGAAAGAGCCTTACGAGAAAGGAGTAGCGATCCGCTCGGCCCCGAGTTTTGCATTGGGCGCTGTGAAGTGTCCAGTGAAGCGTAAACAGGGGAAAAGATGGGCTGGGTATCGAGCTTCGAAAATTTGTAATCAGGGCGCCGACGCCGTACCCACTGCGGAAGGCCACACGCCCGGCAGCGCTAACGCGAGCTGTCGGACGGCCCTGCGTAGTCGTAGACCCCATGCACGTCTGGAAACTCCATGCACGAGAACCGGGAGACCTCGGAGATGCCTGAAGCGACTTTCTGTGACAGGCCGGCGGGTGAAGGCAGTAGCCGTACGGCCCGCGTGCACGTCTTCGAGGAGTCGGACAGCGGTACAGTACCGATGAATCATTCGAACAAAAGCGGACAGCCGCCGGCGGAGAGTGAGGAGGGAAGGCCGCTGATCAAGGAGAACACTCACCAACTCAGCACGTACTCGACACAGAGCGAGGTCCGCGTGTCCCAAGGGTTGGCGGGTGTGCGTAAAGCAGCAAGGGAAAGGAAGGAGATGAAGTTCACCGCCTTGCTTCACCACCTGACGGTCGCGCTGCTCCGGGACGGCTTTTACGCTCTGAAGCGTAAGGCTGCGCCGGGAGTGGACGGCATCACATGGAAGGAGTACGAGACCGGGTTGGAAGATCGGCTCGCCGATCTGCACAGCCGGGTCCACCGCGGCGCTTATCGAGCGCAACCATCGAGAAGGGTGTACATTCCGAAAGCGGACGGCCGGCAACGGCCGCTCGGGGTCGCAGCGCTGGAGGACAAGATTGTTCAACAGGCCGTGGTCACCATCCTCAATCAGATTTACGAGGAAGATTTTCGGGGCTTCTCGTATGGTTTCCGGCCAGGGCGCAGCCAGCACCAAGCGCTGGATGCGCTGTACGTCGCAATCACGCGGAAGAAGGTGAACTGGATCTTGGACTGCGATATCAGGGGCTTTTTCGACAATTTATCTCACGATTGGCTCCTGAAATTCGTCCAACATCGCGTTGCCGACCGCCGCATTCTCCGGCTGATCCAGAAATGGTTGAAGGCGGGAGTGCTGGAGGAAG
>Ga0210402_10001640_pt1 | contig 22870 bp, 14 predicted proteins | sample IncBWC7MmetaG_FD_161055 | JGI IMG/M metagenome (GOLD analysis project Ga0210402, IMG submission 161055) | Forest soil microbial communities from Barre Woods Harvard Forest LTER site, Petersham, Massachusetts, United States - Inc-BW-C-7-M | ecosystem: Environmental > Terrestrial > Soil >... | reverse complement strand
ACTTGTTGTCTCGGACGGACACGACTATCTAGAAACCGAGCACTACTCCGCACCAGAATGGAAACAGCGGCTTACATTTGTTGAGGACTACCGCGCCGCGCTGGCACATGGCAGATCGGATTTCAATGACAAACAACTTCTCGCCTTGCGTGGTCTTGCACCCTTGCGGGTAATCGAATATCGCACCTTCAAAGAAAATCAGACTGAGTTCCTGGTGTATTCCCATCCTAAAGACGACAACGATCCCGACTGGTTCGTTCTTCGACTGCTTGGAGATGGCTGGTCGGTACAGAAACTTGTCAGCGATGGTCCCAGCACTGTGTATCTTGTGAAATTGAGGGACAAGAAACTGTGATGTGAGAGTGAGGAACAGTTAAGGTTGTACGGCGGCCGACCTGCGCTTGGCTGTTACCGGCTGGCTTCCAATCAGTAGGAAAAGCGATGCGGAAGCAGCGCTTACAGATGGTACCAATGAGGAGATAAGTGCGAATGCGCAGCAAGACACTCATTCGTGTGCTCACGGGCACGTACAGTATTGTGAGCAAGATGGGACTCTTCCGGATCCCGTTGCTGCAACTTGGCCTTCTCAGCGCGTCATTCTGTTACAAGCGTTGGTACGAGGATCCGTTTTGGAATTTGATGCAAAGGTCTCCGGAGCTTCTTGCGGACGGAGATGTGCTCGATATCGGGGCGAACATCGGTTACACCGCCTGGGTATTTGCCCACGGGGTAGCGCCAGACGCGAAAGTGTACGCGTTCGAACCGGATCTGAACTCTTATCCTTCCTTAGAAAACGTGATTCGACGGAAGGGTCTGGAAGGCCGCGTCAAACCGCTGAACATCGCCGTCGGGAGCCACGAAGGGGAACTGGAGTTTTGGCACAACAAGAACCATTCTGCGGACCATCGCATCGTAACGGAGGAGTTTCGGAAGGTATTGCCCCGGAACGAACGAGTTGTGCGGGTGCCCGTAACGACCGTAGATAGATTCGTCGAAATGGAAAGAATTGAAAAACTATCCTTTATCAAGATTGACGTTCAGGGTTACGAACTCGCGGTTTGCCAGGGAATGAGCAAAACGCTGGAAAAATTCCCGCGGCTGAGTATTTGCCTGGAATTCGCTCCCGGGGTCATGCGGGATCTGGGATTTGAACCGAACGAAGTGCTGAAGTTCTTCCTTTCTCGAGGCTATAGGATGTCAGCGGTTACGCGAGAAGCGACAGTGCTGGTCTCCGATGGAGACACCATTCAGCGGATGATGGGGCGCGGAGAATACATTGATCTACTGTTCCGGAAGGAGACTTGAAGGAGCGAGAATAGAAGACCGATCAGAATCGGTCCCTTCATGCGAACCGCTCAGATATTTGCCGTCTTTCGTTTGACGGGGCAGCCGAAACCCCGTCCGAAAAGCGCTACAAGCTTACACGCTCGTCTCAGTTCCGTTTTGTTTTAGCTGTTTCGCTTAAACCTTCGTACAGAAGGTCATCAACGTACTTCCGATGGGTACGCCAATAGCACCAATCGTTTCCTGCTCGAATCGCGAAACGCCATACAGGATTCGGTTCAGCCAGACGGGTGGAATGTTCGGCAAAGCCGGTTCAGACGGCCGCACCCTCTGCATCATGCCAATTGCGAACTTAGCCGGAACCGTCCACTGATACCAGTAGTGTGATTCCGCAACTTTGAACCCCGCTCTCTCGATCAATGGGAACAGCGTCTTGCGCCGATACCGGATCTTGTGGTGATTCATCACATCGTGATTGGTCCAGAGACTCTGAAACGCCGGTACAGTTAGCAGCAGCCTCCCGTCTTCCGTCAGAAGCCCGTACGCGCACTCTACCGCTTCTTCCGGGCTCTCCAGATGCTCCAGAACATCCAACATCACCAGCAGGTCATATTTTTTCCCTGGCTGAAATCTGCTGTCAAAGGGAACCACCGAAATCCGCGAAGCGTGGGGCCCCGATTTGTCGATTAGGCGTTCATCGGGCTCCACGCCCTCAACATTCCCGAATTCTGAAAGACGATCGAAGAAAAGACCATCGCCGCAACCGACATCCAGTATGTTGCGCGGCTCCCCAGCTTTAAGTTGGCGCCTTAGAAATAGGACGAGTGCTTCTTCTCTGGCTCGCCACCACCAATGCCGTTGATAGAGTTCACGGTAGAGTTTACCGTACTGGATTTCCAAGAGATCTCCGCATGGAATCGTTCAACGACGGGTCTTCGCCGTTGAGCCGTCCGACGACCCGGCCGACGATGTAGTGAGGACGCCCTTTGGTTTCCTCATACACTCTGCCGACATACTCCCCAATGATCCCGAGAAACAAAAGCAAAATCCCCGACAGGAAGCTCAGCAAGACCACTTCCGCGGTAAACCCTTTCGGCGATTGCCGCCAGAAAATCTTCGCATAAACCGCGAACAGCGAATAAACAGACGCCATCGCGATCGTAAACGCTCCAATTAGCGCCGCCGCACGTATCGGTACAATGGAAAACGCAAAAATGCCATCCGAAGCCAATCGCAACAATCGCATCCAGCTATACTTGCTATCCCCGGCAAAACGTTTGTCGCGTTCTATGGGAATCCCTGTTTGTTTGAATCCGACCCACGTCCTCATCCCGCGCAAATACCGGTGATGCTCCGGCATGCGTCGCAGGCATTCCACCACGCGCCGCGACATCAAGCTGAAATCTCCCGAATCCAGCGGCAATCGCACATCAGATAAATTCGCCATCAGCCTGTAAAAAGTAAAATAGCAAATCCGCAGGATCAGGGGCTCTTTTCTTCGCACTCGTTGTGCATACACTACGTCGTAGCCCTGCGCGTATTTATCCAGAAATTGTGGAATTGCTTCCGGCACATCCTGCAAGTCCCCGTCCATTACTACGGTCGCGTCACCGCTGACGTAGTCCAGCGCAGCGGAAAGCGCAGCCTGATGCCCGTAATTTCGCGAAAGCGCCACTGCCACAATGCGAGGATCTTCCTTCGCCGCCTCTTCGATCAACGCAAGAGTCCCATCCGTGCTCCCATCGTCCGCAAACAGCAATTCATGCGGCCCGCCCGGAATTTGATCCAGCACGGCACGCACCCGCCGCAGCAATTCCGGCAACACCCGTTCCTCGTTGTGGACCGGTATGGCCACCGACAACCGAAATGGCTCACTCATTCTTCAATCCTACCCCTCGTCCATCGCCGATGCGCAGGGCGTTTCTCCCGCCGTTCCCAAACGAAAGAGCTACGAGGGCTATCTCCACTTTCCCAGCCATAGCACAGCATTCTCAAATAACTGGTTTTGCTGCGTGCTGTCGAAGATTTTGTCCCCGTGGCCCATATTCATGTAAACCATCCGGTATTTCGTGTTCGTCCAAACGACAGGTAAGTCCCCGCCAGTAATTGTGTCCTTCAGTCCGATCGGATAATTCTCCGGAGCAAGCGTCACCAGTACTTTCACGTCTTTGTTCAATCGCGCGCTTGGCTTCCAGATGTACCATTCATTCGCCGGCGCATCCAAAATCACGCCCAGCCGCTGCGTCACCGGATGCTTCCTGTCATCCACAATCAGCCTCGCCGGCAACGGCGGCCAATTGTTCCCGTAAAAAACTGTGCCGCCCAGAAACTCCACAAACCACGGCCAGCGCGTTTCCGAATCGTTGTACGCCGAAACGTGATAGCCGAGCCAGGCCCCTCCGTTCTTCATGTAAGCTTCAAATGCCGCGCGGTGCTCCGGCTTCGTCGGGAAATCGTTGAGCCACATGACCACCTGTACGTTTTTCAGCCTATCCGCATTCATCTCTTCCCAATGCGTCGTTGCTTCAAACGCAAAATGCTCCCGCTTGGCCAGCGCTGTGTAGAACACCAGCGCCTGCATTCCAAAATCAATATGATCCTTCTCGCCTTTGTCTGTGTAAAAAGCCAGCACATGAAACGCAGGCTGCTGGGAAAAACTCACGATAGGCGCGACTAAAATCGCAAAGGTCAGAAGTGTAAGAGGCAGCAGTAGTCTTAGGCCGGTTTTCATCGGCAAAACAATGCCATCGGTTTGCCAATCGAGCAAGCGACAACTAGCCTCTTGCCGTATAGTGCTTCCATGAAAATTTGCTACCGCAGAGATATTTCCATGTTCTTGCTGGCTGCGTTTTCTGTGGCGACATGTACACCCGCGCAATCTCCCGAACCCGCCACGGCGCTTCTCAACGTGTCGCGCGCCATCGCACTAAATCCGGAATCTGGGAAAATCTATGCTGTCGCCACCAAACAAAACTCCGTGGCTTTCCACAACACCTCAACTAGCGCCACTTCCTTGATCCAAACCGGTGCTAGCCCCGTCGCACTCACCATCAATCAAGTCACCAACCGCATCTACGTGGCCAACTCAGATTCCGGTACCGTTTCCGTCCTCGATGGCGCGACAGACGCCGTACTCACTACTCTTGATGTCGGCCCCAATCCCTATGTCCTGGTCGCCGATCAACTCTCCAACAAAATCTTTCTCTCAAACACCTTCAGCGACAAGCTCACCATCATTGACGGCGCCACAAATTCCATAACCAAGCTCAAAGCTGTCTCCGCCAACGTCCTCGCCGTGGACGAAAAGCTCTCCAAAATCTATCTGCTCGGCTATGAAGACGAAAACCTCAACGTGTTCGATGAAAAATCCCTGACCTTTTCTAGAATCAAAATCGGCATGCATCAGTGGAGCATCGCCATCGATCCCGCCACTCACATGGCTTACGTAACCCGTTCGGGCTATGCCGAACTGGCCGCCATCAATCCTCTGACAGGCAGCGTTACGAAAATCCCGACCGGCGCAACGCCTTGCGCTGTCGCCTTAAATCCCGCAACCAAAACTCTCTACGTCTCAAACCATACGGATGACTCAGTCACCACAATTGACGCAACCAATTACGCTGTAATTGCCACAATCAAGGTCGGCCACCGTCCGCAGGGAATTGCCGTAGATCCAATCCGCAATCGCATCTATGTCGCGAACCGCAACGACAATTCCATCTCCGTCATCGACGGCTCAAAGAACCAAGTGACAAAAACTCTTCCCGTCGGCTCAAATCCCTTCGCGCTGGTAGTCAATCCAAAAACCGGCCAACTCTTCGCCGCAACAATCGCAGGCCCGCCTCTCGAACTCATCTCCGAAAAATAAACGCTTCTACTCGCACTCCCAAAATCTCTATACTCCACGCCATGAGCGAAACCGCCTCTCCCAGCGGTTACTCAATTGCGCGTTGCGTCAATTTCCTTTCGGGAGATTTCTTCACATGAGCGACCATTACGCCTATCTGGTTGGCGCATTGATTTTCGATGCCGCCTGGCTCGCCTGCTACATCTTTTGCAAAAGCTATCGTCCGCAGATGATTTGGGGCACCATCGTCTCCGCGCCTTTCGCCCTCACTAGCATTCTGTTCATCCCGCAGTATTGGACTCCGCCCTCACTCTTCAACTTGGACACGAAAATCAGAGTCGGCATCGAGGACTTTTTGTGGGCAGCCGCGGTAGGTGGCATCGCTTCCGTTATCGGTGAAGCGCTTCTTAAAGAACGATTCGCCACGCGCAGAATGCAAAGACGCGAGCGCCATTTCGCGCCCTTCATCGTGATGACGATCCTGTTTGTGATTCTTGAGTTTTGGCATCCCGGCAAAACCATCTACAACATGATTCTCGCGCTTGCCGTCGGCGCTCTGGTCGTCTTGTTCATCCGCCCCGATCTCACTCTGTTGATGATCATCGGCGCGGCAAATTTCACCGTCTTGTACTTTATTCTCTTCGTTTATTTCCTGCTGCTCTATCCCAATTTCGTCCACGATCACTACAACGTTCCCAATCTTCTCGGAATTTACGTCTGGAGAGTGCCTATCGAGGAACTGCTCTTCGCCGCATCCGGCGGCGCCGTTTGGAGCGTGGCCTACGAATACGTCCAGGGCTATCGCCTCGCTCCGGACAAAACCTTCAGCCTTGTGGAGATGCAGGGTCCCTAGGGAAATGGTGGACCGGAAGGCTTGGCCCAGCTCACTGTTTGACGCCTCTTGCTGTTTCTAGAGTGTCTTCAGGAATGCGACAAGGTCGTCTTTGTCCTTTTGCGAAAGGTGCAGATTGAAGCGCGTGTCATAAAAATTGACGGCGTCGAGCAACGTGGGAGCGAATCCATTGTGGAAGTACGGAGCGCGTCCGGCGAGCCCGCGCAGAATAGGCCCTTTGAATTTGCCGATATCGGCGCACTTTCCGGTGACCATGGCGCGCCCTAGGTCCGTGACCTGCGTGACCTGGCCCGTCGCGTTGCACACTACCGTGATCAGGGGGAGATCGGGAGTGCGGCGCGAAGCATCAACAAGCCCGATATTGAGCGGCGCTGGAACGGAGTGATCGCCGACATTTGGCGAATCGTGGCAGGTTCCGCAGAAACCGTTGATCACCGGAGTGTTGAGCACGTCGTTGAGTCCAGCGACGCCCGTAATGGGAATTTGCAAAGTGTTAAAAAGGTGTTCTCCGCGGGCCACAGCTCTGCGCTCTCGCGTGTGCTCATCATAGTTCCGGTCCTTGATGTGCAGCCATGGGTCATAAATGTCGAAAATTGTTGAAGTGAAGGCCGCCCCTGTTGGGTTTTGTCCGAGCGGATCGTTGATTCCGATAAAAAAGTCTTGCTTGGAAAGATGGTGTGGCCCGCCTTTGGCTCCGTCGTCGTCCAGGTCGCCGGCTTCGCGGTCGTACGTTTGCGCAGTAAAGATATGAGTTTCGAAATCGATGATTTCCTGCGCTTGCTCGGCGGTAGGAGCATTGCCCTGGGCATGAATAATGGTGGCAGACGCCAATTGATGCATCAGATCGTCATTCACGGGCTTGAATGTGCCGTCCGGATTCTTTAGCGTTTCGCGTCCGTCCCACATCACGGTGCTGAGATAGGGAATATTTGTCGTAGGCAGGGGACGTCGATACGCGGAGATCGCCGTGACGCTATTGCATCCGTACGGGTTGTCGTTGCTCATCACGGTAAACTCGGCGTTGGCAGGAACTTGCAATTCAATCCGAATCAATCCTTTGTTCAGCAGCAGGCTATAAGCCTCGCGTCGCGCTTCAACGGTTGAAGTGTCTTGCGTCGGGCATCCGGATCCATCGTTCGGACGAAAGATGGGATCGGTGCCGCGAGTCGCGTTGAATCGCGCTTGAATGTGCGACGGCGTGACCGACCATGCGTCGCTTGCCTGATGGCAGGTCACACATCGCCGTCCATTTGTGCCGAGGTCTTCGAAAAAGGCGTTCTTGGTAGTATCCGTTGGACCGCCAACTTTGAAGTTAGCAAAGCGGCCCTCCGGATCTGAGAATTCCTGGTACCGTGACACGAACTGGCTCTCGTCGTGAGCGATGGCCAACCCTCCCGCACTCACCAGGAGGATTGTGATGAGCAGAATCACCGCGCGCCGGTTGTGCCGAAATTTGCCGTTTCGGAATTGAGCGTCAAACTCCCCTGGTTTTGCGAGCGCAGGCCGTGCACGAAAGGGAAAAAAGGAACGCAACTTGTTCCTAAACCATTGGACGGTGCTTAGGAACGAATAGGCGACACTGGCGCGCGGAGAGCAGTTCGCCCAAGAAGGCGGCCGAGTCTTTGTTGCCGATTCTGTAGTTTTCATGTTCAACCCGCCCTAGACTTACAGTCGTTACAGACCTACGATTTGCCAATTCGCAGAACCACGATGCCGGCGAGAACCAATGCAACTCCCGCCAGGCGCGCGATCGAACTGCCTTCTTTCAGAAAAAAAACACCCAAGGAATACGCGGTGATCGCCTCCAGCCCCAGAACCACGACGTAGGTGATGACCATCTGTTGGCCGCGCATGGCGATGGTCTGCAGGCTGGCGCCCGTGATAAAAAACGCAAACACAAGAAGCGTGGGTCGGAATTGCGTCAGTCCAGCAGACGCCTTCATGAAATATCCGCCGATGCTGAAGGAAAGAGCTGCCAAGCACGTCAACGCGGTGAACATTTGCGTTTCTCCGTTGAATGCAGTCTGCAGAAAGCTGGCTCTCGCGCTCATAGACAAACTGTCCTTAGCGGGGGAAACCCGTTGAAGCTGACCGATGCATAGCTGCTGGAATAGGCCCCGGTATTCAGAAGCTCGAGACGATCGCCGCATTCCAGGTCGAGTGGCAGGTGATAGCCGGATTTCTCGTAGAGGATGTCGGCGCTGTCGCACGTCGGTCCCGCAAGCACCACCGGACCCGGCGTTCCTGTGCGCGAAGTTCTCAGTTGGTATTTGATACTTTCGTCGAGCGTTTCCGCCAAACCACTAAACTTCCCGACGTCGAGATAGACCCACCGCGCGTCATCGAATCGCGACTTCCGTGAGACAAGCACAACCTCGGTTTGAATCACTCCGGCTTCGGCGACGAGAGAGCGACCGGGCTCAATCATTAGTTGCGGTCGCGACTCGCCAAAAGCATCGTCCAAAGCTTGTTCGATCGCTTCAGCGAAGCGGCTCACCGGTGGCACGCTTCTGTCATAAGGAACCGGGAAGCCGCCTCCGATGTTTACGGTATCGAGGGTTATGCCTTCACGATGCAGCCTTCGAAAAAGCCCCGCAGCTTCGTGCAATGGTTTGCTCCACTGCGTGGGGTCGGTCTGTTGCGATCCGACGTGGAACGCCACAGCGACGGGCCTCAGTCCAAGATCGCGAGCGAGGAGAAGCAGCTCAGCAGTCATCTCGAGATCGCAGCCAAATTTTCTCGAAAGGGGCCAGCCGGCGTTCTCGCCCGTTGTTTGAAAACGGCACATCACTTCGGAGGACGGAGCATGAACCGCTAGCTTGCGCAGCTCCGCCTCGCTGTCGAATGCAAAACGACGCGCACCGCAGTCGAACGCATACGCAATGTCAGCCGACTTCTTGATGGTGTTCCCGTAGGATACGCGTTCAGGATGGACGCCAAGAGCGAGGCACATTTCCAGCTCGGGGCGGCTGGCAACATCGAATCTGGCGCCCAGAGTTTCCAGGAGCGCTACGACTTCACGAGCGGGATTGGCTTTCACCGCATAGTAGATGGACGCGGTGGGGAAGTAATGGAGCAATTCACGGTACTTGGTTGCGATCACGTCCAGGTCGAGAGCAAGGATGGGCGTTTCCGGACGGGCGAGCAGAAACCTCTCCAGCTTCTCGGTTAACCCGAGCACTTCGCGCTTCGGTTCTTCGGCCAAAACTGTTTTCACGCTAGCCTCTCTTCATCGAAGCCGCTGCTCAACAAGCCGAGCATGCGCGGAGGTTGCTTGAGGTCCGAATTTCTGGCAATGGCGAGCGGATGACGGTTTTCTAGAGTTTTTGTGACGCCGCAATCGATAGAAAACAAATATGATTGCGTTGAGCCTGTAAGAGTCGAATAGAATCAGGTCATTGTCCGAGGTTGGTTGCCGTGGGTTCAGAACCTGTCCCGTTTGCTGATCGGGTCCGTCTTGGGGAGGACTTCGAGCTCGACCTGCGCGCCTATGAGCTGCGCAAGGCGGGCCGTGCCCTCAAGCTTGAACGCATACCCATGGACCTGCTTGTCCTGCTGGTCGAGCATCGCGGAGAGTTGGTAACGCGGGACCAGATCATTGAGAAGATCTGGGGCAAAGACGTCTTTCTAGATACCGACGGCAGTATCAATTCAGCAGTCCGCAAGATCCGCCAATCGCTTAAGGACGATCCCGAGCAACCTCGCTTTGTTCAGACTGTGAGTGGAAGAGGCTACCGCTTCATTGCTCCAATCGTGCAAATCGCCACAGAGGACAAACCTCGCGCCAAGGAACCCACTGATGGGGAGCGAGAAGGCATTTCGCTTGATGCGCAAACGATACCGTCGAAAGAGGCTTTGCCTCGCAAACGGAAATGGCTTGTTGCGCTAGCCGCTTTGGTCATCGCGTTCGTCGCCGCCAGTTTGATCGCAGGTGTCGGCCACTTGGTTCACTCGCGTGCAAACAGATTGACTGCGGAAGACACAATTGTCCTCGGGGATTTCGCCAACTCAACGGGCGATCCCATTTTCGATGAAACGCTTAAGGAGGCGCTCACCATCTCGCTGCGCCAGTCGCCGTTCTTAAATGTGCTTCCGCAAGGCAAGATTGCCAGGACGCTAAAGCTAATGACGCGCGAACCCACTGCCGCTCTTACGCCCGCCGTGGCCAATGAAGTTTGTCAGCGTGCTGGGAGCAAAGCGTATGTCACTGGAGCGATTGGGAGTCTGGGCACGGAATACGTGCTGAGATTGAAGGCGGTGAACTGCCGCAGCGGGGACACACTGGCACAGGACCAGGTAATGGCGGCCAGCAAAGAGCAAGTGTTGCCAGCACTCGGCAACGCTGCGACGAAACTTCGCGGTGAACTTGGCGAATCCCTGACAACCGTCCAAAAATTCGATGTGCCCTTGACGGAAGCAACTACTTCCTCTCTCGACGCCCTAAGAGCCTATAGCCAGGGATTGAAAACCTGGAATACTAAAGGAGAAGCCGAAGCGATCCCGTATCTCAAACGCGCCCTGGAGTTGGATCCCCAATTTGCCAGTGCTCACGTTTCCCTTGGAACGGTTTACAAAAATCTCGAGCGCCCCGCTTTGGCAACCGAAAGCATATCCAAGGCGTACGAACTGCGCGAACGCGCGAGCGAGCGTGAGAAGTTCTACATTTTGGGCCACTACTATCGCGAAGTAACCGGCGAACTGAATAAAGCGTTCTCGGTTTATGGGCAGTGGAAACAGGAATATCCATCCGACCCGACGCCACGAACGAACTCAGGAAACATCTGCCTCTACTTGGGGCGCTATGAAGAGGGCCTGGCGTTGCATCGCGACGCACTGCGCGTTGAGCCGAACGGAGTTCTGATTTACGAGAATATCGCGCTTGTGAATATCTATCTAAACCGCTTCGATGAAGCCACAGCCAGCGTGCAGGCGGCTTTTGCGCGTAATCTGGACGACGCGACGCTTCACCAGCTTCTACAACAAATCGCCCTCTTGCGCGGAGACGCAGCCAGCGAGGAACGCGAAGCGTCCTGGGGAATGGGTAGGCCGGGCGTGGAAGACGTCTTTCTGGCCGCCCGGGCGGACTTCGAAGCGTCTCTGGGGCACATTGCAAAAGCCCGCGCATTGTCCCGGCGGGCAGTAGATTCTGCAGTCCGAAGTGGCTCGAAAGAAACTGCTGCTTTTTGGCAAGGACAAGCCGCCGTACGCGAAGCGGAGGTCGGGAACTACCAAGAAGCGGTCAAGGAGATTGAGGCTACCCTCGCTCTAGCGCCAAATCAGGATTCGCTGACGGTCGCTGCCCTGACTTTCGCACGCGCCGGGAAGGAAGGGCGCGCGGTAAACATCGCCAATCAGCTCGAACATGACTATCCCCTGAATACTCTGTTGCAATCCTACTGGTTGCCTTCGATTCGTGCGGCGATCCAACTAAGGCATGGCGATGGCAAAGCCGCCGTCCAAATCCTGCAGTTGGCAACTCCTTACGAGTTGGGGATTGGAGTGGGATACCTCGGCGTCCTGCAGCCACCATATCTTCGCGGCGAAGCATTCCTGCTGTCCCATCAAGGACCCGCAGCGATGGTAGAACTGCAAAAGGTAGTGGATCACCGCGCGAGCACAATGTTGGTGATGGCAAGCCTCGCCAAATTGCAACTCGGCAGGGCTTACGCAGTGTCTCAGGAAACGCCAAAGGCGAAAAAGGCGTATGAGGATTTCTTCGCGCTCTGGAAGGATGCGGACCCCGATGTTCCCATCCTTAAGCAGGCCAAGGCCGAGTACGCAAATTTGAAGCCGCCCTCGTGAACGCAACAAGAAATCGAGAGGACAGAATTGGTGGGAGGTGGGGGGAGTCAGAATATTCGCGCTTGTTGAAAATATGTAAGTTATTGATTTTCTGAGACGCCAAAAAACGCAGCAAACGGCAAAATTGCGGCTAACTGGAACGTATCTGGAACACGGAATCCTCCTCTTACTGTCAGATGATGCTGTGCATTTTCATTTGGCGTGCTTGCGTGCGGGTCTGTCCTTTGTCCTTAAGGGGCTTGAAATTGCCCTTGACGGGAGTTTCATGGGGTAATCGACTGAGAATCGGGTAGACTGCTGCCTATCTGCAGTCGATTGAGATGCACCGCACGATGGGGATAGTACAGCTGATTCTTGTCCGCCGTGTCGCTGTCGCTGCGATTTTCTATCTCTTAGTTTTCGCTTCGGTTTTGAACGGCCAATCGAACAACAAACAAGAGCCTCAATCTCCCACCAAACCGAGCGGAATGGCGACAGGAGGTGCTCATGCTCCCATCGTGGATTCACTCTCACGGCCGATCACTGCGGGCGGATTTGTGGATGGAGCGCCGGTGATTTTCGCAGATATAACCAAACAGGCTGGGCTCGACAAATTTCGGCATCGTTCTGGAAGTGCAGAGAAGCCGACCATTCTTGAATCGCCCGGATCGGGTGTGGCGCTGCTCGACTATGACAATGACGGCTGGCTCGATATTTATTTGCTGAACGGATCAACGATTCCCGCGCTCAAGGGAAAAGAGCCGGCTCCACGGGCGATGCTTTTTCACAACAATCACGATGGAACGTTTACTGATGTGACGGACAAGGCTGGCGTAGCAAACGAACGCTGGGGATTTGGCGTGGCGGTGGGCGATTACGACAACGATGGATGGCCGGATCTTTACGTTTCGAACTACGGAAAAAACCGGCTCTATCACAACAATCACGATGGGACGTTTACGGACGTCGCGGAAAAAGCCGGAGTCACGTTGGGTGGATGGTCCACCGGAGCGACATGGGGAGATTACGATCGCGATGGGCTTCTCGATTTGTTCGTTCCGGGTTATGTGAAGACGGACATCGATCATCCCGTAATGGCTGGGAAAGGCAGCGTGCCGGAAGGAGCCTGCCAGTACAGAGGAGTTGATGTTTTTTGTGGACCGATCGGCCTGACGGGTCAGGAGGATCATCTCTTTCACAACAATGGGAATGGAACATTTACCGACGTAAGTGCAAAAGCGGGAGTTTCCGATCCAAGTGGGCGCTACGGATTTGCGTCTGTGTTTGTGGATGTGGATGACGACGGCTGGCTCGACCTTGTCGTGGCAAACGATTCGTCCGCGAACTACCTTTACCGCAATCGGCGTGATGGGACGTTTGAGGATTTGGGCTATGGGTCAGGATTTTCGCTCAATGAAGAAGGACGCGCGCAGGCGTCGATGGGTATTGCGGTTGGCGATTACAACAGAGACGGTAAAGTAGATTTATTTGTTACGACATTTTCTGACGACTATAAAACCCTTTATCGAAATGACGGCGGGGGATTTTTCAGCGATGTTTCGTTTAGAGCCGGGCTTGGGAGTTCGATCATTCCATTTCTGGGTTGGGGAACGGGTTTCTTGGACTTTGATAACGATGGTCTGCTGGATCTCTTTATTGCGAATGGCCATGTATATCCGGTTGCTGACAAATCCGGATGGGGCACGACGTATGCGCAGCGACCACTTTTATATCGCAACCTAGATGGGAAAAAATTTCAAGAAGTGCCGGCAGCGACGGGGAGTGGATTGGCGGTTGTGGTTCCCGCGCGTGGCGCGGCTTTCGGAGATCTCTTTAACGACGGCCACATAGATGTGGTGCTCAACAACATTGACTCGACTCCGACGTTGCTGCGCAACGAGGTTGCGAATGGCAATCATTGGATTGCATTCGAGTTGGTCGGCGGGCCGAAAAGTCCGCGGGACGCAACTGGGGCAAGAGTTTTCCTGACGGCCGGAGGAATTCGGCAGCGCGCTGACGTTTTTAGCGGTGGCAGTTATGGGTCAAATTCGGACCCCCGCGTGCATTTTGGTTTAGGCAAGGTAGAGAGAGTGGAAAAAGTGGAGATTCTTTGGCCGGACGGGGTGAAAGAAGAGGTTTCCTCACCAAAAGTAGACTGCATCCAGAAAATTCGGGAAGGCAAGGGAATCTTGTAAATTCGGTTCCAGCCAACCCACTTTGAACCTGTTTCTACAAGAATACCGTAGTTATAGACCTACGTAACGTTGGGAATGGATACACGCAAATAACCCAATTTCAATCAGTTGCATGGGAACGCGCAGATGACATAGGGGTGCATTGACACCCTATAGCACGAGGCCGAGACTACGTCGCATTAGAGGGCGTGGAGGGGTATCTGCGCTCGCTGACCTCGGAAAGACTCACTTGGGGGTGCAGTATTGAGAATTCAATCGAGAAATTTACACATTCGGAATGGGTTGCTCTCAGCATTCGGGCTGCTAACGGTTGTCCTGTTGCTGGCGCTGGCGGTGCCGTTAAATTCCAATGCACAAGGACTCAGCGGAATTTCCGGAACCGTCACGGACGCAAGCGGCGGGGTTGTGCCCGACGCGAAAGTGACCGTGACGAGCGTCGCGACCAACGTTTCCACAAACACGGTCACGAGTTCAGCCGGTACTTACACGGTGACAGACCTGATTCCAGGTACTTATACCGTGAAGGTCGAAAAGTCAGGCTTCTCGACAGGGGTGCTGACTACAGTGCACGTGGACGTTAGCAGAACAACTTCCGCAGACGTGCTGCTGAAGACAGGCGCTGCAACAGAGACAGTGGAAGTTGTCGCGCAAGAGATTGCTCTGGAAACGACTCAGCCACAACTAGGCACTGTTGTTGAAAACAAATTGGTAGATGAGGTTCCGATTTTGATTGGGGGCGGCCCCGGTAACATTGGCGCGCGCGATCGACAAATTGACGATTACCTTTTTCTTGCTCCTGGCGTGCAGGGCGGCGAATTCAGCCACCGCATCAACGGCGGCGTCGATTTTGAGAATGAGGTGCTATTTAACGGAGTTGTTGCGAACCAATCGGAGACTCAGGGACTTCAATCAAACATTAACCCGCCATTCGAAATGGTGAGCGAAGTCCAGGTGCTCACTTCCACTTTTTCCGCGCAATACGGCCTCGCTCAAGGCGTAGCCTCTTATCAGTTCGCTTCGGGAACCAACCAGCTCCACGCCGACGGATTTGAAATCGTTCGCAATACCATCTTCAATGCTGCTGGTGCTGCCCCACCGCCAGGGCCCGATCCAAGCGTTAAAGGGCCAACACCAACGATTAACCAGAATAATTATGGTTTTTCAATTGGTGGCCCAGTATGGATTCCCAAAGTCTATAACGGCAAGAACAAGACTTTCTTCCACGTAAGCGCCGATTGGTTTCGACAAAACCAGACCGATTCATCTGGAGCCTTTACGGTTCCGACGCCAGCACAAGTGGGCGGAGACTTCAGCGGTTACACCGATAGTAATGGCGTCCAGATTCCCATCTTCGTTCCACAAGGATTTGTGGCACCCAGCGGCTGCGTCGCCCCAGCGCCTGGCCAGCAGTGGCCGGGAAACAAGATTCCAACGTCTTGCTTCAGCACCATTTCTTCCAGCTTGTTGCCGCTTGTTCCGACGCCAGACAACGCCGGCTTGACCAACAACAAATTTCCCTCTGTTGGAGCGCTCCCGATCCGTCAAACGAACTGGGGATTTTCCATTGATCACAGCCTTACTGAGAAACAGAGACTCCACGCCAGCTATTGGAGGAACAAATATGACCTCACCTCCTGCTGCAATGGCGGAATTCACGTCAACAATGAACTTTCGGGGTTGGAAGAAGAGCCGCGTCTAGGTACCGGTTTTTTTCTCACTTACTCCAATGCCATCAAAAGCAACCTTGTTGTGACGGCCGGATTCGGCTGGATGGGCGAAATCAATAATGAACTGAATTCGTTTTTGGGAGTGAGCTTTCCGGCGGTGGATGGTTCTACTTCCCTGCCGGTCATAAAGTTTGATTCTCCTTTCGGCCAACAGCCGACTCAATGGGGACTGAACGCGAATGGCGAAACATTTTCAAAAAACCGCAAGCTAGGGCTCAGCTTCGACAACAATTGGCTCTGGAGTCGCGGCCGCCACACAATGAACTTTGGGTTCGAGATCCGCCGTTCTTACCAGGATGATCAGGAATGCCAGCAATGTGGCGGGAGCTTTACCTTTAATAGCCGGACTACCGCCAATCCTGCGAGTCAGGATTCTACTGGAAGTGCTTTTGCCAGCTATCTTCTTGGCTATGCGGATGCAAGCCAGCGGCAATTCGCCATTGAAAACAGGTTGCGCAACATCTATTACGCTCCGTATTTTCAGGATGACATCAAAATTACCCCGCGGCTCACGGTCAACGTGGGACTCCGGTGGGACATTCTCCGCCCGTTCCTAGAAAACGACGACAATGTGCTCTTTTTCGATCCGACGGTCGCGAACCCTGGCGCTGTCACCCCAAGTGGAACGCCGCTACTGGGCGCGGCCAACAAGCTCGGAAACTGTTCCGTCTGCTCCGGTTACCGCCGAGCAGACATCCATTGGAAGAACTTCAGCCCGCGGATCGGCTTCGCCTACAAACTCAACAACAAGACCGTGATCTTGTCCGGCTACGCGATAAATTTCCTAAGCGGCGGGGCGTATGAATATGGCGACAACAAAATTGCCGTCAACTACGGCGGCTTACTGGGTGGCGTTTTCAATGTGAACTCGCTCGGTTCGAATATTCCCGGTTTCGGCCAATGGGATGGCAACGCCGTTCCACAGCCAGCCGCGACGCAATTCACTGATCGCAGCTTCCTGAATTCAACAGGCGTTCTCCGGCAATTCGGGCGCGATCCCGGCAAAATTCCATATACGCAAGGCTGGAACGTGGGCGTGCAGCGCGAATTGCCTTGGAACATGTTCCTCTCCGTGTCCTATATCGGCGATCGCTCACTGCATTTGCCCTCTTTGTTGAATCCAATTAACCAAACTAACCCCGCGTCGCTCGCACAATTCTGTGCTAGCGGCAATGCGAACGATCCAAATTGCCTGCTATCGCCGAATTCTCCTAGTTTTGCTTGGACCTCGGCGGCCTCGCAGGCGGCGCTTCAATCCCTCGGCTTTGGCTCTGCCCCATGCGTTGTAGCCGGCTGCCCTGCATCGGGGACGGCATTTACCCCTTATGTCAACTTCATCAACGATTACGGCTCGGGCGCCGGTCTGTCACAAGCGCTGCTTCCGTTCCCTCAGTTCAATGCCAGCGGATCTTGCGGTGGCATCTGCAATAACTTTGATACGAACGGAACAGCCGCTTACAATGCCTTGCAAGTCCAGACGCAAAAGCGTTTCTCCAGCGGCCTGAGCTTCCTGGTTGCGTACACTCTCTCAAAGACCATGTCCAATACGGACACAGGTTTTTCGACGTTTAACTTCGGCTCGCTTGACAAGTTCAATCAAAAGTCTGAATGGTCCATCGCGAGCAACGACCAGACGCATCTGCTGGCCATCAGCGGCGTGTATGAGCTTCCCATCGGCCCAGGCAAGAAATTCCTGAACAAGGGCGGCCAGATTGCGAAAAACATAATCGGTGGCTGGCAGTTAACAGGTGTCTTCCAATATGCCAGCGGCACCCCGCTGCAAATTCTTTCGAACGATAACGATCCGTTCTTGAACGGATTCAATCGAGCTAATTTCGATCCCTCGGTGCCCTTGCATGTCAACTACAAAAACTATTACAAGGGACTACCCGTATTCACTCAGGCAGCCTTTTCCGATCCCGGCTTTGCTCCGGGCAATGCTCCGCGGGAGATCTCTCAACTGCGCAACCCTTTCAGTTCAAACGAGAACATCGGTGTGGCCAAGCGCTTCTTCTTTGGAGAACATGTGAACGCTGAGTTCCGAATGGAATTCTTCAACATCCTCAATCGTATGCAGGTCTGCGGCCCGGATACCAGCTTCAACGATGGCCCCGGCAGATTTGGGTTCGTCAGTCCAAATGGGACTGGAGGCTCAAGCACTTGTCAGGGCAACACTCCGAGGCAAGGACAAGCTTTCCTGAAGCTCAGTTTCTAACCCCCAAAGTACACCCCCTTTGCGGGATTGGTGAGGAAGCCGGGGCCTTGCGCCCCGGCTTCCTTTAAGCACACATTAGTCTTAAGTCTTGGCATCAAAGGCACAGCTAGGGAGTCGAATTTGGATCCTTACTTTCGAGGGTTTCCTTGGCGCGGTTCACTTTTGCAGCTTGGGAAGCCTCCTGCAACTTGGTGAAAATGCGCATTTCGGATTCGGAGTCTGTTATGCGGCCCAAAATGCGATAGGCTCGGGCTAAGAGAAAGTGTGGTCTTGGCTCGGTTGGATCCGCCGCTGCGGCTCTTTGGAGTGATCTTGCAGCATCTTCATAGCGGTCGAGTTTCAGCAAGGCGCGGCCGCGGTCTTCGTTTGCTTCCGCCGATTCCGGGCACAGCGCAACCGCTTTATCCTCTTCATCCAGAGCGCTTTGCGGATCGGCTTGCTGTTCGAGAAGAATGTTCCCTAGCTTCCAATGGGCTTGGCAATTCCGAGGATCATTTGCGATCTCCGCAAGGAATTCCCTTTTCGCCGGCTCCCACATAAACAGCAACCAATAAGCGTTCGCGAGATGATAGTGCGTGCCGAGCCGGTCCGGTGCGATCTCCACGGCTTTCTTGTATTCAACGAGTGCGCCTTCGTAGTTCTTCATGCTTTCCATGATTTCGCCGGAAATTTCGTGAACCCAGATGGAGTTTGGGTCGATCTGATTCAGCTTTGCGAGCGCTTCTTCGGAAAGCTTCATGTGCACTTTGCCAAGAAGGTATAGAACTTCCTGATTTTTGGGCTGCCTCGCGCTGATCAGTTGCAGATGGTGGATAGCTTCCTCCAACTCGCCCATTTTGATCAAATTGTTTGCCAGAAACAGTTCAGCGTTGTCGTCCTTGGGATTCGCCTGAAGCGCGGTTTCGAGATGTTTCCTGGCGCTCGAATAGTCGGTCATTTCGTATTCGGCGATGCCGAGTAGCGCGGTCGCGGAGGTCATCTTCGGGTTAAGTTTTAGGCCCTTTTCGAGCGTGGAGGCAGCTTTCTGGAATTCTCGTTGGCGCAAATAGAGAGCGCCGAGATTGTTGTACGCAGCCGCGAGGCGGGGAGCGATTTGGAGAAGCGATTCGTACTTTGCGATTGCCTGGGGAAGATCTCCGGCCGCAGCAGCAGCGCGGGCTTGGCCATAGAGTTCCTGAATCTTCTCTTCCTGATCGCTTGAATTTTGAGCTTGTGCGCTTACCCCAGGATTATGGATGAAGGAAAGAACGAGCAAGAAAGCGATTGGGATTACGTACTTCGATCGCAAACGGTTTGAGAGCGAAAATGCACGTGGGAAATACATATGGGACTAATATTTTACATCTGGCGACGAGTGGCTGCCAGTCAGATGATGCGATTCGAATTGAAATTTCTCCAGTATTGCCGGTCGTGTTTCTCGCGTGCTACGCTTCTCGAAACCGCAGGGGTGAGTTGCCATGCAAGTAGCTGAGGGTGGGCTTCGAACGAAAGGTTTTGGCGTTTTTGAACTGGACCTCAGGTCGGCCGAGCTTCGAAAACACGGGATTCGAATCAAGCTCCAGGAACAACCTTTCCAAATCCTTGCTTACCTCCTGGAACATCCGGGTGACGTTGTAACTCGCGAAGAACTGCGCGAAAAGCTCTGGTCCGCCCACACCTATGTGGATTTCGACCGCAGTTTGAACAAAGCGATGACCAAACTTCGATCCGCCTTGGGCGATTCTGCGGAGAGTCCTCGATATATCGAGACAGTTCCGCGGCACGGCTACCGATTCTTGGCTGAAGTCCGGATTCCTCACGGTGCAGTGGTGACAACTCTGGCGCCCAAGGGGAATGGCGCTTGGAGCGCAGATGCTGGTAGTGACGAAATTCCCCGTTTGCCCGTGGAGCTGGTGTCCGGCTGGCGCGGAAATCTTCGCGCAGCTTACTTTCGGATGCCGGCTGGCAGAAGGCGAATCTGCGCGATCGGCACTGGAATCTTGGTGGTTGCAGTTATCGCGCTTGCCTTCCTACAAATTAATCAAATGGCTGGGTTTGGCGTATCACTCAGAGCAACTCATCCACGCCAATCCGTGGCCGTGCTCGGATTCAAGAATCTCTCTGGTGATATGCAAGAGGCGTGGCTTTCCACTGCTCTTTCGAATTGGCTGATGACAGAGTTGACCGCGGGCGAGCAATTGCGCGCGATTCCCGCCGAAGGAATTGCTCGAATGAAAACGGAGCTTTCTCTTCCTGATGCGGATAGCTTGGAGCCCGATAGTTTGGCCCGTATTCGCAAGAATCTCGGAACGGACTACGTAATAGTTGGTTCCTACGCGCAATTTGGAAAAAAGGCGGAAGGGGAAATTCGCCTTGATGTGAGGTTACAAGACACACGAACCGGAGAAACGGTCGCCGCGTTTTCAGAAACGGGAACAGAAGGCCATCTACTGGATCTCGTTTCCCGGGCGGGAAAAGGCTTACGCGAAAAATTGGGCGTTCGCGCAGTGACGAAAGAAGAGGCGGCGGAAGTTGCCATCACCGTTCCTTCCCAAGCGGAAACTGCAAAACTGTATTCCGAGGGGCTTTCGAAGTTGCGCGTGTTTGATCCGCTTGCAGCACGCGATTTGCTTGCAAAGGCGATTTCTACCGAACCTGATTACGCGCCGTCACACGCCGCGATGGCAACAGCGTATTTGCAACTTGGGTATGACGACAAGGCCGCGGTGGAAGCAAAACGTGCGTTCGATCTTTCCTCGAACTTATCGAGGGCGGATCGGTTGCTCGTGGAAGGGCGGTACAGACAAGTTTCGCGAGATTGGGAGCGGGCCATTGAAATCTATCGCGCGCTTTTTGACTTCTTTCCTGACAATCTCGAATACGGACTGTCACTTGCGAATACGGAAGTGACTGCAAACAAATGGAAGGAAGGGTTGGATACGATTGCTGTGTTGAGAACTCTGCCGGCTCCCTTACGCGACGATCCAAGAATCGATCTTGCAGAGAACGACGCTGCACAATCCCTTGGAGACACGAAACGTGCGGAGGCAGCTCTTGCCAGAGCAGTGGACAAAGCCAGAGCTGCAGGAACCTCTCTGCTGCTAGCAAAAGCGCGCAGGGATCAGGCGTGGCTTTTTGAAAATTCCGGCAAAGAAGAACTCGTCGACGCCGCGACTGCGGAATCGATGAAAATTTATCAAGCGGCTCACGATTCACCGGGAGTGGCGTCAGTGGTGACACTGCAAGCCATTGCCATGGTGAGGCAGGGAGACTACCTGGGCGCAAAGAAGAAATACGAAGAATCTTTGGTGCTCTACCGTGAATCCGGAAACAAACTGAGTATCGGCGCGGAACACGACAACTTGGGAGATATTTTGCTGTTCCTTGGGGAACTGAATGCCGCGCAAAAGAGCTATGCGGATTCGCTGGCGACCTATCGAGATATTGGCGATCAGAATGGCGTTGCACTGGCAAAAATCGGGCTTGGGGATGTCTACTTTGCGATGGGCAAGCTCGCCCAGGCGAAGGAAATGTATGCGGATGCGGAAGCAGTTTGCAGACAGTTGGGCAGTTTGAATCGTGAGGCTATCGCGATTGCGGGGATTGGCAGAGTGCTCAGGCTGGAAGGCGATCTGGAAGGAGCGCGCAAGAAAGAAACCGAAGCTATCACTATGTTGGAAAATGTAGGAAACAGAAGCGAGGCGGAACGCGTGCGCATGGAGCTGGCCGAGCTGTTATTGGACGGAGGGAAATTTGGGCAGGCTGGCGATTGGGCGCGAAAATCGGCGTCCATCCTCGAGGAAAGCAAATCTGTCCGGCCTGCGGGAATAGCAAATCTTATTTTGGCCGAGGCCCGGCTGATGACCGGGCAAACTGGTGAAGCTCGCGTGCTGGCTGCACGCGTTTCGGAGAACTCTCATAAGAGCGGGGACCGCGAACTCGAAATGCGGGCGGAGATCACATCGGCTCGAATTGACGCTTACGCCGGAAACACTGGAATCGCAAAAGAGGCGGTTTCAAGGTTAAACAAGATAGCCGCGATTGCATCCGCATCGTCGCTGATGCCGGTGGTTCTGGATGCGCGGCTCGCCGCCGGGGAAATCGAGTTACGAAGCGGAAATCAGAGTGAAGGGCGCGCATGGCTTGCGCAGCTACAGAAGGATTCTGAAAAGGCAGGCTTCATATTCACTGCTCAGAGGGCTGCGGCCGACCTGGCCGGCAAACACCCTCGCCAACGCACTTGGAATTAGCCAGACGGCAGGGAATGTCTTTCCATAAGACTCGAAAGTTCAATTACTTACTCGGGGTAGCCCAGATGACATTCAGGTAGTTTGACTTAGCGCAACTCAGGGACATACATAAAGTGGAGATGTGTACTGACACCAACTTTTTGCACATGATCTTGCGATGGAACCTTATTGTATGGAGAGGATCTTATGGGCTTGAACCTATTGCTGGGCACAGTTTCCCGCACGATGGTCTTCACAACACTTATCGGCATTTTGGGGTTTATACACGTGCTTGGTGCGGGCGCCGCTTCTGAACCGGAGAAGAAAACGCGGTTGGCGATCGTGGGATTGGATCACGATCATGTATGGGGAATTTTAAAAGACATAGCAAATCAACCTGATGCGGAATTAGTGGCAATCGCGGAAACGCAAGAGGTACTTGCGAAGCTCGCCAAAGAGCGCGTGCCTCCGGGGGTGAAGTTCTATTCCGATTATGTGCGCATGCTGGATGAAACAAAGCCCGATGCTGTGATTGCCACAACGGAGAACGACCGTCATCTGGAAATTCTTCGCGAATGCGCCAAGCGGCACATTCACTACTCGACGGAAAAACCGATGGCTACGACTGCGGCGGATGCACGCGAGATGGAGAAACTTGCTGAAGCTGCGCACATTAAAATGATGGTCAACTATTGGAATGCGTGGGTTGCGCCAACTCACGCTCTGCAGAAGCGTGCTGCTAGCGGTCAGGTGGGTCCAC
>Ga0210402_10001639_pt1 | contig 22879 bp, 15 predicted proteins | sample IncBWC7MmetaG_FD_161055 | JGI IMG/M metagenome (GOLD analysis project Ga0210402, IMG submission 161055) | Forest soil microbial communities from Barre Woods Harvard Forest LTER site, Petersham, Massachusetts, United States - Inc-BW-C-7-M | ecosystem: Environmental > Terrestrial > Soil >... | reverse complement strand
CCGCGCCGTTTGGCCCCAGGTGAAACCACTTCTTGCCCATCACTCCAAGCACCGGCTCGATCGACCGCAACGTTTCCGCATCACCGCCGATCATAAAGACCAGGTTCCCTTCGCGAGCTCCCCAGTCGCCTCCAGTTACCGGCGCGTCCAGGAACCGCACGTTGCGTTCACCGCACGCCCCGGCAATTCGCCGCGCCATCACCGGAGAAATCGTGCTGGAATCGACGTACACGCTGCCCGCCTGCAATCCCGCCAAGGCCCCATCGTCTTTCCCCTCGTGTCCCCAAAGGATTTCTTCCAGCGCCGGAGGATCACTCACGATAGTGAACAGAATGTCGGCACCGGCTGCAGCTTCTCGCGGTGTCTTCGCCAGCTTGGCACCCGCGGCCACCAACTCCGACGCTCGCGAAGCCGTGCGGTTCCACACGGTAACGGAATGTCCCGCCTTCAGCAGGTTCAGGCTCATCGGCCGTCCCATCAGGCCGAGGCCGATGAAACCAATTTTTCGGGAAGGGGATGGATTGCTCACGAATGCCTCCAGACTTCAACCGCAGGTTAGAGCGAGAATCACGCGCAGAATCATGCGATTAAATTGTAGCCGATTCGGGGAAGTGCGTGGTTATGCCGCCCGTAGCTTAGACGGTTTTCGGACGTTGTGGCAGTGATAACAGGGAAGCCGCCGATGAAGACAAACCGAGCCCGGCGCTCGCCGCGGAGGCTTGGGGGGGTTGTGCCTCGGCGGGAACGGGTTTTGGCTCAACAGGCGGCTCTGGAGTGTCCTCGGCCTCTTCAATGCGGTGAATATACTGGTATGGAATTTCCCAGCGGAAGTAGCTGCGCTTGCCTCGCTGCTCCACGTGCTGTTCAAGGAAGATCGAGCGGCCGGAATCCGCCGCGAAAGTGCCGGACGCGGGCAACAGGACATCACCCACCCGGTATTGCACAGTGACTTTGCGGCCCAAAAACTGAGCGAATGACGCCATTTGTTCGAGTCTGCTAGGGGGGTCGCAAGAGGGTCAATAGTACTGATGGACTGTTACCTGCCGGGGTGTGTAAAACTTGCAGCTGCGGCGGGCTTCGGCCGCACCGACAAGTCACCGGCGATCAGCACAGACAAAGCGGAGAAGGCCCCGAACGCAAGAAATGACACCCCGATTGGGGTCGTCCAGTAGAAATCGTGGAAAACTGCTCGAACCAGGTGAAGGGTCAGGAACGCGCCCGTAATTCCGCCAAAGGCGCCAAAAAGGCGTGTAAATTTCGATAGTTCCAGTGGTGCGTGGCAGGCCGGACAAATGATTTCATAGGAGTGCGCGAGTGCTGCCGTCCACGGGATCCTCACAAAACAAAGAGGACACTTTCGTCTCCACATGGAAATTGCCACCTCTCCGTTTCCTTTATCTTTGCAGATCCGAAAGCACCGCTTCGGCGGCCCTGCGGCCGCTGGCCAGCGCGCCGTTGATGGAGGCGTTGTCGCGGTGGTCTCCGCATGTGTAAACGCCTGGACGGATTCGCACCGGGCGCTGCGGCGGCTCGAGCGCGCCGGGGTATTGCTGGGGTTGCGCGTGCGTGATGCGGTAGCTTCGCAGAAATTGCCAGGCGCTGGCCACTTTGCCGAACAGGTTTTTCATCTGCGCGATAATAAAACCGCCCAACTGCGCGTCGGTTAGTTGGTGGATGCCCAAAACCGAGACCGAGACGAGGTGCTTGCCGGCCGGCGCGTATGATGGAGCTACGCGCGAGAGTACGGCAAAATTGTTAATCGGTCCCGCGCCGTCGCCGTTCAGAACCAGGACGGGGTCGGCTACCGGTGCTTCGTCCGCCGCGAAGTAGAAGCAGGTCACGCTGCGAGAGGCGGGTTCCACTTCTCCCACTAGATGCGCCGCGGATGGGCCTTCTGCGGCGATCACTGTCGCGCGGGCTCGAAGGGTTTCTCCACCGGCCAGGGTCAGCTCGTTTTCGTGCAGCGCTTCCACGCGTGTGTTTAGGCGCACGGCTTCGTGCGGAAACTTTTCGGCGAGTTGCGCGGGAATCACTCCCATGCCACGCGCAGGGAGCGCAGTGTCTCCCTCCGAAAGCATCTTGAAGACAAATTCAGACATGCGGCTGGAGGATTTCAGCGCGCCGTCGAGCAGTATTCCCCCGAGAAACGGACGAAAGAAATGGTGGATCATGTCGCTCGAAAAGCCTTCGGCAGCTAATGCCTCTTTGGTGCTGCGTTCGGGGCGCCGGAAAATATCTTCGATCGAAGTGCGCCGAAGGCGGCTTCGCAACCGCGCGATGCGCAACTTGTCAGCCAGCGTGCCGAACTCGGATTGAAACGCTTCCTTCCATGCTCCCGGCATGCGCCACGGGTCCACCAGCTTGTTCATGCGGCCTGCATACCAGGAAAGCACGCCGGGCAGGAATGCCTTCAGCTGAAGTCGGGGATAGTCGAGCGTTCGTTTTGCTTCGGGATAAGCGGTCAATAGAACTTGAAAGCCGCGGTCGAGGAGAAATCCGTCCACCTCATCTGTGCGCACGCGGCCACCGATTCCGTCCGATGCCTCAAGAATCTGAAAACTGATGCCTTTTGCCTGCAATTCGCGCGCGCAGCACAAACCGGCTAAGCCGGCGCCAACGATTAACACGTCCGGGCTGGGTGACATTTTTTCTTTCTTCGAACGAACGGAAGAGAGGTCCCGCTGCCACTGGGCCAATGCAATATCCTGCGTCAACAGGCGGATTTTGCGCAAGCCCAGCTTCAAGAAAATGCGTGCGGTCGCATTGCCATCCGGCAGCCTCTGAACACTACCCGGTTTGCAGGTTTTGCGAGAGTCTTTTTGCTACCTTGGAAATCCGAAATGCCGCCGGACGGATTGCAGGGCCAACTGTTGACTTTTATCGCAGGCAAGGTAGAGTCGGCTCTTCTTCCACACGACGAAGGCCAAAGGAGTCTTACATGCGTTGCAAAGTGCTGTGCAGTCTTCTCTGCAGCCTGATCTTGTGGGCGCCTGGATTCGGACAAGGACAAAAATCCGCCCCCAAAACTTACGTATTGAAGGCAGCCAGGCTCTTCGATGGTAAAAGCAACGGCGTCGTTACACCAGGCCTGATTGTCGTGACCGGCGGCAAGATTAGCGGAGTCGGCGCCTCGACAAAAATTCCCGCCGACGCTCAAGTCCTTGATTTTGGAGACGCCACGCTTCTCCCCGGCTTCATTGACGCCCACACGCACCTGACATTCCCGTATTCCGACGACTACAAGCAGCAACGCCTCGACTCACTCCAAAAAACGGTGGCCGAACGCGCTCTCGATGCCGGCGTCAACGCCCGTGTGACGCTGATGGCCGGTTTCACGACCGTTCGCGATGTCGGCTCCAGCGATTACCTCGACGTTGGCCTTCGCAACGGCATCCGTAACGGCGACGTTCCCGGACCGCGGATGCTCGTCACCGTGCACGCCCTTGGCGCGACGGGTGGGCACTGCGATCACGAAGACGGTTATCGCGAGGGTATCTTTGGCCACGAATCGAGCCCGCTTGATGGAGTCATCAACGGCCCGGATCAGGCTCGCTACGCAGTTCGTCTGGACCACAAATACGGCGCCGACATGATCAAGGTTTGCGCTTCCGGAGGCGTGCTTTCTCCCACCGACGATGTGGATACGCCGCAACTGACCCAGCAAGAGCTGGACGCCATCGTGGACGAGGCGCACGCGCTGCGCAGAAAAACCGCGGCCCACGCCCACGGCGCCGAAGCGGCCAAGCGCGCCATCCGCGCAGGGATTGATTCCATCGAGCATGGCAGCTTTCTCGACGACGAAGCGCTGGACATGATGCAGAAGCGCGGCACCTATCTGGTCCCCACGCTGATGGCCATTCAGGGCATACAAGAGAAATTTGATCGCGGGATTTACATGCCGCCTGCCATTGAAGCCAAGGCTCGCGCAGCAATTGCCGCGATCCATATCACCTTCCAGCACGCGCTGGCCAAAGGAGTGAAAATAGGTTTGGGCACCGACGCTGGGGTTTATCCCCACGGGCGTAACGCCGAGGAATTTCACCAGATGGTGGACCTGGGCATGAAGCCGGTGGACGCCTTGAAGGCGGGAACTTCTTCCGACGCGGACCTTCTGGGACTTGCCGATAAAATTGGCACGCTCGAAACCGGCAAACTTGCGGACGTTGTTGCTGTCCCGGGCGATCCCATCCAGAACATTCGCCAGGTGGAGAAAGTTTTCTTCGTGATGAAAGAGGGTGTGATCTTCCGCAATGATAACGCAGGCGCAGCGCACTGATTCCTGGAGCGAATAAATTGAGCGCCCTTTCCGATAGCGTCTGCGAGGCCTTCGTCAGTGAATACCGCCACCGCGCGGCGGAACTTCACAAGTGGGTAGATCCGCTCTCCGAAGATCAGTTCTGGCGCAACCCGTTCTCTCACGGCAACAGTGTCGGGCATCTGGTGCTTCATTTGACCGGAAATCTCAGTTACTACGTCGGCGCGCGAATCGCCGGCACCGGCTACGTCCGCAATCGCGACCTGGAATTTTCAGAACCGCGCAAGTTGCCGAAGGCCGAAGTGTTGCGCAAGTTTGACGAAACGATCGCGATGGTGATTGCCACCATCGAAAGACAAACGGAAACAGACTGGACCGCGACCTACACCGCCGAGCGGGAACCGGACTCAAAAAATCGCATCACGCTGATTTTCCGGTGCGCGAGCCATTTGTACCATCACGTCGGCCAGATCATTTATCTCAGCAGAGAGCTTCAGAAGGCCTGAGCGCTACGTCTCCAGCTTAAATCGCGTGGAGGCCAAGCGGTAGAGCTTGCGCCAAAGCAGCCGATTGATCAGCACCACGATCACTGCCATGATCAGCGTTGAAGCAAGTAGCAAATCAAAGCGTCCCGCATCGCTGGCGCTGCTGATCGTGCTCCCCAAGCCCGGCGCCTGCACGATTCTTCCCTGGAAGTGAAAATATTCCGCCACGATGCTGGCATTCCACGCTCCGCCCGAGGCCGTCACCATGCCGGTGACGAGGTAGGGGAAAATTCCCGGCAGAATCAGATAGCGCCAGCGGTCCAACGATCCGAATTTGAAAATGCTCGCGGCCTCTTTCAGGTCCGTCGGAATCGCCATCGCTCCCGCAATCACATTGAAAAGGATGTACCATTGCGTGCCGAGCAGCATCAGCGCCATCGCGGCAATTTCCACGCCGCCGCGCAAGCGAATCAGAAACAGCAGAATCACCGGAAATAGCGCAGTGGCTGGGATGGAGGCTGCCAGTTGCACCAGCGGTTGCATCAAGCGCGCGAAGCGTGGGCTGAACCCGATCGCCACGCCCACTGGAACGGTCCAAAGTGCACCCACGATCAGCGCCAGATTGACGCGCAAAAATGTCAGCCCCGCGCTGCGCAGAAGTTCGAAATAATCGGCCCGGTGAAGATGTGCCAGTTCGACCACCGCGCGCGATACTCCATAAAGCAGCGCGACCACGCCTAGCGCGGCAACTAACCAGCCATACCATTGGCGTGGCTTGACGGCCGGATTGGCCTTGATTGTCGCCGCGGCACGTTTCGCGCCTTTCGCAAATTGAATGGTCAGCCATTCCGCCACCGGATGCAGGATGCTCCGGTAAAACCGGATCAAAAACGATTCCCGGCGGATGAAATTCAAGATGGAATTCTGCGCGACTGCCGCGCTTTCCACCTGCTCAAACTTGAATTTGTCCGCCCAGGTGATCACCGGCCGCCATATGAACTGATCCATAAGCACGATCACCGCGACCATCGCCGTCAGTCCCCACAACATCGCGCGGGTGTTGCCGTGTCCCGCCGCGGTTTGCAAGTACGAACCGAGACCCGGCAAACGAAAATCCTTGTCGCCCAATACAAACATTTCGCAGGCCATCAGGAAGAACCACCCGCCTGCAACCGACATCATCGAATTCCATACCAATCCGATTGTGGAAAAAGGAAGATCCAACTCCAGAAACCGCTGCCAGCCGCTGAACCGGTAAATGATGGCGGCTTCTCGCAAATCGCGCGGGATCGTTTTCAGCGAAGAGTAAAAACTGAAGGCGATGTTCCAGACTTGCCCGGTGAAAATCAGAATGATAGAGCCGAGTTCCACCCCCAATTGCCGGCTGGGAAACAACGTCACCATCGCCAGCATCACACCAGGCAAGAAACTCAGCACTGGAATAGATTGCAGAATGTCTAACAGCGGAATCAGAATGATTTCGGCGCGGCGCGATTTCGCTGCGATATAGCCATATGCCAGCGCAAACACCAAGCTGAGGACGTAAGCCACCAGGATGCGCACGAGCGAAAACAGCGCGTACAGGGGCAGACTGCGCGGGTCCTGGGAAATTTCGGACTCGGCGCGCACCGGGCCGAGCCACGAATGCCCGATCGAATACACCCCGTAAATCACCGCGAACACGGAAACGAAAACCGCAATGTCGATCAGGAAAGCATACGCCCAGCGCGAACCCGCGGGCCGCTTGGCCGCAGGCGGCAACAGTGTCTGATGCCGGGGAAGAGGGGCTGGAGAGGGCACGGGAAAATCAGGTCTCGGTGAGCGTCAGCTTGCCGCTCGCCGCGTCATAATCGAAAAGCTCCGCGTAGCGGCCCCACTGGATGGCCGTTTCAAGCTGGCGCCGCGCTTCGTCTTCGCTGAAATGTTCGTCCAGCAAATCCTGAAAAAATTCTGCGGGTAGCGTGCGGTTGGTTTTCGATTTCAGCGCCTGCTGCATCTGCCGCAGAAGGGGAATATTCGCCAGCACCGCTTTCCGGAAAATTGCCTTACGTTCCTGGATGTCCGCGTGCGCGAAGGCCTTTCCGTCCTCGGTGAGGATGGCGTCGCCTTCCTCCAGTTTCAACAATCCAAGAAGCACCGCCGTATCCACCGTGGGCAAGAGCGCGTCCACTTCCAGGCTCAACTCAGCAGCGAGCACGTGCAAATCCGCCCGCCCCTCATGGTCCTCCAGAATTTCCAGCAATCCCGCCATTCCACCGGGGCGCGTGTGCGGCAACATCACAATTTCTTTTCCACGAGCCGCATCGGCTCGACGGTGCTGTTCCGCCAGCGGGCTCTCCGGGTGGTCTTGCTGCGTCAGCGCCTTGTAAATCAGGTCCACAAGCTCGGTGAAGCGCGCATCCTTGCGGTCGCGGGGATACGGCATATTCACGCTGAATTCCGCATGGATGTGTGCGGGATTCCGGCCCAGCACGACAATGCGATCGGCCAGAATCACGGCCTCTTCAATGTTGTGGGTGACGATGAAAATCGCGCGAGTGGGAATTTTCTTGCCCAACCACAGTTCCATCAATTCACCGCGCAGCGTCTCCGCGGTCAACACGTCCAGCGCGGAAAACGGTTCGTCCATAAAAAGAACTTCCGGCTCAACCACCAGCGCGCGAGCGACACCGACACGCTGCTTCATCCCGCCCGACAATTCTTTCGGATACGCGGACTCAAATCCGTCGAGTCCCACCGAATCGATGATGCGCAACGCCCGCTTGTGGCGCTCCACGTCCGGCACGCCGCGGGCCTCCAATGGCGCCTCCACATTTTCAAGCACCGTCAGCCACGGAAACAGTGCGAAGCTCTGGAACACGATCGAAACATTCGGCGACTCATCGCGCACAGGCTGCCCGTGCCAGAAAACGGTGCCACCCGAAGTGGGCGAAAGCCCGGTCAGCATCCGCAGCATCGTGGACTTCCCGCAACCCGAAGGCCCCAGCAATGCAATAATCTGACCCGGATAAATCGCGATATCCGTCGGCGAAATCACCTGAATGCGGCTTCCGTCAGGCTGCGGATAGAATTTTTCCAGCTTGCTGGCCGCAATGATGGGTTCGACGCCTGCCGTTGTAGTGCTCATAATCTCGTTTATTATCGCTCAGATTCCTCCCGCGAAGCACGCAAATGAACGCAATTTACGGAAATTTTTCAAAAACGGTTACAATTTCCTGACTCTCTGATGAACGAATCATCGCCAACGGCAATTCAGCGGTCGCAAGCTTGGCCGCCCTCGTGGCTCATCGCGCTGGGCCTGTCAATTCTTGCTTCGCTGGCCGTGCTGCTCCCGTTTTTCTGGCTGGGCAGCGCCTCCGGGCACGATTTCGAGTTCCATGTGGCGTCCTGGCTGGACGTTGCCTACCAGTGGAAGCACGGCGTCCTCTTTCCGCGGTGGACCGCGTGGACCAACTACGGCTTTGGCGAACCACGGTTCATTTTCTACCCGCCGCTGTCGTGGATCGTCGGCGCAGCCCTGAGCCTCATCTTGCCGATCTCATGGGTGCCCGCGGCGTTCATTCTGCTTACCCAAACATTGGCCGGAATGTCTGCCTTCTTTCTGCTGCGGAGGCTTGCCGGCACCACGCCTGCCTACCTTGGCGCCGTGTTTTACGCGGCGAATCCCTATGCGCTACTGGTGAGCTACGTGCGCAGCGACTTCGCCGAACAGCTTGCCTGTGCCATCTTTCCGCTTCTGCTGCTGGCCACGCTGCGACTCGCCGGCCTGCTGGGGGAGGAAAAGCCCAAACTATCCGCGATCTCCGCTTTCGCCGCCCCCTTCGCCGCGGTTTGGCTCTGTAACGCCCCCGCGGGGGTCATTGCCAGTTATTCTGTGGCGCTCCTGTTCGCATGGGCCACGTTCACCCAGCGCTCGTGGAGAGCCGCGCTCCGGGCCGCCGGTGGGCTCGCAGTGGGCTTTGGTCTCGCGGGTTTTTATCTTCTCCCCGCGGCCTACGAACAGCGCTGGGTGAACATCGGCCAAGCTCTGGCCAGCGGACTGCTTCCTGACCAGAATTTTCTGTTCACGCAAATCGCGGACGTCGAACACACTTGGTTCAACTGGATTTCTTCGTTCTGCGCCCTCGCGCTGATTTTGTTGGGGTCGTTGACCGCTCTTTCTTCCGGCCGGTTCGCCAAGAACTCCGAGAGTTCGAGTTCATACAGATCGCTCTGGGGCTCTCTGTTCTTGCTGGGCTCGGCAGCAACGCTGATGATGTTTCGTCTAAGCGCGTCCATGTGGAGCCTGCTGCCCAAGATGCGTTTTGTGCAATTTCCCTGGCGCTGGATGTCCATCGTCGCCGTGGTCTGCGCCTGTTTCCTCGCTGCCGCCATCGAACGCCGCCGCGGTTGGCTTTGGTTTGTTCTGGTAATCGTGTTTTCGTTTCCGTTTGGCTGTTTTCTTACGCAAAACACCTGGTGGGACCCGGATGAAATGTCCACGCAGTTGGCGGCAATCACGAGCGGCGTGGGCTACGAAGGTGTGGATGAATACGACCCACTCGGCGACGATCACCTGGATCTGCCGAAGCACGCTCCCGTCGCCAAGATCTTCTATGAAGAGACACAGGATGTCGCCAGCAGGCAGTCAAGTGTGAAAATCCACGTCGAAACGTGGCAGACGGACAATCACGGAGTCTCGGTCGAGTCAGCGGCACCGGCGCTCGTGGCCCTGCGCCTGCTCAACTACCCAGCCTGGCAAGTGACGGTAAAGGGAAAAGTCGTCACACCGCAAAAGCCAGACGATCTGGACCAAATGCTGGTTCCGATTGAAGCCGGGAAGTCGGAAATCCGGGTGCGTTTTGCGCACACCCCGGATCAGACGTCGGGCATTGCCGTTTCGATTCTAAGTCTGCTGATCGCCGGTGGCTTGCTCGCACAGCGAAAACCGCGAAGAGCCTAGCGGCGGTCCACCGACGGGTGGCGGATGTCCTGCCCCTGCACGATGTAAATCACATCTTCGGCGATATTCGTGGCATGGTCACCGATGCGTTCCAGGTTCTTTGCCACCAGAATCAGCTCGAACGCAGGGAATACCACACTCGAATCGCCCATCATGTACGTCAGAAGTTCCCGGAAAATCTGGTCGCGATAATGATCCACCTGGTCGTCGGTGGACATCACCTTCTGCGCCAGCTCAACGTCGCGGCGCACCACGGCGTTCAGTGAATTGCGCACCTGCTCTTCCGCCAGTTCGGACATGCGCGGCAAATCCACATACGGTTTCACCCGTGGATGCCGCAGGATCCGCAGCGCTCCCTGTGCGATGTTCACGGCCTGGTCGCCAATGCGTTCCAGGTCGTTGTTGATGCGCGAAACCGCCAGCACCAACCGCAGGTCCGCGGCCATCAACTGGTGCAGCGCCAGCAATTGCACGACGCGGTCGTCCACTTCCAATTGCAATTCGTTGATTGCATCTTCTTCATCCAGAACCCGCTTCGCCAGTTGCTCGTCCGATTCGAGCACCGCGTGGACCGACTGGTGCACGGCGCGTTCCGCCAGGCTGCCCATCCAAAGCAGCCTCTCTTTCAGTTCGTTCAAGTCTTTTTCGAAATGGCGTTCCATGCAACCCTTCCCGTTTCCAGTCTGCTCACTGCCGCGCCGGCGAAGCGCGAAAAACTTCCGAAACTCATCCAAAACGCCCGGTGATGTACGCTTCCGTCCTCGGATCGCTCGGTGTGGTGAAAAGATGTGGCGTCGGACTGAACTCAATGATTTGCCCGGTCAGCAGGAATGCCGTGAAATCGCTGACGCGCGCCGCCTGCTGCATGTTGTGGGTCACAATGACGATGGTGGTCAGGTTTTTCAGCTCGACCATCAGCTCTTCGATTTTTGCCGTGCTGATCGGATCCAGCGCAGAGCACGGCTCATCCATCAGCAGCACTTCCGGCTCAACCGCCAGGGCGCGGGCGATACAGAGCCGTTGCTGTTGCCCCCCGGAGAGCTCGTAAGCGGATTTGTGGAGATGATCCTTCACCTCGTCCCACAAAGCGGCGTGGCGCAAGCTTTTTTCTACCGTATCCGCCAAGGAACCTTTATAGCCGATGATCCGCGGGCCATAAGCGACGTTGTCGTAAATCGATTTCGGGAAAGGGTTCGGCCGCTGAAACACCATCCCGACTCTGCGGCGCAGGGCGGTCACGTCCTGAGCAAGGATGTTCTGGCTGTCGAGCAGGATTTCGCCGTCCAATCGCGAGGTGCTGACCGTTTCGTGCATGCGGTTCATGGTGCGTAACAGGGTGGATTTTCCGCACCCCGAAGGCCCGATGAGCGCGGTCACCCTCTTGTCGGCAATGCCCATGTTGATGTCGAAAAGGATTTGCTTCGGGCCATAGAAAAAGTTGAGCTTGGAAATGGTCATCCGCATGGGGAGCGCGGCCGCGGTTTCACGGCCCGCGGGTGTGGTCAGATTGGTGACGATATTCACAGAAAACTCCGGTCTTGCGGACGCTTGCATTTAAGACCTCGGTACCGCGATTCCACGGGACAATATCGTGCGCGCCAGAATGTTGATGATCAACACCAGCCCCAGCAGCACCAAACCTGCGGCCCAAGCCTGCCGGTGCCAGTCATCGTATGGTGAAACCGCGTAGGTGTAAATCATCACGGGCAGCGTTGCCGTCGGCTGCGACCAGCCGTGGCTTTCGAACCGGTTTCCGAACGCGGTGAAAAGCAACGGCGCCGTTTCTCCCGCCACGCGCGCCAACGCCAGCAGAATCGCGGTCATGATGCCACGGTACGCCGCCGGCACAATCACGGTCGCGATTGTCTTCCATTTGCTCGCGCCCAGCGCCATGGCGCCTTCTCGCAGCATCCGCGGCACGCTCTTCAGGAATTCCTCGGTGCTGCGAAGCGTAATCGGAATCATCATCATCCCCAGCGCGAAAGCCCCTGCGTACGCCGAGAAGTGTTTGAACGGCAGCACCACCAGGCTGTAGGCGAAGATTCCGATCACGATGGACGGCACGCCATTCAACAGGTCCGCGGCATAGCGGACGACCGACGCCATGCCCTTCCCGCTGAATTCCGCCAGATAGATGCCACCCAGGAAGCCGATTGGAACGCCCATCAGCGATGCCAGCAACAGAATCTTGCCGCTGCCTACAATCGCGTTAGCCATGCCGCCGCCGGATTCTCCGACCGGCTTCGGCAGTTTGGTGAAGAAATCCCAGTTGATCGAGGTGCCGCCGTTGAACAGCAAATAGCCGAGGATGAAAAAGAGCACCAACACGGAAACGAAAGCGCATACGCCGGTCATAGCCAGCATAAAGTTGCTGACGAATTTTCTCCAGAGCAGCCTCCCGTTGTTCATCCACCCACCTCGCTGCCTTTTTGGGTGGTAACGACGATCAGCAGGCGAGCCAGCCCGTTCAGGATGAATGTCAGGAGAAAGAGTACAAGCCCTAGCGCGATCAGTGACTGCAGATACAAATCGCCTGTAGCTTCCGTAAATTCATTTGCGATCACCGCCGCGATGGAATAACCGGGAGCGAAGAGCGATGCTGCAATCTTGGGCGTGTTGCCGATCACCATGGTCACCGCCATGGTTTCGCCCAAAGCGCGCGCGAGTGCCAGAAAAATCGAACCCATAATGCCGGTCTTCGCGAAGGGAACGACGACTTTCCAGGTGGATTCCCATCGAGTGGAACCCAATGCCAGAGCCGCTTCCCGTTGATCGCGCGGAACGGAGAGCAGAACTTCGCGGGACACCGAAATAATGTAGGGAATCACCATGATCGCCAGCACAATCCCTGCGGTCATGAAGCCAACTCCGTAGGAAGGCCCCTTGAAGATCGGCAAATACCCAAACGGTTTGTTCAAAGCCGGATAAATCACGGTCCGCATCATCGGCACGACGATGAATACGCCCAACAGTCCATAGATGACGCTCGGCACTGCCGCCAGCAAATCAATGAAGAACTGCAGCGCGTCAGACACGCGGGGCGGGGCCAGCTCAGCGAGGAAAATCGCCGCGCCAATTCCGAGCGGCACCGCAATCAGCAACGCAACCGCCGAGGTAACCATGGTTCCGTAAATAAACGGCAGGGCGCCGTACTGGTCCATGATCGGATCCCACACCGAAGTCACAAAAAAGTGGAACCCGAATTTCTGCCGCGGCAACGCCGAATTAACCCACAATTCCCACACCAGCGCTGCCGTGATCACCACCACGGTAGTCGCAAATATCAGCGTGACCAGTCGCGCGATTTCATCTCCGTCGCGCAACTTCACAAAAAAGGAACGCGAGCCCGTTACCGGACCCGCGTCTTTCAAGGCTGTAGTAGTGGTTGCCACATCTCTCCGGCGGCCCTACTGAATGTTGTTGATGGCCTTTTGCTCTTTTTCGACAACTTCCTTCGGCAGTCGGGCATAGGAAAGCGCTTCGACCGAGCCCTGGCCGTCGGTGAGCATCCACTTCAGGAAGCTTTTGACGGCGTCACGCTTCCCGGCATCCTGAAACTTCTGTGGGATCAGCAGCCAGGTAAAGCTGGAAATGGGATATGCCGCCTTTCCAGGAGGATTCGTGATGCTCACTCGGAAGTCATCCGGCATCTCTTTGGCAACTGCCGCCGCAGCCGCGGTCACACTCGCCAGATCCGCCTTCACGAAATTTCCCGAAGAATTTTTCACGGATCCATAGGAAATGTTGTTCTGGACCGCATAAATCAGCTCGACATAACCGATCGTATTCGGCGTGGTTTTGATGCTTCCCGTGACGCCTTCATTTCCCTTGCCGCCGATTCCCGTGGGCCAGTTGACGGAAGTGCCTTTGCCGACCTTGGTTTTCCACTCGTCGCTTACCTTCGACAGGTAATCCGTCCAGATATAGGTTGTGCCGCTGCCGTCGGAGCGGTGAACCACCAGGATGTCCGCTGCCGGCAGGTTTACACCTTTGTTCGCACCTGCGATGGCCGGATCATTCCACTTGGTGACTTTTCCGAGAAAAACTCCCGCCAGGGCTTCTGGCGTAAAGTTCAATGGCGCGCTGACTCCCTCGACGTTGTAGGTCGGCACGGCTGCGCCCAGCACTGTCGGGAAATGTAGTATCCCAATGCCGTTGTGCTTTTCCTGAAAGGCTTTGAGCTGATCGTCGTTCATCGGGCCATCGGTCGCACCGAAATCCACCGTTCCTTCGGTTACCTGCTTGATGCCCGCGCCCGATCCAACCGACTGGTAGTTAAATTGAAGGTTTGGATTCTTGGTGTGGTAGACGTCAAACCATTTCGAATAGATGGGATAGGGAAACGTTGCACCCGCTCCGTTGATGAGCAGCGTGTTGTCCGCAAGTAGGATTGCGCACAACGCAAGCACACCTATTGCAAGTCCGGCAAATCGCTTCATGAGATGGCTCTCCTGCTGGTTCGAGATTAGGCCGCTGAGAAGGAAGTCTGACCAGCCGCTATTACAGGATTGTTACAATCCCGGTAGAGTCTGTTAAATATCCGAAAGATCTTCCCTGCATGTACACAACGCCCTTGTATAGTTGGAATTACAGACCATTCGAAATTGGCCCCCAAGCAAGAAAAAGGGCGGCCTAGTGGCCGCCCCTCTTCCTTCAACTTCCAGTCGAGAACCCGACCCTGAACTAGGGCAGGTAATAGCGGAACGAGGTCCAGACCATGTTATTCACGGCGTGCGGTGAAACGGGCTGGGGCTGCGGATTAATGCTGGGATTGGAATTGTTCCCCGACCAGGCGTTCCTGTAGAAGTAGGAGTATGTAATGCCCCACTGGACGCGGCCCTTTTCGCCCTGGTAGAGTTTGTGCCAGAAGCCGAGGGTGCCTTCACCGATGTACCGGGTGTCACCCGCGCAGCTTCCGCCGGCCCCAGGAGCACTGGTTCCGGTGGGCAGGGTCTCTGTCGAACAACCGCTGTTATTCGCGAACGGCGATCCATATCCGCCGATACCGGTCGTGGAGATGGTTGTGGTGGTTTGGGCAGGCACGGGGTATTGAATGGTTCCTGGAGGTGCGCCACCGCCGCAAGCCGGCTGACCCGGAACGACCGCGCCGTTGCCGCAACCCGGAATTGCGGGAGTAGTGGTTATCTTGACTGTTTGATAGCCTGTGTAGGCTGTCCGTGCCGCATATTCGCCACCGACGTACCCGTAAATGTCGAATTGCGGGGTAACGTGCCACTCCAAGGAGCCAAGCCAGCTCGCATTGTGAATTAAGGACAAAGTGCCATCCGGACGAACTGTCGCGTCAGCCAACTGGGCAGATGCAAACCGTCCGGTTCCGTCGCCATACGCCCCCGAAAGGCCGACATCCAGCTTCTTCGCGAACACGGGGGCGTGCATATGGAATCCAACACCACCACCTGTGCGCGAATCGTTGAAGGCTCCGGCAACGCTCGGCGTGGGCAACGCGCTTTGAGGGCAGCTAAGGACCGTCGGCGTCGCGGGAGTCGGAATGTTACCCTCCGTGGTTCCCACTACCGCGCAGGGATACACGCGGTTCCGGAACGTGCTTACAATGCCGTACACCTCGTAGTGGCCCCATCCCGGATCAAGTGCGGCCTTAAACAAGAAGTCGGGGGTCTTGTTAATCGAGTACCCCGTCGGATCGAAGGCGTTGTAGAGACCGCCGTTCGCGCCTGGAGCAAACGCAAAGAAGTTTTGGTTTGTCGTCGTCGCTCCGGTGCCTGCATTGAAGCTGGTAACCGTGCTGAATCCGCGTCCGCCAACTGTTTCCTGCGATCCTTCGATCGCGGCCGAGACTGTGAACTTGTCCCCGAAACTCTTGGCAACGCGGGCGGAATATGCACGCTGCCAGGTGAAACCCACGACGTATTGCGGGTCGACCATCATCGGAAGCCATTCCCCACGGTTTACGATTCCCTTGCGGTTTTCGGTTGCCAGGCTCCACATCTGCCCGGCCGAGAATGCAAAGCCATTCGCGAAATCAGCGCGCCCCCAAATTTGCCGCTGGCGGAACACATAGGAATTGCTCTCGCGGTTGTTTGAGGTCGTGCCCGCACCAAGGAAGTCCGCTTCGTAGTAGCCGGACACTTTGGTTTCGCCAATTTTGGCGTCAACCAATAACGTCATGCGCGACTGGCGAGCCGTGAGATTCATTTCAGATAACTTGCCCGTTGCGTTGCCCGAATACGGGATTGAGTTAAAGGGAGTGTTGATGTCAGCACTTAGGGCGCGTTGACGATTCACGGTCGCAGCTTCGATGAAGCCTCCGGGAGTTATGTTCACGCCTTTATAGCGAATTGTCGTGGGACCCTTGTCTTCATCTTTCTTCTGTCCGCTCGTGGTGTTTGCAGCCGAATTCACAACCGCCGCGTTGCTCGCCGCCATGCTGGCAACCGTCGAGTTCAGCGCCGTCGCTGTGGACTTCACTTCGGCCGAGGTATTCACCGCTTCGACGGCCTTGGTGCTCGCTTCCGCTGCGCGCGCGTTGGCAGACGCCGCCGTTTCCCGCGCTTCCTCGATCTGACTGTCGCGCTTGGCAAGCTCTTCCTTCAGCAACTGCAACTGTTCCTGCTGGGCAATCAGGGCCTGGCGCAACTCTTCCATCTGCGCCGCAAGTTCCGCGTTCGATTTGGTTGGAGCATTTGCCGCCGCAGGTTTCGCGGGCGTTGCCGCCGCTTCCTTGGGTGCATCCTTCGGCGAATCTTTCGGTGAGTCTTTCGGTGAATCAGCAAAGGCTGTTCCGGTGAGCAGGAACAGCGATAGTGCGAGCGATGCGAGTTTTCTCATTGCCTCTCTCTTTTTTTGCAGCAGATTTCGAACACGAACCCGGGAAATGCGTACCACCCCGATTGGGAAGTTATGTGTGCACTCTTACGCGCATATCAATCCAATGTGAATAGTCTGTAACAATCGTTCCCTGAACCGATATATCCACTGTATTTACAATATCTTACAGTTTGTTACAAACTGCCGGTAGGCGGCGAAAGCTGCGGGAAATTACAGGCTGGACGGACAGGAAGGTCGACCAGTTGCCGCAAAAAATGGCCCAAAACGATTTCTCTCCGGGCGCTCGGAGAAGAACTTGTGGAGCTGTTTTTTGATTTCTGGAAAGAAAGTTTACGCGCTCAGCGCCGCTCGCCCATCTGATACGCCAACATGATCTGCGTCAGCCGGTACTGATATTTCGCATCAGTGTCCTGCAAATCAGCATCGGTCTTCTGGAGTTCCGCCTGGCTGAATTCCACAATTGAGCTCAAGCCTAATTTGTAGCGGGCCTGTGCCAGTTCCAGCGCCAGGTTCGCCTGCTCCCGAAGTTGCTGCGTCACCGTCAGCCGCGCATACGCTTTTTGCGTGTCCAACCAACCGTTGCGCACATCCCGCGCCAGGTTGTCCTCCATATCCTGCAGCTTCTTGCGCTTCATTTCCGTTGCCAGGTCGGCGCTTTTGGCGCGCGCATTAAACAGGAAGCCGTTGAAGACGGGAATGTTAATGTTCACGCCCACGCCGCCATACCAGCTCGGGATGTGGTCGTCGCGCGCCGGGGCCTGGCCCACCACGCCATTGGCATTTACCGTCGGCCACCAGAGATCGTGTTCAGCACGGTCAAATTTCTCAGCGGAGGTCACTTCATTCCGCATGGACTGGATTTCCGGCCGTTGTTGCATGGCTTTCTGGATTAACTGTGTAGCATCCAGCAAAGGTGGTGCCGCAGTTTGCTGCTCCGGCTCGACAGTTCTGAAGTTCTGGCGATCAGGGTAACCCAGAATCGCGGAAAGGGTGGAAAGCGAGGCTTCGTAGTTGTTGTTCGATTCAAGCAACAAAAGCTTCGCGCGCGCCAGGTCTACCTTGCTGAAGCTCAAATCCAGATCGGAGCGAAGTTTGGCGTCGGTCAGCGCCTGTACTTGATCCACCAGTGTCTGGCGCGTCTTGACCGTATCTTCCGCCACTTGTAGCAGCGCGTGAGTCTCGAGGGTATTGTAGAAGGCCTCATCCACGGCAAGAACAATGTCCTGCTGCGTCGCAAGCGCATTCTGGTCTTCCGCTTTGGCGTGGAACTGCGAACTAGACACCAGATTGGTCGTGCGGCCAAAGTCCGTGATCAGTTGACTGACGCTCGCCCCCGCAGCGGCCCTTGGATACAGAATCGGATTTGTCAGATAGCCCGCCGCGATTCTTGAGCCCGGATTGGAATCCACGCCGGTTACGCTTAAATTCACATCGGGCATCAGCGCCGATCGCGCTTCACGGACAAACTCGCGGGCCTGCAGTGCACGCAATTTCCCGAGGGTAATCTGCGGGTTGTTTCGCACGCCGATGGCTTCGGCCTCTTGAATCGTGAGCAACTTTTCATCGGCGCCCGCCGACGACGGGGTTGCTCCCGGAACGTTGTGCTGCTCTTGCGCCGCCACGTACGTTCCCATCAGAGCGACGATCAGCCCCATGCGCATTCCCGCCCTCACGATACCACCTCCGCCGTCTCTACTCGTTTTCTTCCGTGAATCACCAGGTATACGGCCGGCACCAGAAAGACCGTTACGACCACAGAGACTCCCAATCCTCCGATCACCGCGCGGGCCAGAGGCGCATACTGTTCGCTTCCCGCTTCCACGCCGAGCGCCATCGGAATCAAGCCCAGCAAAGTGGCCAGCGACGTCATGAGGATCGGCCGGAGCCGCACTTTGCATGCCTCCACAACCGCCTGCTCGAGTCCCATCCCGCGCTTGTGCAAGATGCCGGAGAACTCCACGATCAGGATGCTGTTGGACACCACGATTCCCGTCATCATAATCACGCCCATCAGCGACATGATGTTCAACGTCGTGTGCGTGAGAAAGAGAAACACCACCACGCCCGCAAGCCCAGGCGGAATCGCCGTCAAAATAATGAATGGATCGATGAAGGATCGGAATTGCGCCATCAGGATCAAGTAAACCAAAATCACGGACAGCACCAGCCCGACGCCAAACCGGAAAAACGATTCGTTCATTCCGACCACCGCGCCCTGCACGCGCACCAGAGCATTCTTCGGCAGCTTCAGCCCCTTCACGATCTGATTCACTTCCGAGTTCACACCGCTCAGATCCTCGCTTCTTGGCATCACGTAGACGTCCATTACGCGCCGGATCATGTAGTGGTCTACCTCGGTCGGAGTGTTGATTGGCTCGATTTTGGCCACCGATTGCAGCGGCGTATACTTCGCGGACGTTGCCGCCCGCAAGGGAATATTGCGGAAATCGGACATGGTCATTGAACCTACTTTGTTGTTGGAGTATTGCACCGTGAGCATGTAGTTGTTTCCAGTCTTCGGATCGATCCAGTAACTGGGAGCGATCATTCCGTTCGAGGTCAGCGCCGTGATCACGTTGTCCACCACGTCGCGCGGCGTCAGTCCGAGCACGCTGGCCTGCTTGCGGTCGATATTCAGCTCCAGCCCCGGGTAATCAATGTCCTGCGGGATCAGCACGTCGCTGACGAGCTTTGACCTCTTAAGCTGCAACGCCAGTTGCCGTGCGATGTCATTTCCTTCCTTCAGATTGTTGTCGCTTACTTGAATATCCAGCGGCGCGGGCAGGCCCTGGTTCACCACCGAATCCACCAGGCCTCCGGCTTGGAAGTAGGCGCTCACCTCGGGCAGGTCTTCGGCCAGTTTCCGCCGCACCAGTTCCATATATTCGTAGCTCCCCACTTTATGCTGTTCTTTCAGGCTGACTTGCACGAATGCGGTGTGCACCGCGGAGTTACTGGTGTAAATCGCCGAAAGGTCCGGCGTGATGCCGATGTTGGACACGATCATGTCCAGATCGCTTTTTGGAATGACTGAGCGAATTTTCTGTTCCACGTCTCGGACGTACGTGTCGGAGATTTCGAGGCGTGTGCCTGTGGGCATTTTCAGGTTGATCACAAATTGCCCAGGATCGGTTCGCGGAAAATAGGCCCTGCCCACAAACGGGAAAACACCAGCCACCAGCAAGACGATTCCTCCCAGGATGAGCAGCGCCGTCCGTCCGGGCTGCACCAGGGAGCGCGTCACCCACTTTTCGTAAAAATCCAGCAGTTGGCGAAATTTTTCATTGAAGCCGTGTACCAGTTTGGCCAGAAAGCCCTGCGGATGTTCGCGGGCTCCGCCCTCATGGGGATCCAGGCGGATAAAATACGCGCAGTAAAGCGGAACCACGGTCATCGCGAAGATGTACGACGCAAAAATGGAGAGCACCACGCCCAGCGCCAGGTCCGTGAACAGATACTTGCTAACGCCATAGAAGAAAGTGACCGGGAAAAACACAATCGACGTCGTTGATGTCGCCGCCAGCACCGCCAGCGCGACTTCCATGCCTCCTTTTTCCGCGGCTTCACGAGGCGGCGCGCCATTTTCCATGAACCGGAAAATGTTTTCGAGCACCACCACCGAATCGTCAATCAAGCGCGAAAAAGCAAGAGCCAGCCCGCCCAACAGCATCGTGTTGATCGACCCGCCCATCCCGCTCATCACCAGGAAACACGTCAGCGCGGAAAGTGGAATCGAGAGCAACACCGCGAACGTAGCCCGCGGGCTGCCCAGGAACAATAGAATCATCAGTGCGGTCAGGACCAGCCCGATGCCGCCCTCTTTCAACAAATTCTTGACCGCGGTTTTCACGAAGACGGACTGGTCGAACACCACCGCGGTCTTCAAGGTCGCCGGGATATCCACCAAATCCTTAATCGCTTCCTTCACGCCGCCCACGATGGCGATGGTGTTGCTGTCTCCGCCCTGCTTCAGAATGGGGATGTAGACGGATCTCTGCCCATCAATTCTCACGATGTTGGTCTGAATTGCGCCCGCGTCTTCCGCTCTGCCCACGTCAGCGACCAGCACCGAGCCGAGGCCCACGCTTTTCAACGGAACCTGATTAATTTCCTCCGCGCGCGGCACCTGGCTGTTGGCATAAATGTTGTAATCGCGATTGCCGATGCGCACATCGCCCGCCGGCAGAATCAGATTCGAGCTGTTTACCGCGGTTACCACGTCCATCAGGCTCAGTTGGTGCGCCTCGAGTTTCACGGGATCCACGAAAACCTGGATCTGCCGGTAGGTGCCTCCGAATGGCTGCGGGACGGACGCACCCGGCACATTCGCCACCTGATTCCTGACCTGAAACTGCGCCAGGTCTTTCAGTTGCGTTTCGTTCAGGCCCTGCCCTTTCAGCGTCAACAGGCAGACCGGCAGGCTCGAAGCGTCGAATTTCAACACTACCGGCGGCAGTGTTCCTGGTGGAAGCCGGCGCAAGTCCGCCATGGCGAGGTTTGCGATGTTGCTCAACGCGGCGTTGGGATCCGTTCCGGGCTGGAAATAGATTTTGATCAGGCTGACGCCGGTTAAGGACCGCGATTCGATGTGATCGAAATTGCTCGCCAGCGTGAAGAATCGCTCGAATGTGTTGGTGATATCCGCTTCAATCTGCTGCGGGGGCATGCCTGAATAAAATGTCGCCACCACCACCACAGGAATATTGATTTGCGGGAACAAATCCACCGGCATGCGGACCACCGTGGTGACACCCACCACGGCGACGACCAGGCAAATCATGATGATGAAATAAGGGTACGCCAGCGCAAACTTCGGCATTACGCTTCTCCCACGGCGCCGCAGCGGCCGTCAGCAAAATGATTCGCTCGCATCTTCAGAGCAATCCAGGATTCATAATCGCCGCCAGCGCAGGCCCACTTCACAACGCCTCCTGCGCCGCGTGTTTCTTCCCGTGAATCACCAGGTACACCGCCGGAACCAGGAAGACGGTCAAAATGAGCGACGCACCCAGCCCGCCGATCATGGCGCGCGCCAGCGGTGCGTATTGCTCGCTGCCCGCTTCCAATCCCAGCGCCATCGGCAGCAAAGCCAGCAGCGTTGCCAACGAGGTCATCAAGATCGGCCGCAGTCTCACCTTGCACGCTTCCACGACAGCGGCTTTCACGTTCATCCCCCGTTCCTGCAGGATTCCCGAAAACTCCACAATCAGAATGCTGTTGGACACAACGATCCCGGTCATCATGATCACTCCCATCAACGACATGATGTTCAGAGTGGTGTGCGTCATCCACAGAAACACCAGCGCGCCCGCCAGCCCCGGGGGAATTGCCGTAAGGATGATGAACGGCTCGATGAATGAGCGGAATTGCGCCATCAGAATCAGGTAGACGAGGATGACGGATAGCAGAAGTCCCACGCCAAAGCGCGTGAACGACTGGCTCATCCCGACCACGGCCCCCTGCACACGCACGCGGGCGTTTCGCGGCAACCTAAGCCCCTTCAGCATTTGTGTCACTTCGCTGTTTACACCGCTGAGGTCCTCGCTCTTCGGCATTACGTAAACGTCGATCACCCTACGGATCTGGTAATGATCCACTTCAGTCGGCGTGTTGATGGGATCGATTCGTGCCACCGATTGCAGCGGCGTGTACTTCGCAGAAGTGTTTGCCCGCAGCGGAATATTCCGGAAATCAGACATGGTCATCGAGGCGATCTTCTCGTTCGAGTACTGCACGGTTAGCATGTAGTTGTTCCCGTTTTTCGGATCGATCCAGTAACTTGGCGCGATCATGCCGTCGGAGGTCAGCGCGGTGATCACGTTGTTCACCACGTCTTTCGGACTCAACCCCAGCAGACTGGCCTGTTCGCGATCGATGTTCAATTCCAGGCCGGGATAATCGATGTCCTGGGGGATCAGCACATCGCTCACCCGCTTCGAGCCTTTCAGTTGCAGCGCAACTTCACGGGCAATCGCATACCCTTCGTTCATGTCGTTGTCACTTACCTGGATGTCCAGCGGAGCTGGCAGCCCCTGGTTGACCACGGAATCCACTAGTCCACCAGTCTGGAAATAAAGGCTCAACTCCGGCAGATCGGCTGCCAGTTTTCGCCGCAGGCGTTCCATGTATTCGTAGCTTCCGACGGCGTGGCCTTTTTTCAGATTGATCTGCACAAACGCGGTGTGCATCCCGGAATTGCTGGTATAAATCGCGGAAATGTCCAGCGTAATGCCGATGTTCGAGACGATCATCTCCAGGTCGCTTCGCGGAATCACCGCGCGCACTTCCTCCTCCACCTGCGCGATATATTTGTCGGTCACTTCCAGGCGCGTCCCGGTCGGGGCCTTGATATTGATCACAAACTGCCCCGGGTCAGTGCGCGGAAAATAC
>Ga0210402_10001638_pt1 | contig 22880 bp, 23 predicted proteins | sample IncBWC7MmetaG_FD_161055 | JGI IMG/M metagenome (GOLD analysis project Ga0210402, IMG submission 161055) | Forest soil microbial communities from Barre Woods Harvard Forest LTER site, Petersham, Massachusetts, United States - Inc-BW-C-7-M | ecosystem: Environmental > Terrestrial > Soil >... | reverse complement strand
AGCGTCCATCAGGCGGGTTGAGCCGGAGCAGATGCGCCAGCCGGACAACCTGCCCGCCTTCTGCCGTGTCCACAGGAACGGTCGTCCGCTCATCGGCATAGCGGCAGAGCCATTCCAAGAGCCAACGCGGACACATTCCGGGCCACAGCCAGCCACGCCGAGCCACTGTTTAGCCTGCTCAAGTGCCCAGCCAGCCCTTTGGGGCCACGTCCAGCGATGCCCGGAATGTGACTGGGGGTCAAGGGGTCGCCGGTTCAAATCCGGCCGTCCCGACTAGTTTTCGAACACTTTGGGCACCAACTGGGAACCAAATGGGAATGAACATGGCTGGCCACCCCACGGAATGGGATCCGGCCTCGGTGCCTGTGCGGGCGCACTCCTGCCCTTAACGGCACCGGTCACTGCGCCTCGTGGGCAATGCAGGCGCCCAGGTGCCGTCAAGAAGCGCCGGGTTCAGGCAGCGTGGATGGCCGGGAGGGGAGAAACGCACCTGGACGCCCGCGGCGCGCCTCCCTCCTGCCCTGGGTTTGATCTTGAGTAGTTGATCTTGACTGACCATGATCAGCCGTACTGCAATGCTCAGCTGCCCCTGGACTTTGACCTTGGCAGCTCCTGCGCGCCACTGGTGCGGCGCGCGGGGTCAGTGGTTACAGCCAAGCGCCGCGACGTACTGCTGCGGGGTCATCCGGTAGAGCTTGACCGCGTCGGGGTTGCTGAGTACCAGGTCGAACACCCACCGGCGGTGGACGTAGAACCAGTAGTCGGTCAGCTGCTGGCCGCCGATCTCGTAGTGCACCAGCCACGCCCCATCCGGGCCGCCCGGGCTGACGCTTTCGGTCCGCGACAGTGTCTGCGGGCCGCTCGGGCAGTCCATGTGCCGCTTGATGTAGTCGGCCCGGGTGATGACCGCCTGGCTGCGCGCATCCCACCGGGTGTAGACGGGCCCGTAGTCACCGGTGTCGTAGTCGTGGTTGAACGCCGCGGCGATCTTGAACAGCGCCGTTGCGGTGTGCGGGTCCGGTGGCAACGAGGCTGACGACGCGGCCGCATGACTGCTGCTGGACGTACAGCCCGCCGCGAGGAGTGCCGCTACGGCGGCCGCGACTACCAGACGCCTCACCAAGTTCTCCATCGTCCGCAAGCATGGACACAGGTCATCACCGCGCGGCAGCTGGGGCGGCCAGCAGTCCAAGGCCCGGCCAGCTTGAGCCGGGTGAGCTGGATCAGTGCCGCCCGGGAGCGTACCCGACCCGGCACCTCAACGGGCACGGCTGACAGGCCAGCCGTGCCGACGTCCTTTCACCGGTGGGAGGCTAGGACGGCGTGGTGGTCATCGCCTGCCTGGGCTTGCGGGTCGGCGTGCACCAGCGCCGCGGACAGCCGCGGCAGCGCATGCAGCAGGCTGTGCTCAGCGCTGACCGCGACCTGATGTGCCTGCACAGCGCTGGCATCGGCGGCGACGATGACCTCGCATTCGGCGCGCAGCTGGTGTCCGATCCAGCGCAGCCGCACCTGGCCCACGCCCAGCACTCCCGGCGTCGCGCGCAAGGTCTGCTCCACCTGATCAACCAGAGCGGGATCGACGGCGTCCATCAGCCGCCGGTAGATCTCCCGCGCCGCCTGCCGCAGCACGGCCAAGATCGCCACCGTGATCAGCAGGCCCACGACCGGGTCGGCCCAGCCCCAGCCGATCGCCACACCACCTACACCCAGCAGCACCGCCAGCGAGGTGAACCCGTCGGTGCGCGCATGCAATCCATCGGCGACCAGCGCCGCCGAGCCGATCTTGCGCCCGGTCCGGATCCGGTACCGGGCAACCAGCTCGTTGCCGGTGAACCCGATCACCGCCGCCACCGCGACAGCGATCAGGTTGGTCACCGGCCGCGGGTGTGCCAGCCGGATCACCGCCTCATAGGCCGCCAGCGCCGAAGACGCCGCGATGACAACAACGATCACAATCCCGGCCAGGTCCTCGGCCCGCCCGTAGCCGTAGGTGTAGCGGCGCGTCGGCGGCCGCCTGCCCACCACGAACGCGATACCCAGCGGCACCGCGGTCAGCGCGTCCGCGGCGTTGTGCAGCGTGTCACCCAGCAGCGCGACCGAACCCGACACCGCGACCACCACCGCCTGCAGCACCGCCGTCCCGGCCAGGATCGCCAGCGAGATCCACAGCGCCCGGATGCCCTCGGTACTGGCCTCCATCGCCGCATCCACCTTGTCGCTGGCATCGTGGGAATGCGGGCGCAGCAGATGCCGAAGCCGTCCCATCACCCCGGGCCTGCTGGCATGAACATGCCCATGCCCGTGGGCGTATTCCGGGCCGTCGTGCCCAGCCTGCTGACCGCTCACGACATCCAGGATGCGCGAAGAACCCGCTTGCAGCACATCAACAACAACCACCCCGGCGCGCCTGCAAAACACTCGCAGACTCCATCGTCCGCCTTGCCGAGCAGGTGGCGAGATGGGTGTCTGGCCTGCGTGACTATCCTGGCCGAGTGCACAAGACCCTAGGGCAGCGTGACCCAGCGTCGGCGTTTCCGCTGGCACACGGCCGAGACGACGCCGACGAACGGCGGCAGGCCAATCGTGCTGTTGCGGTCAGTGCGGTCGGCCTTGGCGTCACTGGCCTGGTCGAGCTCCTGCTCGCGACCCTGACCGGTTCGGTAGGGCTGCTGGGCGATGCGATTCACAACCTGTCGGACGTCTCCACCAGCGCGGTGGTCTTCCTCGGGTTCCGGCTGTCGCGACGGCCACCAACAGAAAAGTATCCCTACGGGCTGGAACGCGCCGAGGACCTGGCCGGTGTTGGCATCGCCGCGGTCATCTGGGCCAGCGCCGCCTTCGCCGGGTTTGAGAGCATCCGCAAGCTCATCGAGCACGGGCACACCACCCACGTCGCGGCGGGCATCGCCGGAGCGGTGCTGGGCATCATCGGGAACCAACTCGTCGCCTGGTACAAGCTACGGGTCGGCAAGCGCATCAACTCGGCGACGCTGATCGCCGACGCCCGGCACTCCTGGCTCGATGCACTCTCCTCGGCCGGAGCGCTCGCAGGCCTGGTCGCGGTCGCCCTCGGCCAGCCCTGGGGCGACCCGGTGGCCGGGCTGGCGGTAACCGCCTTCATCTGCCACGTCGGATACGAGGTCACCAAAGATGTCGTGCACCGCCTCGCCGACGGCGTAGACCCGGACATCATCACCACCGCCGAGGCCGCGGCTGGATCGGTACCGGGAGTCATTCACGCACACGCCCGGGCGCGCTGGACCGGCCGCACCCTGCGGGTCGAAATCGAGGGCTGGGTCGATCCGGAGCTGCCCGCCAAAGACGCCGACGGGCTGGGCCGCCTGGTCGCCGACCAGCTCTCCCGCCAGCTCCCCGAAGCAGGCAGCTTCACCTGGACCACGCGAGCAGCGCCAGCCTGACACCCAGCACGGTGCAGGCAGTGTGGCCGAACCAGGCAAAGATCACCGTGCCAGAGCGAACAGGGGTCAACTACGATCCCCAGGCCCGGCCCCCACTCGTGCCCGTTCGCGCACCGCTCCGGATAGCACCACCAGTCGGCCGCTGCACTGCCATGAGTGCAATGGAACACGTGTTCGAAAATAGCCGGTTGGCAGTACCCGCTTCAGTGGCGCCGGGATGCCAGCCTGCGGCCACCGGCTCTACCGTCGCAGGTATGGGCACTGACTCCTCGGCCGGCGCGAACTTAGTGGCTATGGATCCATAGATCGGCAAGGCCCCAGACGAGGATCGCGACTCCCGCGATCCACAGCCGGGCCCTCCATGCGTTGCGGCCGGCGCCGTCAGCGCCAGCGCGCGCAACCCTCAGGGTGTTCTCGGACCCCCGCCAGCGGCGCATCAGCCAGCCGGCCGCGAATGCGACCACGATGGCTACGAAGGCCGCGTCTACGGTCACGCTCCGAGTATGAGCTATCACGTTCCGCAAGGCCAGCTCTCAACGGGCTCTCGGCACCCGCCGCCTGTGCCCAGTAAGTCGCCGATGATGCACGCTGCCCCGATGGAGGCACGGGCCCCCGGGACTGGCGGTACCAGCCATTACCGTGGCCGTCATGACCGAGCCGCCGCGGTGCCTCGCTACGGTTCCCGGCCCCGAAGGTCCGCAGCCCTGCCACGCCAAGGTGTGGCGCGACGGAGTGTGCTGGCATCACCGCGGCCAGGCCCCGCCTCTCCCCGTGATCGAACCCCGGTCGCTGATCACCCGGCGCTACTCCCACGTCAAGGGACTACGCGCCCGGGGCATCCTGAGTCCGGCCACTCCCCCGTGCGAGATCGACGGATGCCGCAACCGCTCGCCTCTCCCCGACCACCGCGGACGCGGCACCGGCTACGTGTACGAGCACTGCCACCAGCACGACTACATACGCGGGGTGACCTGCGGGCCCTGCAACGTGCAGATGACCCTCATGGACGCCCGCGTGGACACCTGCGCCGCCTGGCCGCGATTCGGCGCCTATCTCGCGTGGTGGCTGCGTTGCCCCACCTGTGCGGCCGGACCGCCATGGGAACCCTGGCTGACCGCCTACGAATATGTCGACGGCCCGATGCTCGCGGAGCTGCGCGACCTCGCCCGTACCGAGCCCGGAAGTTCCGCCCGCGACCAGGCCGTGATGCTCCTTGCGCTTCACAGCCGGGCGATCATGAGTCGTCGCCGCTACCGCGCTCGCAAGGTCCAGCGGGCCGCAGCCCACGCTGTCCTAGTGCGCCTCCGTACCTCAGTTGGCGCGCCGCCCAGACCCCCCGTCGCTGCTGAGGTGGTCCGGGCCTCGGCTCGCTTTCTCCTGGCGCCTGTGAGGAGGCCGGAGCAGACCAGAAACCCTTAGGGGGGACGTGACTCCAGGAGTAAAGAGTTGGACTGTCAGCTTGGGAATCCGACCGATCCAGGCCTCTGACCGCCCTGACCTGGGCATCCGATGTACCGCTAGTGACCGTCAGGGACCTTGCGATACCAGGGTTAATGGCCCGCCAATGGCCCACGGTCTGATGGTCTCGGCGGTGGTCAGAAGCCAGCACGCCGAATTTCATGGGCGGCCATGCTCAGTGGTGCCGATCGTGGATGTCACCGCCGCCTCCACGCTATCCAGCGGGACGGCCAGCTGCGCCGAGGGAGACGGCAACGCTGTAATCCGGATGCCTGCCGGGTCAGCCTGGCTGATCACGTGGCTGCTCGTGTGCATAACGAGGGCAGCGCGAGGTAGCAACGTATCAACGATGCAGGCAGCGCATACCCCAGAGGGGGATCAGGCGACTCCGATGGATGGCCACACCGAGGCGGGGTCATCCGGGTTGCAGCATGCGGCCATGCCGTACCGCGGCACCGACGAACTGGCGGCGGGTGTAGCCAGTTTCGTTCAGGCTGCTGCGCGGGCCGGGGGTGCGACGCTGATCGCGGCCGCGGCGGCGAACCTGAGGTTCTTGCGGGAACGGCTGCATGCCGTGGACGACCAGGTGGCCTGGACCGACATCAGCAGCGCCGGCCTAAATCCGGCCCGGCTGACCGCGCTGCTACGCCAGTTCGCCGCCGCCCGGGCGGGCCAGCGGCTGTGGTGTGTGCACGAGCCGGCCTGGCCAGCCCGATCGGCGCAGGAGCTGCGGGAGGTGTGCCGGCATGAGGCCCTGCTCAACCTGGCCTTGGCCGGTGCCCAGGTCAGCATCCTGTGTCCCTACGACACGCGGCTGGGCGGCGCGGTGATCGCCTGTGCCGAGCAGACACACCCGGCCGTGATCCGCGGCCCGCGGCGGGAGCCCAGCTCGTCGTTTATCGCCGGCGCGATCCCCGCGGAATGCAATCTGCCGCTGAACCCTCCCCCAGCAGATGCGGAGATGCTGGAGTACCGGGATGGGCTGGCTGGCGTGCGCCGCTTCGCCGCCCAGCGGGCGCGCCTGGCGGGCTTGGCGCCAGACCGGGTGGCTGACCTGGTCAGCGCGGCCTCCGAACTGGCCGCTAATACCTTGTCCCATACCGCCGGCCTGGGAACCTTGAGCATGTGGGTAACCGGCGGCGAGGTCATCTGCCAGGTCGAGGACACTGGCCAGATCACCGACGTGCTGGCCGGGACGGCACGGCGTGATCCGGTCGCCCCGGGCGGGGGCCGGGGCCTGTGGGTGGTGCATCAGGTCTGCGACCTGGCCGAGATCCGGACGGGGTCAGCAGGCACTACGATCCGGGTTCACATGCGCCTGGACTGCTGACCGTATCCCGCGCAGTCCCGCCCGCGGCCGGCTGCCTGCCCTGAGCCGTGGTGCTGTATCGCCGGTGCCTCAATTGTGGTCGGCGCCGTTTCCGCGGCTTACGGCTGGCAGCTGTCCGGCGGCGATGGTGTCGCTGATGGTGATGCCGGCTGGGCTGATGGTGAACTCGCGCACCGCCGGGTCGTGGCTGCTGGCCCGGGTTTTGATGACCGACAGTGCCCGCTTCACGTGACCCTGGTCGTGGTAGTAGCTGAGCATGATCACGTTGTCGGCCACGTGGGAGGCGGCGAATTCGGACAGCCGCTGGCTGCCGAAGAGCTCGGGAATCTCGCTGGTCATCAGCAGGCTGATGTCCTGCCGGGAAAGCCGCTGGGACAGGGAGTACATGAACTCGCGGAACCGCGTGTCATCCGGTGCGGCCATTTGCAGGTCTAGCAGGCTGTCCACCAGCACCCTGCGGGCTCCGATGCGCTCGATGGCGTGCAGCAGGTCATACACCCACTCGTCGATGTAGATATCGACGGGTGAGCGGTACATGATCTCGATGGCCGGATCGTCGGCTGGCCAGCCGAACCCGGTGATCATCCGCCGCAGCTGGGTCGGGTTCTCCTGGAGGCTGGCGATCACGCCTGGTTCGCCGGCCCCGGCGCCCGCGCGGATGAAATGCAATCCCAGGGCCGTCTTCCCTGCCCCCGAGGGCCCAGCGATCAGGGTGGCGGCGCCGGGCCACAGGCCGCCTGCCAGCATTGTGTCCAGCGCCGGGACGCCGCAGGACACCCGCTGCGAGCCCAGGGAGTAGGTTTCCCGGTCTGGCACGTCGGCGAGCCGGGGGAACAGGTGCAGTCCGTGCTGGCTGAGCCGGTAGCCGTGCTGGCCGGACCGGAAGCCGCTGCCCCGCAGTTTCCTGATCTCCAGGTACCGCATGTCGCGCTGGCCTGCCCGGAGGGTGCCCAGGTCCAGGATCGCGTCCGCGACGGCGAACTCCGGCAGCAGCGCGACGTCGCCGGGCGCGTATTCGCCTAGCCATAGCGACGCGGTAGGGAAGGCGGTCATCCGCCCGGCGAGCTGGTTGAGGAACCGCCGGTAATCCGCGCTGCTGTCCGCGAACGGCTGCAGGGCCTTGAAGCTGTCGATGATGATCAGCCCCGGATGGCGTTTTTTGAGCGTGTCCGCGACCTGCTCGCCGACGCCTGCCAGGCCGCCGTTGCTGGCCGCCTGCGCCAGGTCTTCATAGAACACTGACTTGCCGACGGCGGAGGCGTCGAAAAAGTCGAGCGTCTGCCCGAATCGGACGATCTTGTCCATCGGCTCGGAGAGGGTGGAGAAGTAGACCACGGGACGCTCGGGGTCAGCGTTATGGAAGGCGTACTGCTGCGCGAGGATCGTCTTTCCGCTGCCCGGCAGGCCCATGATCAGGGTGATGCCCTGGCCGGGCAGGCCGCCGCCGAGGACCTCATCTAGCGCGGCGAGCCCGCTGCGCAGAGGGCTGTCGGCCATGGGCTGGCTCCTTACCGGGCAAGGAAGGCGCTGGAGCCCAAAAGGTCCCGGACTGTGGACACCAGCTGCAAGGGGTGGAGGGGCTTGCGCAGGAACGCGTCTGCGCCCGCATCGATCGCCGCGTCCTGGGCATCGACCGCCGACACTGCGATCACTGCCACACCCGGCCGTTCATGGAAAGAGCGGCACAGACCCAGGCCCGCTCCGCCGGAGATGAGAACCTCCACGATCGCCACCGCGGGCGAAGCCGCGGCGAATGCCTCCCTGGCCGCCTCCTCGCCCAGCGCGACCTCGACCTCGAAGCCCTCAGTCTTGAGGAAGTATTCCTGGAATTCGGCCGCATACGGGTCGGCCTCGGCGAGCAGGATCAGCAGCTGGGGAGCGGGCTGCGCGGCGGGCACGGCCAGCGGCATCCCGGCCTCCGTCCGCTCGGCCAGCAGGCGGTGCGCATCGGCGGCGCTGGCTCCCTCGTTCATCTGGGCCCGGATAAACCTGAGCTGCTCTACCTGCTGACGGCTGAACAGCCGGTGACCGCTGTCGTTCCGGACCGGGATGACCTGTCCGTAGCGGTCTTCCCAGGTGCGCAGGGTTCCGACCGGGATATCCAGCATCCGCGCTACCGCGCTGATGCTGTAAACCGGGCGCTCATGATTCACAAGCACATCATACTCACTACTTCTTCAGATACGAGCAGAATGAGCCGACATGGCGCTTCCGCCGCTATAGTGCTATACAAGTATTACTCAGATCCTCAGCAGTAGGGTGGCGCAGCATGGTTGGCAAGCAGGCCGGTGGAGGATCTGGCGAGAGGCTGGCGAGACCGCCTGACTCCCGGCCGATGCGTCCAAAGCGTATAGGCAAGAGCAACCTTGCTCCTGCTACCGGTGCGGGCACCAGCAATCCCGGGGCCGGGCACAACGGCGATGCTCCGGCGGCCCGCGCCGCGGCCAGCGGCAGCAGCAGCGTCCTGGCCGGCAACGAGCATTTCTCCGTCGCCCGCCGCGGCCATCCGGCGGAGTTCCTCCTGGTCGGCGAGCTCGACATATGCAGCGTCCCAGGGCTGACCGCCGCGCTGTCCGATGCCGCCGACGGCACCGGTGTCCTGCACCTCGACCTGGCCGGTGTTCATTTCTGTGACCTGGCCGCCCTGCAAGCGATCATCAGCCTTACCCAAGCCAGCGACCACCAGCAGCGCCCGGCCAGGCCGGTCGTCTTGCATCACCCCCCCGCCCAGGTGGAAAAGATCCTGCGGCTGACCGGCTGGGACACCGTCCCGGGCCTGACCATTGACCCCGGCGGGCCGCCCCTCCAGGTAGTGGCTTGATCGGGGTCACGGGTGCTGTAAGGAGAGTGGCAGCGATGGCCAGCACCCTGGGCAGGGACTTCTTCGCCCTGAGCTCCGAGGATGCAGGCCGGCCTCGCGGCAGCCATGCGCACCAGCGGCAGCGGCTTCTCGCAGCGCTCCCGGCTACAGGAGGTGACACAGATGCCTGAGGCCAGCTTCCCGGTTCAGGTACTCGGCGGTGTGCCCGTCGTGACGGCGCCCGAGGAGATCGATATCACCAATGCCGCCTGGCTGCGGGCGGCGCTGCTCGAAGCGGCCGCGCACGGGAGCAGGATGCTGGTGGTCGACATGTCCCAAACACAGTTTTGCGACTCGGCCGGGCTTAACGTCCTGGTCCGCGCGCACAAACGGGCCCAGGCCGACGGCGGTGAACTGCTACTGGTCATCTCCGGTGCTGCCGTCCTGCGCATCTTCGCGGTCACCGGCATCGACCACCTGATCCCCAACTTCCCAAACCTGGAACAGGCCCTCGCGCAAACGCCGACTGTTCCCGGTTCTCCTCGCCTGCCCGGCTGGCTCATGCCGCCCGCGGACCCGGAACCTCTGGCGGCTCCCGGATGACCAGCCCAGCCCTGCCCGGCACCGTCGAAGTTCTCCTGGTCGAGGACGACCCCGGGGACGTGCTGCTGACCAGGGAAGCCTTCCAGGACCACCACTTGGGCCTGCAGTTGCATGTCGCGGGCGACGGCGAGACGGCGATGCGGTTCCTGCGCCGCACCGACAACTTCGCCGACATGCCCCGCCCCGCCCTGGTCCTGCTCGACCTCAACCTGCCCCGCCGCAGCGGCCTGGAGGTCCTCGGTGAACTCAAGGCCGACCCCGGCCTGCACACCATCCCCGTGGTGGTGCTCACCACATCGCAGGCACAGGCCGACATCTTGCGCAGCTACGAGCTGCACGCCAACGCCTACGTCGTCAAGCCGTTCGACGCCGCCCAGTTCGCCGACGCGATCGGGCACATCGACGACTTCTTCTTGACCTTGGTGAAACACCCGCAATAGACGCGAGCCATCCTGCGATTGTGACCAGGGACTCGAAGCCGCCGCATGACGGTGGCGGAGCTGTCGGGCTTGTCGCCTGGCCTGCCTTAGCGCCAGACGGCCGTGCTGCCCGGGGGCATGATCACGCCGATCCCTGCCGGGCTCTCCCCGCATCCATGTTTGCCCGCTCGCGCACGGGTAGTTGCTGACGCACACACGAGACGAGCCGGCGCCGAGCCGCTATTGCTGGCGCCAGGCGGCTGGGGAGCGACGACATGGCAGCGTTCCGCGCGCGCCGGCCTGCGACCAGGCAGGCGGTTCACGGGATTGACCGGATGATCCGCAATGTCGAGACCGGGCGTTTCGAGCGCAGCCTGTCGGCACTGACCGCGGCCGGGGCGCTGGTGACGGCGGCCGAGATCTTCTTCGAGCATGACAGCGCGAGCTTCGGAAACAAGATGATGTGGATCCCGGTCGCGCTCGGGCCGGTCGGCGCGGCCGCGGGCATCGCCGGCTTCTGCAACCAGCGGATGGCGAAGACCGCCCTCCCGCTCGCCTCGGCCACCATCGTCGCCAACGGGCTCCAGGGGGTCTTCTTGCACGCCCGGGGCATCTCCCAGAAGCCGGGCGGGTGGTCCAACGCCAGGTACAACATGGAGATGGGGCCGCCGCTGCTCGCGCCCCTGCTTGTCACCATGGTGGGCGGGATGGGGTTGCTCGCTGCGATCCTGCGGCGGGAGAAGTGACCCAGGGCCCGCCCGCGGCACCCGGCCCCCCCGGCCGGTTCCCCGGCTTCGCCGTCATGCGGCAGGCGCCGCACTGGGACGAGGCGACCGCGCTCGCCATCCGGTCGCGGGTCGCACCGCCGCTGCCGCCGCGGTTCTTCACGGCGGCCGAGCAGGCCACCGCGCGGGCGCTGGCCGGCCAGCTTCTCGACCAGCCCCACGATGACCTGGGCGTTCCAGTCATGGAAATGATCGACGCGCGGCTGGCGGACGGGCAGACCGACGGCTGGCGGCAGGAGGATATGCCCGAAGACGGCCAGGCCTGGCGTGACACGCTGGCGCACCTGGACAGCGACGGCAAGGAGCGGTTCGGCGCCGCTTTCGCCGACTGCGACGGCAGCGAGCAGGCGGCCATCGTCCAGGCCGTGCAGGATCTCGGCTCACGCGGCTGGCATGGCCTGCCGGCCGGCCACGTGTGGAGCCTGTGGACCAGGTACGCGTGCACCGCGCTGTACGCGCATCCCGCGGCGTGGGATGAGATGGGCTTCCCCGGCCCGGCCTACCCTCGCGGCTACAAGAACGTCGGTGTGGACGCGCGTGAGCCCTTCGAGGTCAGGGACGCGAGGCCGGCGCTGGACCCGGTCAGGGAGCGCCTGTGAGCGCGGGCGTGCGTGCACGGAACGAGTCGGCGTGGCTGCTGCCCAACGACGGGACGCGCACCAACCACCGGCTGCGGCACGACATGCGCCGGTTCAGTGACGATGACGAGGTCGACCTCGTCATCGTCGGATGCGGCGCGGGCGGCTCGGTGCTGGCGCAGCGGCTGGCCAGGGCGGGCTGGCGGGTCGTGGCCCTGGACGCGGGCCCGTTCTGGGACCCCGACACCGACTGGGTCAGCGACGAGGCCGGCTCACACCATCTCTACTGGACCGACCCGCGGGTGATCGCCGGTGCCGATCCGGTGCCGCTGGGTTCCAACAACTCGGGCCGGGGCGTCGGCGGCTCCATGGTCCACTACGCGGGCTACACGCCGCGCTTCCACCCGAGCGACTTCTCCACGTTCAGCGACGACGGAGTCGGCGCCGACTGGCCCTTCGGGTACCAGGAGCTGCGCTCGTACTACGCCGCCATCGAGCAGGAACTGCCCGTCGCCGGGGAGCACTGGCCATGGGGCGACCCGCACGACTACCCGCACCGGCCACATCCCGTCGGCGGCAACGGCGAGCTGTTCCTGCGCGGGGCGGGAAAACTCGGCATCGAGGCCAAGGTCGGACCGGTCGCCATAGCCAACGGCAGGTTCGGGAACCGGCCGCACTGCATCTACCGCGGGTTCTGCCTGCAGGGCTGCAAGGTGAACGCCAAGGCGTCGCCGCTCATCACGCACATCCCCGACGCGCTCGCGCACGGCGCCGAGGTGCGGGCAGACGCGATGGTCACCCGGGTCGGCATCGACGAGCGCACCGGCCGGGCGACCGGGGTGCACTACATCCGGGACGGCGCCGACCGGTTCCAGCGGGCCGCGATGGTGGCCATCGCCGGCTACTCGATCGAGACGCCCCGGCTGCTGCTGAACTCTGCCTCGCCGCGTCACCCGGACGGCCTGTGCAACGAGTTCGACCAGGTCGGCCGCTACATCATGGTGCAGGGCGCCCCGCAGACCGCTGGCCGTTTCGATGCCGAAGTCCGGATGTACAAGGCGCCACCACCCGAGGTGAGCACCGAGGAGTTCTACGAGACCGACCCGGCCAAGGACTACAAGCGCGGATTCGCGGTGCAGACCGTGTCACCGCTGCCGATCACCTGGGCCGAGCATGTGGCCGCGCAGGGGCACTGGGGCCGGCCGCTGCGCGACTACATGAGCGACTACGTGCACTGGGCGTGTCTGGGGTCGCTGTGCGAGTTCCTGCCGCTGGCCGGCAACCGGGTGATGCTGGCCGACGAGACCGACTCCTACGGCCTGCCGGTCGCACGTTTCGAGTACTCGCAGTGTGAAAACGACCAGGCCCTGCTGACGGCCGCACAGCACGTCATGGAGGACATCCTGACGGCCGCCGGCGCCGACGAGGTCATAACGATCAAGCGTTACGCCCATCTGGTGGGTGGCGCGCGGATGGCCAAGGACGCGCGGCACGGGATCGTGGACGGCAGGTGCCGAACCTTCGCCGTGCCCAACCTCTACATCACCGACGGCAGCGTGCTGCCCACGCAGGGCAGCGCCAACCCCGCTCTGACCATCATGGCCGTCGCCGCGCGGGCCGCGGATCACCTGATCTACGGCGCGCGGGGCGGAGCCGACTGAGATCGCATCTGCAAGGAAGGAAGATACATATGGCCTCCACCACCGTTGCCGATTACCTGCTGGAGCGCCTGCGAGCCTGGGACGTCGATCACGTGTTCGCCTACGCCGGCGATGGCATCAACGGCATCCTCGCGGCCTGGGGACGGGCGGAGAACAAGCCGAAATTCGTCCAGGCGCGGCACGAGGAGATGGCGGCCTTCGAGGCCGTCGGCTACGCGAAGTTCACCGGCCGCGTTGGGGTGTGCATGGCAACGTCCGGCCCCGGCGCGATCCACCTGCTGAACGGCCTGTATGACGCGAAACTGGATCACGTTCCGGTGGTGGCGATCGTCGGCCAGACCAACCGCAGCGCGATGGGCGGCTCGTACCAGCAGGAAGTGGACCTGCTCTCGCTGTTCAAGGACGTGGCGAGCGAGTACGTCCAGATGGTGACCGTGCCGGAGCAGTTGCCCAACGTGCTGGACCGGGCGATCCGCACCGCCCAAGCCGCGCGCGCCCCCACCGCCATCATCATCCCGGCCGACGTGCAGGAACTGGCGTACTCGGCGCCCACCCACGCGTTCAAGATGGTGCCGTCCTCGATCGGCACCGAATGGCCGGAAACCTCGGCCGCCGATGACGCGATCCGCCGCGCGGCCGAGATCCTCAACGCGGGCAGCAAGGTCGCGATCCTGGCCGGCCAGGGCGCCCGCGGGGCCCGGCGCGAGCTCGAGGAAGTGGCCGACCTGCTCGGCGCCGGGGTGGCCAAGCCGCTGCTGGGCAAGGACGTGCTATCCGACGAGCTGCCTTACGTCACCGGCTCCATCGGCCTGCTGGGAACCCGGCCGAGCTACGAGCTGATGATGAACTGCGACACGTTGCTGACGGTGGGCTCAAGCTTCCCGTACACCCAGTTCCTGCCCGCGTTCGACCAGGCCCGGGCGGTGCAGATCGACATCGACGGCAAGTACATCGGCATGCGCTACCCGTATGAGGTCAACCTGGTCGGCGACGCAGCCGCCACCCTCCGGGCGCTGATCCCGCGCCTGCGGCGCAAGGAAGACCGCAGCTGGCGGAAGGCCACCGAGGCTGGCGTCGCCCGCTGGTGGGAGACGATGGAAATGGAGGCCGATGTCGAAGCCGACCCGGTCAACCCGATGCTGCTGTTCCGCGAGCTCTCCACCCGGCTGCCGCACGACGCCATCGTGACGGCCGACTCCGGGTCCTCAGCGAACTGGTACGCCCGGCAGCTGAAGTTCCGCGGCGACGTCCGGGGCTCGCTGTCGGGCAACCTGGCGACGATGGGCCCGGGTGTTCCCTACGGCATCGGCGCGAAGTTCGGCAACCCCGGCCGGCCGGTCATCGTGTTCGCCGGAGACGGCGCGATGCAGATGAACGGCCTCGCCGAGCTGATCACCATCAAGCACTACTGGCACGAATGGCAAGACCCGCGCCTGATCGTCGCCGTCCTGCACAACAACGACCTCAACCAGGTCACCTGGGAGATGCGGGCGATGGAGGGGGCACCCAAGTTCACCGAATCCCAGCATCTGCCCGACGTGTCGTTCGAGGCCTTCGCCACCAGCCTGGGCCTGGAGGGCATCGCGGTGGACAAGCCGGACCAGGTCGGCCCCGCCTGGGACCGCGCCCTGGCTGCCGACCGGCCGGTCGTGATCGACGCGCGGACCGACCCGGACGTGCCACCCATCCCACCGCACGCCACCTTCGAGCAGATGAAGGACGCCGCAAAGGCAATGCTGAAGGGCGACCCGAACCGATGGGGCGTCATCAGGGAGGGCGTCAAGACCAAAATGCAGGAGTTCCTGCCGCACCAGTCGGGGCCGTCCGAATCCTGATCCGCCAGCCGGGACGCCAGGCAATTCCCCAGCAGGGAGAAAGAGACCCATGCAGCACCTCATAGTCACCTACGGGTACGTCGCCATTTTTGTGCTCATGGTGGCGGAGTCGGCGTGCCTGCCGGTCCCCTCCGAGCTGATCATGACCTTCGGGGGCGCTCTCGCGGCCGGCGCGGTCCCGGGGACCAGCCTCAACCTCATCGGCGTCATCGCCGCCGGGGTGGCGGGCAACGTGGTCGGCAGCTACATCGCGTGGGCGGTGGGGTGGTACGGCGGGCAGCCCGCGCTGCGGCGGTGGGGCCACCGGCTCTGGCTGCGCGATCACGACCTGGACCGTGCCAGCAACTGGTTCGCCCGGTATGGCCCACGAGCGGTCCTGATCGGCCGTTTGCTGCCGGTCGTGCGGACCTTCATCTCGCTGCCCGCCGGAATCGCCGGAATGAAGCCGGTCCGGTTCGGGATCTACACGACCATCGGCTGCATCCCATGGACCGCCGCGCTCGCCTACGCCGGCTACGCGGTCGGCACCAACTGGCAGTCCATCGTCAACGCCTTCCGCGGCCCCACCTACATCATCGCCGGGCTGGTGGTGATCGGCCTCATTATCGCGATCTGGTGGTACGTCCGGCGGCACCGGGCAGACCGCACCGCGGGCGACCGGCAGCCAGACGCGGCCGACCGGCAGCCAGACGCCAGGGCCCGCCGGTAATGCACGACGCGACCGCCGGAACGGCCGCATCTCACCACGATGATCCTGGCCGGGCAGCTACCGATGCCGAGCCAGTGAGGCGCGCCGCGGTGGTGATGCACCCGGCGAAGCACGACGACATCGACGGCTTCCGGGCCACCGTCAGCAAGGCCATGGCCGACCGTGGCTGGGCAGAACCGCTCTGGCTGGAGACCAGGCCAGATGACACGGGTGAGCGGCTGGCGCGTGAGGCCGTGCGGTCCGGGGCTGACCTGGTGCTGGCCAGCGGCGGCGACGGGACCATCACCGCATGCGTTGGCGGCATCGCCGGGTCGGGGGTCCCGCTTGGCGTGCTGCCGTGCGGCACCGGGAACCTGCTCGCGCGCAACCTCGGCCTGCCGCTGTCGCTGGATGAGGCGCTGGCCGTGGCGCTGACCGGGTCCGACCGGCGGGTGGACGTCGGCGCGGCCAACGGCCGGCCGTTCGTGGTCATGGCGGGGATCGGGTTCGACGCGGAGATGCTCGACGGTGCGGACGAGCGGCTGAAGAGCCGGGTGGGCTGGGCCGCCTACGTGCTGTCCGCGCTGCGGCATCTCCGCGAACGCCCGGTCAGGATGACGCTGCGGGCGGACGGCGGCCCACCGCAGCGCCGCTGGGCCAGTGGTGTGATCGTCGGTAACGTCGGTTCGCTGCAGGGCAATGTGCGGCTGCTGCCGGACGCGGTGCCCGATGACGGCGTCCTGGACGTGGCGGTGCTGGCCGCCTCAGGATGGACGGGGTGGCTGTGGCTGGCCGCCGACGTGCTGCTCCGGCGCAAGACCGGCCGGGTGGCCCATCTGACCTGCCGTGAGCTGGTCGTCCAGGCCGGCCGCGCCCGGCCGTGGGAGGTCGACGGGGAAGTGGCCGGAACCACGCGCCAGCTCAGGGTCACCCTGGAGCCGGGCTGCTTGCTGGTGCGCGTTCCGGCCAGACATGACGGGTAGCCGCAGGCTGCCCGTGGCCGCTATCAGCGGCTGCGTGCTTCTGTCTTCGGGCCGCGGCGCAGCAGCAGGACCAGACGCCGCTCGGCGACCTGCTGGGTGTGCAGACTCAGCCAGACGCACACCGACGCCAGCGGGAGTTCCACCAGCACCGCCAGGGTGACCGGCTCAAGCCGCTGGCCCGGCAGCGTGGTCACGATATCGAACCAGGCGTCCACGACGAGCAGCGTCGCGGCCGCGGCCGCGGCCGTCGCCAGATACCGGGACCGGCGCAGCGCGAAGTAACCCGTGCTGGCCAGGGCGATCAGGAGCATGACGTCGAAGCCCGCCCATGCGATGTCGGAATCGGCTGACACCTGGCGTGAGGGAAGCGAATACGCCAGGTAGACGATCCACGGCAGCAAGATCAGCGAGAACAGGATGAACGCCGGACCCGCCCACCTGACCGCTCGCGCGTTGTCGACGAGCACGGCGTTCTCCGGCTCGCGGGCGGGCTTGACCAGCTCGTCGAGCTGGTCGGCCGCCTCCTCAGCGTTGTGCGCCAGGTCCATCGGCCGGGACTAGACCTTCCGCCAGCGGGCCTCGCAGAGGCCGTAGATGCCGAAGATGATCAGGCCGAGCGCGGCGAGGATCAGCAGGGCCTCACCGAACGGCTGGTTCCGCAGGGTGAGCAGCGCCTTGTCGATGCCGCCGGCCTTGGCCGGCTGGTAGGCGACGGCCGCCTCGATCACCAGCACCCCGGCGAGCGCGAAGACGGCACCGCGGGCCGCGGTCCCGATCGTCCCGAGCCACTCGACCACGCGCCGCGTCCGCGGGCTCATTTCCGACAGCCGCAGGTATTTCAGGAACTTGCGGCGCAGGCCCTCGAAGACCAGCACCAGGCCGGCGATCACGATGGCCAGGCCGGCGATGCCGACCAGCCACTGCCCGCCGGGATGAGCCATGACCGTGGCGGTCAGGTCCTGCTGTTTTTTGGTCTGGCTGCCGCCGCCCGTGCCGGCGATGATCTTGAAGGTCAGATAGGCGAAGAAGGCGTAAATCACGGCCCGGACCAGAGACTTCAGCCGGGGACCCGCGCCGTTCCCGTCGCCGGTGACGCCGAACGCGGCCTCGCTGAGCCGCCACAGCGCGTAACCGGCGAACCCGATGCCCAGCAGCCACAGCGAGACCAGGCCATAGGGCTGCCCGGCCAGCAGCTGCAGCGCGCCCTGCTGGTCCGCCTCATGCGAGCCCTGGCCGAGCGCGACCAAGATCGCGACCCAGCCGATGAGGATATACAGGACCCCACGCGCGGTCAGGCCCGCCCGGGCCAGCGCCCGTGCCACCGCACTGTTCGATGCACGCCTTGCCGTACCCGACGCACGAGCTGTAGCCATCGATCGCATGCCCGTCTCTACCTCACAGGCGCCTTGCCAAACACCGGCGTGGGCATGGCCGGCCGGTGCAGCTACCAGGACCCCCACGTCAGGCTGGGTTCAGGCAGGGACGGGGGGTCGAGGAAGGCGGGGGGCCGGTCAGGTCCAGCGCACCGAGCGGCGAGGCCGCCGCCGCTTCCCTCGACGCGGCCCTTCCGCCTCGTTCTCCGCGTGCCGACCTGGCCGGTTCCCATTTGCCACTGCACACGGTCAGCTGGCCGTCAGCCGTGCCGATAGGGTTCGGCATCGGAGCCCCGCAGCGCCAGGCCGAGGCCGGGCTGGTCCGGGTCGGGCGTCAGGTCCCCGCCGTCGGGGCTCAGGGCGCCGTCGAAGAGCATTCGCTCGATCCGCTGGTGGTCGTGGAAGTACTCGACATGCCGCAGGTTGGGCACGGCAACGCCGACCCGGGCGTGCAGGTTGGGTGCGCAATGCCCGGAGACCTGGAGGTTGTGTGCAGCCGCCAGCGCCGACCCACGCAAGAACTCGGTAATCCCGCCGCAGCGGGTCACATCCAGCTGCAGGCAGTCCACCGCGCCGGCGGCGATGAGCCGCGCCGAGTCGGCCAGCGACCAGCTGTACTCCCCCGCGGCCACGTCGGGCAGGACCTGGCGCCGCACCGCGGCCAGCCCAGTCAGGTCCTGCGACGACACCGGCTCCTCGAACCAGGTCACCCCATAGCCGGCCAGCTCGGCCGCCATCCGGATGGCCTGAGCCGTGGTGTACCCCCCGTTGGCATCCACGTAGAGTTCGGTGTCCGGGCCGATGATCTCGCGGGCCAGGGCCACCCGATCCAGGTCCCGGTGCTCGCGGGTGCCCCAGCTCTCGCCGATCTTGATCTTTACCCGCGGGATGTGATCCTTGCCCACCCATGCGGTCAGCTGCTCGCGGGTCTGGCCCTCGTCGTAGCTGGTGAAACCGCCGCTTCCATAGACGGGAACGCTGCCGCGCGCCTGGCCCAGCAGCTGGGCCAGCGAGCAGCCGAGCAGCCGCGCCTTGAGGTCCCACAGCGCGATGTCCACCGCGGAGATCGCCGTCGCCGCGACCCCCGGGCGCCCGATGTTCCGCACCGCCCGAGCCATCGCTTCCGCCGCTCCGGGCACGTCCAGCGCGCTGCGGCCCACCACCGCGCCGGCCAGCACCTCGGCGATGACGCTCTGAGCAGCCGCGGCCGCGTACGTCCAGCCGATGCCCCACGCCGCCCCCGACCGCGCAGATGCGAGGACCATCGTGGTCTTGTCCCAGGCAAGCGTCCCGTCCGCCTCGGGCGCATCGGTGGGAATCACATAGACGGCGGTCGTGATTTCCTGCACGATCGGCTCGTCATCGCGCACGGCTGAATCCCCTTTGCGGTCATGCTCGCTTGCTTCTGGCTGGCTGCTACCTGTGCAGGCGGATGTCAAACGCCTGCCTCGAATTCAGGTCCGGGCCTATGTGCGCTGCGCTGCCGCATCGGCCTCATTGCGGGAATCGTGACCGGCGGCCGGCCAGCGGCAGCACGAATCACACGCCGGCGAACAGGCACACGACAAAGATCGTGATGATCACCGCCGGCAGCCCCTGGTCTACGTAGCTGACCACCAGCAGCACAGCAGCCGAGATGGCCGGGCCCGCCGTGGCGGGCCCGGCCCGGCCGTATCGCGCCGGGCCGGTCACCGGCCCGCGGGTTTGTTTGGCCTGCCCCGTGGCGGGCAGCCGGGAGCGTTACGAAACGACCAATGGGCGGGCCCTGCCCGATCCTTGTCGTCCCGGAGGGTTGGGCCACCAGCAGTAAGAGACTCGTTGACGCAGGAAGGCAGGGCACATGGAGACCCAGACCGTCGTCGTAACCGGAGCGAGCGCCGGGATCGGGCGCGCCAGCGCGCGCTTGTTCGGGGAGCGCGGCGCCAATGTCGGCCTGATCGCCCGCGGCGAGGCCGGGCTGGACGGCGCGGTACACGACGTTGAGGACGCCGGCGGGAAGGCGCTCGCGGTGACCGCCGACGTGGCCGACTACGCGCAGGTCACTGCAGCCGCCCGACAGATCGAGGAGCACTTCGGACCGATCGACGTGTGGATCAACGTCGCGTTCACCTCGGTGTTCGCGCCGTTCGCCGAGATCAAGGCGGAGGAGTTCCGGCGGGTGACCGAGGTCAGCTACCTCGGGTTCGTGCACGGCACGATGGCGGCGCTCGCGCTGATGCGCCCCCGTGGCCGGGGCACCATCGTGCAGGTCGGCTCGGCGCTCGGCGAACGCAGCATCCCGCTGCAGTCGGCCTACTGCGGGGCCAAGCACGCCGTCAACGGCTTCACCTCGTCGCTGCGGTGCGAGCTGCTGCACGAGAACTCGGGTGTGCACGTGACCGTGGTGCAGATGCCGGCCGTCAACACCCCGCAGTTCTCGTGGGTGCGGTCCCGGCTGCCGAGGCATCCCCAGCCGGTGCCGCCGATCTACCAGCCCGAGCTCGCCGCCCGCGGCGTCGTGTTCGCCGCCGACCATCCCCGCCGCAGGCAATATTGGGTCGGGGGGACCACCGCGGCCACCATCGTCGCCACCCGGCTGGCCCCGGCCCTGCTAGACAGATACCTGGCTCGCACCGGCTACGGCTCCCAGCAGACCGCACAGCCCGCCCGGCCCGGCCGGCCGGACAACCTGCTCCACCCGGTCGACGGGGCCCTCGGGCACGATCACGGGTCGCGCGGCGCCTTCGATGACAGGTCCCATCGCCGCAGCCCGCAGCTGTGGATCTCACAGCACGCCCGCCTGTCCTCTGGAGCCCTCGCGGGGGCCGTAGTCCTCGGGGCCATCCTGGCCGGGCGGCTCGGGCGCCGCCGGTGACGCTCCAGATCCTGCCGCCGACGCTGCGGGCGCCGACCGCGACCGCTCCAGCGACCGCAGAAAGTGCGCTTCAGCTGGCCCGCGCCGGTTACGCGGTGGCGCTACTCCGGCAGCCCGGGGAGGCGATCCGCGTGGCCACGGGCCATCTGCCCGGCCGGCGTGCGTGCCGGGTGGCGCGGCTGCTCGGTGCCCGCCACCTGGCCCAGGCCACGCTGATCACCCTCGCCCCGCTGCCGGGAGTGTTCATGGTGAGCGCGGGCGTGGACGCGCTGCATGCCGCGTCGATGGTCATACTCGCTGTTGTCGACCGCACCGCGCGCCGGGCCGCCCTGGCCGATGCGGCGGTCGAAGCCGCCTTCGCCGCTACCGGGCTGGCCGTCGCCGTCTCATGCGGTGGCCTGCCGGACCGCCGTCCTGGTGCCCGAACCTACCGGCGGCTCCGAGCGCGTTCTCCCATACCTTTCGATCACCGGACGTAATGCGGCCGGGCGACGTGGCCGATTCCCGCCGTCAGCGCGGTGCGGCGCGGCTAGCTCGGCGACGGAGACTGGTCCGTAGCAGGTGAGCTAGCCAGGACCAGCCCGGTCGTGGCTAGCTCACCGCCGCACGCCAAAGGGAGGAACCGACGATGGTTGGTGGGACGTCTGCTGGTGCCGGAGAATCCGGCAGCCGCACCGTGGTCTACCTGGCCCGGCACGGCCAGACTCTGCTCAACGAGTCGGGCGTCCTGCGGGGCCTGGCCGACCCGCCGCTGGATCAGGCCGGACGCGATCAGGCCCGGCGGCTGGGGGCAGCACTGGGTCCCCGGGGGCTGTGGGCTGTTATCTCCAGCCCGCTGCTGCGGGCCAGGCAGACCGCGCAACCGGTCGCCGGGCGCGCCGAGCTGGAAGTGGCAACCGACCAGTGCCTGGTCGACCGTGATTACGGGCAGTGGACCGGCATCAGCCACGACGCGGTGGTCGCGCAATGGGGCTCGGTCGATCGTGCACCGGGGGTCGAGCCACGATCGGCGGTGGCCGACCGGGCGGTCAAGGGGCTGACTGACATCGCCCGGCGCTCCCTCGGCGGCACCGTGACCGTGGTGAGCCACGACGCTGTCAACCGCCAGGTGCTGGCGGCCTTCGACGCCGGGCTGGGCGATCCAGACACAATTCCGCAAGACAATGGCTGCTTCAACACGTTGCAGTGGCAAGACGGCCGATGGGCCGTTCTCAGCGTCAACGAACTGCCCGACCGCCCCTGATCGCTGCTCCCACTGACGCTGCGCCCGCAGCCCGGTGCTGGCTTGCCTGGCACCCGTCCCGCCGACCGGCACCTGTGCCCGCGCGGGCCGGGAGTCACGTGCCTGGTTTTGCCGGCATGGTAGGGATTTCCCTGTTGCTAGGGATTTCCCCGTTGCTCGGCCGCCAGGCCCCGGTCCAGGCTCAAGTGATGGGGGCCGGCAGGATATCTGCGCTGCCCCCCGGCCGGGCGCTGTCACCGCATCCGGCCAGCACCGGACACCGGGCCGTTTCGGCGGCCAGGGAGGCTGTCATGCGCTCACCACTCAAGCTCCTGTTGATCACCGGATCACTCGTCGCGGCAAGCCTCGGCGCGGCCACATCCGCGGCCGCCGCCACGCCAGCGCCGCCCACCCTGATCACAACGAACTTCGCCTGCAGCAACGGCGTCTGCGAGATGGGCCCCGGCAACGTGGGCATGTCCTTCGCGACTGGGCTGGACGCCGCCGGGCAGCAGTGCGGCACTGAGGGAGGTACCAACCCCGAGGTCATGGGGGTGACCAGCGGCAGCCTGCCGCCAGGACTGCAGTTCGGAGGGCAGGGCACGGCGACAAATATCACGGGCACCCCCACGAAGGCCGGGACGTACTCGTTCGCGGTGCAGCTCGCCAACGTGAACTTTGCCTCCGGACAGATTTGCGGGCCGACCGGGACCCAGCAGCTCACCATCACCGTCGGCACCGGCAGCTCGGACCGGGCGGTGATAAAGGGGGCCTCCTGGAACGGCCACACGGGCACGCTGGCCATCTCGGGCTACGACGTCAACATCAGCGCGCTGTGGTCGGTGTCGGTGACCTCGACCGGCAGGGTG
>Ga0210402_10001636_pt1 | contig 22885 bp, 14 predicted proteins | sample IncBWC7MmetaG_FD_161055 | JGI IMG/M metagenome (GOLD analysis project Ga0210402, IMG submission 161055) | Forest soil microbial communities from Barre Woods Harvard Forest LTER site, Petersham, Massachusetts, United States - Inc-BW-C-7-M | ecosystem: Environmental > Terrestrial > Soil >... | reverse complement strand
GGAATGTTTTTGACTGGGAACTGGGAACTGGGAACTGGGAACTGGGAACTGGGAACTGGGAACTGGAAACTGGGAACTGGGAACTGACCACTGCTCTTCCCTACCCCACCAAATCTTCTTCACGCAGCAGGTCCAGTTCGATCCAGCCTTCCACGGGTAAGGCGTCCACGGGCAAACGATTGGACCATAGGCTGAACCGCAGGCGCAGGCGCGTCGGCACTCCTGAATTCTGAGAATTGCGCACTCTCTCGATTGGCAGTGGCTCCGCCTGCAGCCACGCCAGCGGTAGACGGAATTCGAAATTTCGGCCGAGCGCCGCTCGCACTTCTCCCGGATCCTTGGAGGACACGAGCACCTCGCTGCCCGCTCGCCCAGTCACTTTCCATGATTGCATCTGGCAGTTCTTGACTGCCGCCTCCAAGCGCAGTTCTCGTCGTGGAACAGATCCACTTGTCTCCCACGATTCCAGGTTCACCACGATCTCGAATTCGTCTTCTGGAACGCCGCCGATGAAATCCATGCGGCCATAGACTGAGTGTTCATCAATGCCGGCATGCACTGCATCCAGAAGGAACTGCTTGCCATGCATAGAACCGGAGCGGCGGTCGGAGGTGTAGCGCGCGGCGCCCATCCACTCGAAATAGCGCACCATGTCTCCGGCAACTCGTGGATGGATATATGCGCTCTGCGCAGTGAACGACGGACGTGCCGCGGCGCCGGCAATCGGCTGTGCCAAATAGTCCGGTGGCGTCCCCCCGAGGGCCTGGTACACGTTGGACAGGTGCTTGCGATAGAGTTCGTCGAAATCACGATCGTTTGCCGAATGATGTTCCGGGCCGTACCACCAGTTCCAGTCACTGCCCTCGGCGATCAGAATTTCTTCGAAGGCTAGGTTGCGTTGTCCTTCCGTCGCGCTGGCGGATTTCTCCGCGTAAAAGTCGCGCGCGCGCGACAGGTAGTCCCAGGCCTTGTTGTCTTCGGGTGCTCCGATCCAGACGTTAAAATTGGCATTAATCCACGATCCCGGCACGAGCGACTTCAGTGTCCCAAAATTCTGCTGCCGGGCGATCGCCTCGCTCACGGTGACGGCCTCAATCCCGGGATCTTTCGATAGCCCGTCGTAGAACCGGCGCAGGAAGTCGCGCCCGGACCGGGGGTAGTATTCCCAGGCATTTTCGCCATCGAGGATGATCGGGATCATCGCGTCCCGCCCATGAGAGATAAGTGGTTGGGCAGATTCCTTAATCTTCTGGATCAAGTTATTGGCGGCGTCCTGCGGGGGCATTCCCGAGTACACGAAGCCGATCAAATCCGAGAGCGTGTGATCGCGGAAGATCAGGTTCATGCGCGTATCAGCATTCTCGTAGCGATGAATTGTATAGAGCCGATGCGCAAGATCGGGACTGAGCCGACCGTGTCCATCGCGGGAGAAGTGGAGCCCCAACGTGCGGCCGAGGACACCTTCGTCTGTCGCCATCCACTCCACTCCCAGGCGGTGCGCGATGGCCAGTGTTTCTTCCGACACGCTGCCTTCCGAGGGCCAGACGCCCGTCGGACGCATCCCAAATACCTTTTCGTGAAAGTCCAATCCGCGCAGTAGCTGTTCGCGCGCATCCTCGGGATGGCAGAATCGAATCTGCGGCAAGGGCAAGCCCGGCGACGATGCCGCACCTGCCTGCGTATCGCACACCAGCGGCAGGATGGGATGGTAGAACGGCGAGGTCGAGATTTCGATCAGGCCTCGCTTGGCCGCGTCGGCGTGAACGGGAATCACGCGGCCGAGCAGTTCCCGCTCGGTGGCGATGACGAACCGCTGATCGTCGAGCGAGTAGTTCCTTTCCTTACGAACCAGTTCGGAGATCTCTTTTTCCTGAAGAAAGTATTCGTCGAACCAGGCGACCTGCGAGAGCACCTGAAGGTCGGTGAAGTCCTGCGGTTGAAATTGTTTTTCGGCGCGATCCGGCGAGTCGCCCGCGCTATGGAAACGTTCCAGCAGTTCGTGGTAGCGCGGATAGCGTCCGATCACGTTTACCGGGTGCGCCTGAAAGAGATATTGCAGCGCGAAGCGGCGCTCGTCGGGGGATAGCTCTTTCACTGGCGTAGCGGCAACCTGAAGAAAGGGATCCTGAGCCTCACCCACGACGTAGTCTTGAATCTGCGTGACCAGCGACGGGACAAGGTTGAACGTCTGGTGGACATTGGGAAATTCGTCCAGCAGTTTGACCATTCCGTAGTAGTCTTTCAAGGCGTGCAGGCGCGTCCAGGGCAGGCGGTACCGCCCTGTGACCAGGTCTTTGTAGAAGGGCTGATGCTGATGCCACAAAACAACAACTCGAATCTGAGCCATACCGGGGTCTATCTACTCTAACGGCAAGTTTCCAGTTTGGCATAGCGGCAAGAGCGATCCTGGCGCGATTCGACTACACTAGGTCGAACTGATGCGTAACACCGCGTCTGCCGGCCTTCGCGACTGCACCTCGCGGTTCCGAGGCCGTTGCGCAACGAAAATTAAGAGCCATGACCCCTAATCTCACCAGCCCCGAAGCTGCTGTGCAATACGACGTGTCCCTACTGACCTCGGAAGATCTCTATCTCTTCAACGAAGGTAGCCACTATCGGCTGCACGACAAGATGGGCGCGCATGTGACGGAATCCAAGGGTGTGTCCGGAACAGTGTTCAGCGTGTGGGCGCCGAATGCTCGCGATGTGTTCGTCATCGGAAGCTTTAACGGCTGGAGCCATAGCTCCCACCCCTTGAGGGCGCGAGGCAGTTCCGGCATTTGGGAGGGATTCATCCCGGGTGTCGGTAAAGGTGCGGTTTACAAGTTTCACATCGTATCGAATCAGCACGGACACCGAGTCGACAAAGCCGACCCCATCGGTCTGCTGATGGAGCGGCCACCGCGCACGGCCTCGGTGGTGTGGGATCTGGAGTATTCCTGGAATGACGCGGACTGGCTCCGCCATCGCGGCGAACGCAACTCACTGCATGCGCCGATGTCGGTGTACGAAGTGCATCTCGGTTCCTGGATGCGCGTGCCGGAGGAGCATGACCGGCCCTTGAGCTACCGCGAGGTTGCGCCACGTCTTGCGGACTACGTCGCACGCCTGGGATTCACGCACGTTGAATTTCTGCCCATCATGGAACACCCGTTCTATGGCTCCTGGGGATACCAGACAACCGGCTACTTCGCACCCACGGCGCGCTACGGCACTCCGCAGGAGTTCATGTACCTGGTGGACTACCTGCACCAGCACAACATCGCCGTGATTCTCGACTGGGTGCCGTCGCACTTCCCTACTGACGCCCACGGACTGGCGTACTTTGACGGCACTCATCTCTACGAGCATGCCGATTCGCGCCAGGGATTTCATCCCGACTGGAAGACGCTGATCTTCAACTATGGTCGGGCCGAGGTTCGCAGCTTTTTGATGTCGAGCGCGATGTTCTGGCTGGAGCGCTACCACATCGACGGTTTGCGGGTGGACGCGGTGGCTTCGATGCTGTACCTCGACTACTCTCGCAACGCGGGCGAATGGATCCCCAATCAATTCGGCGGGCGCGAGAATCTGGAAGCGATCGACTTTCTGCGGCGGTTCAATCTGGAGAGTTACAAAGAGCAGCCCACGATTCAGACGATCGCGGAAGAATCCACTTCGTATCCGATGGTCTCCCGCCCTACGCACCTCGGCGGACTGGGCTTCGGTCTGAAATGGGATATGGGCTGGATGCACGACACACTCGACTACTTCCAGCACGATCCTATCTTCCGCCAGTACCATCACAATTCGCTGACCTTCCGCATGCTGTATTCGTTCCACGAAAATTTTGTCCTGCCCCTGAGCCACGACGAAGTGGTCCACGGCAAGGGATCGCTGATCAACAAAATGCCCGGCGACGATTGGCAGAAGTTCGCCAATCTGCGTCTGCTGTTTGCTTATATGTTTGCGCAACCGGGAAAGAAGTTGATGTTTATGGGCTGCGAGTTTGGCCAGTATCGCGAATGGTCACATGACCGCAGCCTTGACTGGCATCTGCTCGAAGGCACGCTGCATCGCGGCTTGCAGTCGTGGATGGAGCAACTGAATCGTGCGTATCGCGCCGAGGGAGCGTTGCATTGGTTCGACAACGATCCCCAGGGATTCGAATGGGTCGACTGTAACGATGCGCCCGCGAGCGTGGTTTCTCTGTTGCGCAAAGGAAAGTCGGCGGACGATTCCGTGTTGATCGCATGCAACTTCACTCCGGTACCGCGTGTTGGTTACAAGGTCGGAGTGCCTTCCGGTGGTTACTGGAAGGAAATCTTGAACAGCGACGCGCGCGAGTATGGCGGCAGCGGAATCGGCAACATGGGCGGAGCGGAAGCGCTCAACGAGAGCGCCCACGGGAGGCCACACTCCCTGCGGCTTACACTTCCACCCTTGGGAGCGCTGTTCCTGAAGAAAGCGTAGCGACGGCGGCCTACCGGCTGTCGTGGGTGTCCCCTTAGCTCTAACTCAAGAATTCCTTCCTGCTTCCCTGTCATCTGTGACGCGCTTTTCCTCAGTGTTCACGACTCTTCGAGACCCTTTAACACTTTCCGCGACTGGAACCCGAAAGGTCTTTGCCAGAAATAGAGCTGATCGGGTCTCTACCCAAGATCGCCTGACACTTTTCGAATGCGCCGTCAAGCGGAAACGTTTGGAACCGGACTGCGTTGGATCCCGTAACATGTCGGAAGGATGCAGAACGAATTGATCGAGCAAGCTCCTGGCCAGATGGATCGCTCCCTTCGCTACGACGACCTAACCTTGTTGGCCATCGCCGCGGGAATGGCGGTTGTCCATATTGCAACCAACGGCCGTTACGGCTTTCACCGTGATGAACTGCAGACGCTGAGCGATGCCTTGCATATGGATTGGGGATTCGTTGCGTATCCGCCGTTTACGCCTTTTGTCGAGCGGGTTGGGTTGGCTTTGTTCGGGCATTCGCTGATTGGGCTGCGCATGTTCTCAGTACTTGCGCAATCCACGGTGATCTTTATTACCGGTTTAATGGCGCGGGAACTCGGCGGGCGATGGCTGGCACAGATCGCAGCGGCACTTTCCGTTGCACTGGCGCCGCTGGCGATGTTCGAAGGCACCGAGTTTCAATACACAACCTTTGATTATCTGTGGTGGGTGTTGATTGCCTATTGCGTAATCCGCTTGCTGAAGTCGAGCGATCCGCGATGGTGCGTGCCTATGGGCGCGGTCATCGGACTGGGCTTAATGACTAAGTACACGATGGCATTTTATGCGGCCGGCATAGTGGGCGGCTTAATGTTGACCCGAGCGCGGCGCTTTCTCTGGAGCAAGTGGTTGTGGATCGGAGTCGCGCTGGCTTTCCTGATTTGCCTGCCCAATCTGATTTGGCAGTTACGGCATGACTTGATCTCGTTGCATTTCTTGCAGTACATCCACAAGCGCGATGTGGGGCAAGGAAGGAACCAAGGATTCTGGCGCGATCAATTTCGCATCGACACGAATGTGGCATCGGCGCCGTTGTGGATTGCCGGTCTGATTTTCTTGTTCCGTGATCGGCGATACCGGATGCTGGCTTGGATGTATGTGATTCCACTAGCGGTGTTCGCGGCCACGAAGGCCCGTTTTTACTATCTTGGTGCTGCCTATCCCATGCTGCTGGCGATGGGCGCCGTCGCAGGCGAGCGACTGATTTTGACCTTGCGACAGGGCTGGCGCTGGACGGTCGAGGCTGCGCTGTTTGCTGGAATCGTTCTGTGCGGAATGTATTTTGCGGTGGTGATCATTCCGTGGGCACCGAGCGGCCGGTTGAAAGAGTTCGCGCTGAAAAACAATGGCGATCTTCGCGAGGAGATTGGCTGGGAAGATCTGGTGCGGGCTGTGGCGGATGTCCGGGATGGGCTCACGGCCCAGCAGAAACAGAATCTCGGAGTGGTGGTGGGAAATTATGGCGAGGGCGGGGCAATTACGATTCTGGGACCGGAGTATCATCTGCCGCCAGCGATTCAACTGACGAACTCGGGATGGCTGCGAGGATATCCGGTGCCTCCACCAGATACGTTGATCGTGGTGGGTTGGAGTGAGCAACAACTGGAGGAGGCTTTCACCGCATGCCGGGTGGCTGGCCACAACGGGAATTCCTTAGGCGTGAAGAATGAAGAGAGCGACGATCATCCCGACATCAATGTTTGTGGCCCTCCGAAGCAGGGCTGGGCTGAGTTCTGGAGAACGCATGAGAGGTTTGGGTGAGAGGGGGTCGGCCCGTCCCCACCGCAGGCAAGAACGCCAGCGCTCCCGTGCTAGACTCGCTCTGAGTTCACCACATCACGGATGCGCATCCTTACCCGGTACATTCTGGGCGAAGTCGTCTCGCACGCGCTGATCGGCGCGGCGGTTTTCACGTTTGTACTCTTCACGCGGGATCTGGGACGAATCCTGGAACTGGTAGTTCGGAACAGCGCCCCGCTTCCCAGCGTTGCCCAGGTTTTCTTCTTCACGGTTCCGGTTGCGCTTACCTATACGATTCCGATGGGAGTGCTGGTCGGCATCCTGATCGGGTTGAGCCGTCTGGCGGCCGATAGTGAAATTACCGCCATGCGGGCGAGCGGGATCGGCGTGTGGTCGTTCCTGCGTATCGTCCTGATCTTTGTCATCGGTGCCTGGTTGTTGGCGATCGGCAACAGTGTTTATCTTGCGCCCCGCTCGCTCGCCGCGCTCGGCGACCTCCAGAACCAACTCAAGGCATCACAGGCATCGTTTGAGATTCAGCCGCGCGTCTTCTATGAAGGTTTTCCCAAGGTTGTCCTGTATGTGCAGGACGTGAAAGCCGCTTCGGGGGCTGCGATCTGGAAAGGCGTGTTCCTGGCCGATTTGAGCCAGCCTTCGGCGCCGCGCATCACACTCGCACGAGAGGGCATCCTGTCCAGCCAAGGGCCAGACACGCTGGATTTACATCTCGTGAATGGATCGACGCACGAGACCGATCCCAAGAATCCCGACCAGTATCAGATTTCGACGTTCGACACAACCGACATCCCGATTCAGATTCCGGCCGCTCAAAACGGCCAGGCACCGGAGCCGCCGACCCTGGGCGAGATGAAGATCGCCGAATTGCTGGAGAAATCGCACAGCGCGGACCCCATGGCACAACGCTGGGCGCTGCTCGAGTATCATCGACGCCTCTCGCTTCCAACGGCGTGCCTGGTGCTGGCGCTGGTCGGAATTCCGCTTGGCCTTTCCTCGAAGCGAGGTGGGAAGTCCTCCGGCTTTGTGCTGACGATCCTGCTGGTGTTTGGCTACTATTCGGTTTCGCTGATCGGTGTTTCTCTTGCCCGCCAGGGGCGCGTTCCTCCGGCGCTCGGCGCGTGGATGGCGGATATTGTTTTTCTGGTGGGGGGCCTTGTCCTTCTCTGGCGATCGGAGCGCCGTCCCATCGACCTCTCCGTCTTTCGTTCCTGGTTCAAAGTGTGGGCGCCGAAGCCTGCCCTGCCGACTGACGGACCTGCTCTGATGATTCACCGCGAGAGCGCTGCAGACCGGCTCTCCCGGCGCTGGCGCTTGTTCAACCTGCGCTTTCCCACCATTCTCGACGACTACGTGCTACGCGACTTCGCGGTCTACCTGGGATTGATCGTGGCGTCCTTTCTGATGCTGCTGCTCGTTTTCACTTTGTTTGAGCTGCTGGGAGACATCCTTCGCAACCAAGTTTCGCCGCTGACGGTAGGCGAGTACATGTTGAATGTCGCGCCCTATTTTCTCTACAACACGACGCCGCTCTGCATGCTGCTGGCGGTGCTGGTTACGTTCGGACTTCTACAGCGGTCGAACGAAATCACGGCGATCAAGGCAACCGGGATCAGCCTATATCGAATTGTCGTGCCGGTCCTGATTGCTGCTGCGCTGGTAGCAGGAATCCTGTTCCTGTCCGATCAAATCTACCTTCCCTACACTAACAAGCGGCAGGATGCGCTCCGCAACCTCATCAAAGGCAAACCCGCCCAGACTTACCTGCGCCCGGACCGCAAGTGGATATTCGGCGAGAACTCGACAATTTACTACTACCAGTTTTTTGATCCCGATCGAGACGTGTTCGGCAGCCTCTCGGTTTTCCGGTTCGACCCCGCCACTTTCCAGATCACTCACCGGGTGACCGCGGAACGCGCGCACTGGTCGGGAAGCATGTCGCGCTGGCTCTATGAACAGGGGTGGGAGCGTACTCTAAGCGGATCGACGATTGAGGACTACCGCAAGTTCGACGTAGCAACCTTCCCCATCTTCGCGGAAGCTCCGGCCTACTTCAAGAAAGAGATCAAGCAGTCATCGGAAATGAGTTACGACGAGTTACGCCGCTACATTCGGGACCTTGAGCGCAGTGGCTTCGATGTGGTCCGCCTGCGGGTGCAACTGCAAAAGAAGATTGCCTACCCACTCATCACGCTGGTCATGGCCGTGATTGCGATTCCCTTCGCGCTCAATGCGGGGAAGCGGGGCGCTATTGCCGGAGTCGCGACGGCAATCGGCATTGGCGTTGTTTATTGGACCGTGTCGGGACTGTTCGAAGCGATGGGGAATCTCAGCCAGCTCCCGCCCGCCGTCGCCGCGTGGTCGCCGGACCTGGTCTTCGCCTTCATCGGAGGCTATCTAATCCTGCGGATTCCCACGTGAACGCCGTTACCTTGCCGCCAACCCTGCTGGCTGCGCTGCGCTGGTGACATTAGTGGCGTTGCTCAATGCTCCGCTGGTTGTGTCCACGTTGAAAGCCGAGACACTGCTGCCGGCATTGTTGGACACGAAGAGAAACTTTCCGGTGGAATGCATGCTGATCGCAACTGGCGTCAAACCCGTCGACACCGTCGCGGGATTCAGACCGCTCAGTACCCCGGTGCCCTGATTGATCCGAAATGCCCTCACAGTGCTGGAATCGTGGTTGACGACATAGAGAAAATTATTCGTGGGATCGACTGCCATTGCCACCGGGTTCAGATCCACCGACACGGCGCCTGCCAAGTGAACCATCTTCGCATCGGCGATGTCGTCCGATGAACAACTCGATCCATTCACGCTCGTGCATATCTGATAGATGTCGAGGTTGTTCGTGGTCACGTTGGTGACGTAGACGAACGTGCCGCCAGCTCCGCCCGTGGGAGTAGTGGTTATGCTCAATACGGAACTGGGACTCGACTGGGTTGTATAGGGCGATCCCTTAAGCGGTCCTATTACTGCACCTGCGGATGTCACGACGAATTCGCTGACGGTGTTGTCGTTTGTGCCTACCAGGTCCTTGTTCCCAGTAAGCTGAACCAAGGTTCCGCTAACGGGGTTCGGCGGGGTGTTGAGGTCGTTGAAGGTACCCGTAATCGATGTCACTACCGACGTCGGAGTGAAATTGAGGACCTGGCTACCCACGAGGGTCAGGTTCGATGAGCCGGAAGTGGTTGTATAAACCGTGATGGCAGGGGGCTCCGCACAACCGAGGCCCGAATGCGCCTGGCACGCTTGGGTCGCGATGGTTCCCTGGCTCACTACGATGACGAAAGTCCCGCCCGCGTCGCGCGCCATGGAAACAGCGCCCGTTACGGGGACCGGCACGTTGGTCGGCGGATCGCTGAGAGTTCCATCTCCGTTCACGGTATAGGTCGAGATGTCATTGGAAGCGGTGTTGAGGACGTATGCCGCCTTGCCGGTCGGGTCTAAAAGAATCTGTGACGGCGCGGCACCGGCTTTGGTGGTCTTGTTCAGCAGCGACAATCGGCCATTGCTCAAATCGATGGCAAAATAGCCGACATTGTTATCGCCCTGGCTGAGCACGTAGAGTTCGCCGGCCGGCCGCGATGAGGACGAACCACAACTCACAAAGAGCACAGTCAGGCCTAAAAAGGCTAACCATCCCGATAATTTCTTCGACATCTATTCTCCCAGCTTTACCGTCTGCGGGCACTCGTTCGCCAGCGCTTAGGGTCATGGAATCAATTAGCTGAACCTATTTGTGTATCAGGAATGGGCGGGAAGAGCAAACGCCGGAGCGGCTGGAATCCGGATTTCGACCTCTAACCCACCCTCAGGACGGTTGGATGCGCGTACCCGGCCTCCGTGTAGCCGGACTGCGCGGTCGGCGATAGATAATCCCAGACCTGCGCCTCCGGTCTGGCGATTGCGTGCGTCATCGATGCGGTAAAAAGGCTGAAAAATCTGTTCCATGGCGTCCTCCGGAACACCAGGGCCGGAGTCCAGCACGCGAATGGCAACTTCTTCGCCCTGGTCGCCGATGCGGCGTTCGAGGCGGATCTCGACCGTGGTGCCAGCCGCCGTGTAGCGGACCGCGTTGCGGACAACATTCTCCACAGCGCTGCGAAGCAGGTCCGGATCGCCCTCGACCGGATATTCGTCGGTCGGCTCGGCGACGACGTGGCAACCTCGTCCCTGACCCTCGTATTCGGCGTCATGCGCCACCGTTTCCACCAGCTCCCGCAGTGAGAGGCGCGTCTTGCGAATCCCGTCTGTCCCGGTTTCCAGCCGGGAGATCGTCAAAAGGCGCTGGATGAGTTGATTGAGGCGATCGGCTTCGAGCTCAATACGATTGAGCGCTGCTTCCGCCTCCGGGGCAGCCTTCTGCCGCGCCAGCCCGAGTGCGACGCTGAGCCTTGCGAGCGGAGAGCGCAGCTCATGCGAGACATCTTTCAGTAGACGCGATTGCGATTCCATCAGCGCCTCGATGCGTTCGGCCATGCGGTCGAAGTCGCGCATCAGTTGCGCCAGTTCGTCGCGCCGTCCACGCAGGGGCGCACCGGTGCGGGCGGTCAGGTCGCCGGCTGCCAACCTCTGGGTTGCGAGCCGGAGCCGGGCCACCGGGCTCGTCAGCGACCAAGCCAGCAGATAGCACACCAGCCCCGAAGAAACAACCGCGATGGAAATACCTAGACTTGGAATGCCATGTGGGCCGAACACGCGAGGACCCGGAGGAAATTCGAAGACCAGCGTGTAGTCCTTGCCGCCTACACTCTGAATCTGCCGGTAAAAGCGTTCCGGCAGAAAGTTGTCAATCCAGTTGTGATGGTGGATGCGGCCGGAGCGCCGCATGTCCTGAATCCACGGAAAAACCATTCTGCCTGAGATTTCCTTGCCCGACGCGTCAAATACGAAGGCACGCAGGTTCTGGCTATGCGGCAGATCCTCCAAATAGTCGGCGGCAGCTTTCTCGCCACCGTTCTGATAGGCGTTGACCGCCTCCGTGATGACGCGCGAGCCCAGAGTCTCGATCCCAGGCTCCCGGGTTGGACGCAGAGCGATCACCACGAGAATCGCCAGCACAAGAAAGAGCGCCTGCGCCGCCCAGAACGAAAGAAAGATCTTCAGGAACAGGCTTCTCATTTCGACGCTTTGGCTCCCGGTCTGGCGAACATGTATCCGACGCCGCGAATCGTCTTGATGTGGTCGCCGCTCTCCTCCGAGTCACCCAGCTTCCGCCGCACTTTACTGACGTGCATATCGATACTGCGGTCAAAGGGCATGAACTTCCGGCTGAGAACCGCATTGACGAGCCGCTCGCGCGTTACTACTCTGCCTGCTTCGCGCAGTAGGACCTCCAGCAGGTTGAACTCGACTGAAGTGAGTTCCACGGGCGCTCCGGCGCGGAATACATTGCGCGTAGCGGGATCCAGTTCCACATCACCCACCGCGAGAATCTCAGGAGTGTTATCGGCGGCCCTGCTAGGTTTGGCGCGCCGCAAGATCGCTCGGATGCGCGCCACTAGTTCCCTCGGGTTGAACGGCTTGGGCAGGTAGTCGTCGGCGCCGATCTCGAGTCCCACGATACGGTCTACATCTTCCCCGCGCGCAGTCAGCAGGAGGACCGGTATTTTCGAAACGCTGCGCAGGCGGCGCAAGACTTCGAATCCATTCATTCCGGGCAACATAACATCCAGAACGACCAGTGCGTGCTCGCCCGCAAGGCCACGCTGCAGGCCTTGTTCTCCATCATGAACCGATTGCGACGTGAATCCCTCCGAGGTGAGGTACTCCTGCACCAGGCTGCAGAGTTCGATGTCATCGTCGATTACGAGAATATTGTCCATCTTTTTCCTACTATTCATTAAACACCGCGCTTCCCTGCTATTCGGTAAAGATTTGTGATTGCCCGTGACGGCCAGGAGCCCGTAACTCTTTACAAAACTTTACCCCGCTTGACCGACTCTTTACCGCATTCTTTTCGGCGACGTGTTTCTATGATCGTGAACATGCCGGGTCTGCCCCCCGGACTCAGGAGGATTCATGAAAGCAACTCGCACACGATTTTTTGCAGCCGGGTCCGCTCTGCTGATTGTTCTGGCAGTAGCCGCCGTGCTGGCGCAAGGCATGCATCATCACGGCGGATCCATGGGCGAATTTGGATTCGGGGACCACATGCTTGGCTACTTGTCCGACGTCCTTGACCTGACCCAGGCCCAGCAGGATCAGGCCAAAGCCATCATGGAGAAAGAAAAGCCAACTATCGAGCCACTGATGAAACAGCTGATGCAGGCTCACAAGGACATGAGCGCACTGGAAGACAGCGGCACCTTTGACGAAGCGAAAGTCCGCGCGCTGGCCGCGCAGAACACGCAGGCCATGACGGAGCTGTTTGTGCAGAAGGCCCGCATCCATGCGGAACTCATGCAGATTCTTACTACTGACCAAAAAGCAAAACTGGCTCAGGTGAAGGCCAAGCATGAGGCGCGTATGAGCGAGCACATGCAGGAGCACCAGAAAGATTCCGACTAACGGACCAGTGTCTCTCTCCTAACCCGGGACGAGCCGGATTCGACTCCGTGCTCGCCCCGGCCTTTTGTGGGCTTCGAGCTGCCGAGGTTAGTAGCTATGGATCGAGCTGACTTCATCTCCTCAGGTATGACTTTCTTCGCCGAAGGCATGCTCTGGTTCTGGACCGCGCTTCTGTTGACAGCCGCTTACTTTGTACTGCGGCCGTCCCTCTCAAAAAGCGCACCCCGCGCTGCTACAATCGCATCTACAAGAGTTCATGGTTCCGAAGAGCTTACGCCCGCTAGTCCCCTATCTGAAGCGCTACCGGCGCGGTCTCATGCTGGGCGGACTTTGCGTCCTATTCAATAACGGCATCTGGATTCTCTTCCCGCAGGTGATTCGCAAGGCTGTCAACGGCCTGAACGCCGGCGTGACCCGCGAAAAACTGGCGATCTATGCGCTGATGGTGATCGGCGTGGCGCTCGCCAAGGGCATCTTTCAATTCTTGACTCGCTGGGTGGTCATCGGTATTTCACGCGACATCGAGTTCGATCTGCGCAACGATCTGTTTGCCCATCTGGAACGCCTCTCCTACTCCTACTATCAGCGCAACCGAACGGGCGACGTCATGGCCAAGGCCACGAACGACCTCAACGCGGTGCGCAACCTGCTCGGCCCGGCGATCATGTATTCGGCGAACACGATCGTGTTTACGGCCGGGGCGCTGGCGTTCATGCTGGCGATCAGTCCCAAGCTGACGCTGTACGCGTTCCTTCCCTTGCCCGTCGCCAGCATCATCATTCAGTATTTTGGACGCCGCATCCATGAGCGCTTCGAGCGCATCCAGGCGATGTTTTCTGACATTTCAGCCCGCGCGCAGGAGAACTTTTCAGGCGCGCGCGTCATCCGCGCCTACGTGCAGGAAGAAGCGGAGATTGCGGCATTTGAATCCGCCAACCAGGAATACATCCGGCGCAGCCTCGGTTTAGTGCGTCTGATGGGAATGCTCTGGCCGACACTCGAACTAATGCTCGGAATTGCAGCGGTCATCGTGCTTTGGCTCGGCGGCCGGCAGGTGATTCAAGGCCGCATGAGCGTCGGCGACTTTGTCGCCTTCAACACCTACATGGTGCAACTCACGTGGCCCGTGATCGCCCTGGGATGGGTGATCAACATCTTCCAGCGCGGCACGGCCTCCCTCATACGCATCAACCAGATTTTTCTTGAGAAGCCCGAGATTGCCGACAAGCTGGAGGTGCCGTCCTTCGCGCCCGAATCGCAACTGGCTCTCTCTGCTTCAAGTCCGAGCGACAACGGCCTCCCGCGCCAGGCGCTTCGCGGAGAAGTCGAGTTCTGCAATCTCAATTTCGGTTACAACGGCGTGGCGGTTCTGAAGGATGTCAATCTCCGAATTCCTGCCGGGTCCAGCCTGGCGATTGTCGGACCAACCGGCAGTGGCAAGACGACACTGGTCAGCCTGATCGCGCGCATCTACGACGCCGAACCCGGCGCTGTGTTGATCGATGGAACACCCATTCGCGAATTAACTCTGGAAACCGTGCGCCGCAATATTGGATTTGTTCCACAGGAAACGTTCCTGTTCAGCCTGACGATTCGCGAGAACATCGCCCTCGGCAGAGATGAGGCAACTCTGGATGAAATCAAGGCAGCCGCGGACACAGCCAACATTGCCCAGGACATCGAGGCCTTTCCGGAGGGCTACGAGACAACGGTGGGAGAGCGCGGCATCACGCTCTCAGGCGGGCAGAAGCAACGCACGGCCATCGCTCGTGCCATTCTTCGGGGCCCACGCATCCTCGTATTGGACGACGCACTCTCCAGTGTTGATACCCACACGGAGGACAAGATCCTAAACCACCTGCGCGAAATCATGCGCGGACGCACCACGATTTTTATCTCCCACCGCGTCTCGACGGTGCGGAACGCCGATCGCATCGCGGTGTTGCACGAGGGACGCATCGTGGAACTCGGCACGCACGATGAACTCATCGCCCTGAACGGCTATTACACTGACCTCTACAACAAGCAATTGCTGGAAGAGGAACTGGCAGAAGTTTAGGCTGCAATGCCTATTGTTGTTGCTGCTGCTCTTGTTCAAACCGCGAAAAGCTCGGCACCAACGATGGCCTTGTTCTTATCACCACAGTAGGCGCCGCCTCTTCGGGCGCCGGCAGATCCGCTGAACTGACGGTCACTGCAACACTGAGTTCGCTTTGTGTCTCGCCTTTGTAGACTCCGCGGGTGGGCGGAACATCGGAGTAGTCTCGCCCTACGGCCACTCGGATGTGGCGATCTCCTCCAATCAGGTTGTTGGTCGGATCAAAGGCGGTCCATCCCAATCTCGGCAACAGAGCTTCTACCCAGGCGTGGGATGCGCCTTCGAGCGAGCGGTCGTGATTCTCCTCGGCGTGGAAAAGATATCCGCTGACGTAGCGACACGGAATGTGGAGTGGGCGGAGCAGGGAGATCATGATGTGCGCGAAATCCTGGCACACTCCTTGGCGTGTACGCAGGGCTTCGTCAATCGGAGAATCCACCCGCGTACTGTTGGGCACGTAGGCGAAGAAGCGATAGATCGACTGGTTGAGTTCGGTTACCAACTCCAGCGGATTTCCCCGGCGCCGGCAATTCAGATCCTTTGCAAGACTCTCCAAAGCTGCTGTTGGGTGGGCAAACTGGCTGGGGAGGAGCATTTCCCAGTGATCATCTGCTGCGAGCAGGGCGTCGAGATCCGCCCAGTCCCCCGCGGCATCAGATACCGGAGGCGGCACAGGCGGGACTTCCACCAGTGAAACCGCTTGCACTCGCAATTCGGTGTGCGCGGGTGCGATATCAAAATGGTGCACCGCGTTCCCCATGAAATCGCGGTATTCCATGATGTGGGCCGACGGGTTTACATTCAGGTGAAATTTCAGGCAACGCTGGTGGCCTTCGTTGCGCGGCTGGAGACGCACCTCCATGACGCTCTCGCGGACCCCGGGGTCGTAGTGGAACGTTGTCGTATGCCGAATCGAATAGATCATGCAAGCCTTCTCATGCGACCATCGTCGATTCAATCGAGTAGTCGAAATACACCTGGTGAATCGCGCTGTGAACCTGCGCGCACTGCCGGCGAATCCCGTCCACGTAGGCGTTCGCGCCGCCGGCCATGATCTCATCGATCTGTCCAAAACTCAGGGTCGCGCTGAGCCTCCCCGCAAGGCGTACGGGCTGCTCCGCTTTCCGTTCGGTGAGTTCCGCAATCATTCCCAGTGCAGCATGCACCATGTCCGCGGAGAAGCGGACAGAGTGAGGAAAGCCCGCATTTAAAAGAAGATACTCCGCTACGCGCAGCGGGCGTAACTCGGCCGTGTAGGTCTTACAATAAGCCTCAAACGCGGCACAGGACTTCAGCAGGCCGACCCACTCCAGATATTCCTCGCTTTCCACAACCTGGTCGGCAGGATGCGGTAAGTGGGCGAAGTGCGCGCCGATCAGTCTCGCCAGCGAATCGGTCCGTTCCACATATCGACCGAGCTGGATATAGTGCCAGCCCTCGCCGTGACTCATAGTCGAATCGGTAACTCCCTGAAACAGGTGCGCGCCTTCCTGAACGGCGCGGAAGAACATGTGCGACTGCAGCAACCAGGCTTCGCCGGGCGCCGTGCTGTTGATCTGGAGATAAAGGCGGTTGAGCTGTTCCCACATCTCCGAGCTGCACTGTTCCCGGACCTGCCGCAGATTTTCGCGAGCAGCTGCGACACAGGAGACAATCGACGAGGGATTCGAGCGGTCCAGGGTGAGAACGTTCGTAAGTCCGGCCGCGTCCATGGCGCCGACCGCCGGTACCGAAGTTTGCGACGCTTCCAGAAGCCTGGCCCAGCGGCCTGTTCCGGCATCTGGGGACTGGTCGAGCCGAAGCTGGAGATCGACGTCGATCAGCCGAGCGGTATGCTCGGCACGCTCCAGGTAGCGGCTCATCCAGTAAAGGCTGTCCGCTACCCGCGAGAGCATGGCATTTTCGCGAAGGTTCCTCATGCGCGCAACACCCATGTGTCCTTGCTGCCGCCGCCTTGCGACGAATTGACTACCAGCGACCCGCGCCGCAGCGCGACCCGAGTCAGTCCGCCGGCCACCAGCGTGACATTTTCTCCATAGAGAATGTAGGGACGGAGATCGACGTGCCGCGCCTGCACCTCACCCTCGAGAAAGCAGGGGCCGCGTGACAGGCTTAGTGTCGGCTGCGCTATGTAGTTGCGGGGCTCAGCCTGAATGCGGCGCCGGAACTCTTCTCTCTCTTCTCTGGTGCTGTGCGGACCTATCAACATTCCGTAGCCGCCGGATTCGCCGACGGCTTTCACAACTAACTCGTCGAGGTGGTCCAGCACGTAGTTACGCTGCGATTCGCCGGTGAGTAAATAGGTTTGTACGTTGGCAAGAATTGGGTCTTCGCCGAGATAGTAACGGATGATTGCCGGGACGTAGGCATACATCGCTTTGTCGTCGGCAACACCGGTTCCAATCGCGTTGGCGAGCGTCACATTGCCAGCGCGGTATGCATTGAACAGGCCTGGCACGCCCAGACTAGAATCGCGGCGGAAACAGAGTGGATCGAGGAAATCGTCGTCCACCCTGCGGTAAATCACGTCTACCCGGCGCAGGCCGGCGGTGGTGCGCATATAGACCACGTTGTCGTGGACGAGAAGATCGCGTCCCTCGACCAGTTCGATGCCCATCTGCTGTGCGAGGAATGTGTGCTCGAAGTAAGCCGAATTGAAAACACCTGGAGTCAGCAGCACAACTGTCGGGCCACTGCGTCCCGAGGCGTTCAGGGGCATCAATCCTCGCAGCGTGGCGAGCAGCGCCTGAGGATAGTGATCCACCGGCCACACGCCGTAGTCCTGGAACAGCGTAGGAAAAACTCGCTTCAACACCTTGCGATTCGCCAGCATGTAGGAAACACCGCTAGGCACTCGCAGGTTATCTTCGAGCACGGCGAAACTGCCGTCCGGCAAGCGGACCAGGTCGGTTCCGCACACGCTGACATACACTCCGCGCGGGACATTCAGGCCGCGCATTTCGCGACGGTAATGCTTGCAACTGTAGACGAGTTCGCGGGGAACAATTCCATCCGACAGGATGCGGCCGGAGTGATAGATATCTTCCAGGAACATGTTCAGCGCGGTGATGCGCTGTGTCAGTCCCTTTTCAATCTTGCGCCACTCGACTGCGGGAATGATTCTGGGGAGGAGGTCGTTGGGAAATACCCGCTCGGTTCCCTCTTCGGTCCCGTAGACGGTGAACGTGATGCCCTGATGGAGGAACGACAGGTCGGCCGCCTGCTGGTTCTTGCGAAGCTGTTCGGGAGGCAACTCCAGCAGCGTCTGGAAAAGGTTCTCGTAGTGCGGCCAGGGAATGCCCGGCGCCTGGAACATCTCATCGTAGGCCACGTCGAACTGATAGTTCCGGAAGGGCGGCCGGAGCAGCGATTGGGCAGGCGGCGTCAGTGCCATCCTTCGAAGCATACCTCGGCCTCTGATATGACTGCGCGGCACCTGAAGAACTCTAGGCGGCACATAGCGGCAAGTCCAATCGAATCTGTTTATCGAATCGATTAGTTTTTTCGGCCGATTCCCCTACTGCACGGTGAGCGTCGCCGATCCCGATGTCCCGCCAATGATCGCTGTCACGGTCGCAACGCCCGAGCCAGTCGAATATGCGAGGCCTCCGGGCGCCACTACCACGATCGCAGGGTTCGAGGTCGTCCAGTGCACGTACGCCGTGACCGTTTCAGTCGTATTGTCCGTAAACATGACTACAGCCGTTAACTGCTGGTTCAGGCCATGCGGGACGGTTCCGTTGAACGGTGTGATGTTGATGAGGACGGGCGTTGCGTCGGTAACGAAGACGTCCATGTTGCCGCTGATTCCACCAGCCGTCGCCGTCACCGTGACGCGACCGCTGACAAAGCCAGTTACGCTGCCTTGCCTCGGCACTCCGGTTGCGATGCCGGGAATTCCGGGGTCGTTGCTGACGATTGCGATCGATACATCGGACGAAGTCCAGCGTACGGAGTTCGTCAGATCCTGCCGGCTGCCGTCGGTAAATGTTCCGATCGCGATTACGCCGTAGGGAATCTGTTTGGCAAAGCTGATCGGTGGCGGTGTCGAAATGGGATCGAGCGGAGGACAGTTGTTGAGTGGATCGGCCGTTGACGCTGCGCAGATGTCAATTTTCACCAAGGCCCCTGGATTGACCAAGAGCGATCCGGAACCCGTCACACCACTGAGCGTGGCGGCAATGCTGGTCTGACCGGGGCCGCTGGCGCTGGCGAAACCCATCGGCGATACGTCGGCGACGGCGGGATCGGCGGAGTTCCAACCTGCAGTAAGTGTCAGGTCCTGCTGAGTGCCGTCCGACAAGTTACCGGTTGCGATAAATTGTTGGCCTCCGCCAAACATGACGTCCACACTTCCCGGAGCGATTGAGACTCCGGTGAGCGTAGCGCCGCTGACATTCAGAGCCGCCGACGAACTGAGAAGATTGCCGTGCGCGTCGGAAAAACTGGCCGTCAGGTTTGCGGTACCCGTGGCAACACCAGTAGCGAGTTCCTGGAGTCCTTTGGCAAACGCGACCGTAGCCACACCCGTGTTGTCGCTCGACCACACTGCAACCTGGCTGACGTCCTGCTGGAAATGGCCGGAAGAATCGGTGAACGTAGCAAGCGCAATTACGTTCTGTGTCGTACTGGGAGCGATCGTACTCTGGTCCGGCGCTACCGCGAGAGACTGAATGGTTGCGTCGGAAACTGCCAGCGCTGTGCTGCCGCTGGAACTGCCGAGCTTCGCCGAAATATTGCTTGAGCCAGGGCCTTGCCCGCTTGCCAATCCGGAGGCTGCATTCACGGTTGCCACAGCGCTATTCGAGGAACTCCACGCGATGCCGGGTGTGTTCGTGACGTCGCGCGAACTGCCGTCCGAGAAAACCGCGACCGCGCGCATCTGGGCGCTAGTGTTGCTGGCAATTTTGGCGACTGGGACGATCGTAATTTTGGAAACGGAACTCGCGTCCACGGAGGCCGTGGCCGTGTTGCTTACCGGGCCTACGCTGGCCGTAATGTCGGCGTCGCCGATGCCGAAACCAGTGACAACGCCTACTGAGGTTACACGCGCGACGGCAGGACTCGAGGAATTCCAGTTCGCGGTCGCCGCGATGTCTTGCGTCGTGCCGTCGTCGAAGGCTCCCGTAGCTACGAATTGCTGAGAGCTTGCCAAGGGCACGGTCGAGCCGGCTGGGCCTACCGCAAGCGAAACAAGGTTCGCGTTCGTTACCTTGAGCGGAGCGGGCGCGCTGGCCAGCGATCCCAGATTCGCTGTGATGCTGGTGGTCCCAGCGGAGACACCGAGCGCCCTACCTTGCGTACCCGGCGACGAACTGACGGTGGCGCTGGCAGATTGGGATGAATTCCATGAAACCAGCGCTGTGATGTCGGCGTTCGTGCCATCGTTGAAAGTGCCGCTTGCAGTGAACTGCTGCGAGGTCGCCCTCGCAATCTGTGCGCTCGATGGCGTTATGGTAATCGCGGTGAGTTGCGGCACAACAGTGAGAACCGTGCTTGCCTGAAGAGTCTGCTGGCTGGCCGGCACGAAAATCTGAGCCTGAATAATGACTCGCCCGGAGCCGACGGCACTCGCGTTTCCCGTCGCATCGATGGTTGCGACCTTTGGGTCGAGGCTGATCCAGGTCATCTGGCTCGTGATGTCCTTGGGATTGCCAATATTGTAATGACCGATCACCGTGAATTGACGGGAGGCGGCGGGCGACTTGCTGAACGCAAGTGTGGGGTTGACCGGGCTGAGATCGATGGACTTCAGGAACACAGAATCGCCTTGGCCGCCGCCGACCAGCCCGTTCTTGCCGCCACAGGCGCTCAGGATTGCGATCGCCAGCAGCAAGGCGCCTAAGACAACATGTCGAGTCCGATGAGAGCGAGTCATTTCGTTTGGAACTCCTGTTGATTTTCGCGGGAACTGGCGCCGCCGATACTCTTGGCTGTTGCCTCTTTTGACTCCGTCGCTTTGAGCTGAAGTTTCAGCCAGTCGAAAGCACGTCCACCGGAAGCGACCGCGCCGAAAAATTCGGCGTTGCTTTCGTACCGGCGCTTTTCCGCGCCGGCGGGGATAGCGGCTTCGATCTTCTTCTTCGCCTCTTCCGGTGTGCTGACGAAATCCTCATTCAGTTGGATCAGGCGAATGTGCGCGGTCTTGAGAGTTGGCAGAATTGCGACCGGGTCGAAGGGCGCGATTTTCTTAAGAAACTCAGGCTTCACAAATCCTGCGCGCTCTTCCTCGGGGACGACCTGCGACTTCGCCATCCACTCCGGCCAATCACCCCATGGATCGAGCAGATCGATCGCCTTGATTCGCGAGTCGACCGAGGCGGCAGCGACCGCAATGGTTCCGCCCGCGCCCACGCCAAAAATTCCCACATTGTCCATGTCAACATCGCCGCGCGTGCTGAGATAGTTCAACACCATCTGCACGTCATGCGTCGATTTGCCGAGTGCCTCCTGAAGTTCACTGACAAACCACTGCTTCATGGGACGGCTGTGATAGCGATGCCCCGTCAAAGCGGGCACGAATCCCACAGCGGAGTAACCGCCCGCGGTCACGCGCTGACACCAACCGTCATCCTGGTAGCGATCTGTTTCGGACGGGTGGCCGTACAGGTAGATCGCAACCGGCGGTTTCTGAATGTTAGTGGGACGAATAATGTAAAGGTCGATGTTGTCACCGGGTCGCCACTCGACACTGTAAAACTCACGGGTAAATCCGGTCCCCTCCGATTTTTCGACCAGCTCGGGCGCATCCGCATGCAACTGGCTCTGGCTCAACGATGGTACCGAGAAGTCTTCGACGCTGCCGCTGGAGGGAGCGCTGGGATCCGGTTCCCGGTGAGACCGCACCTGGCCATCGCCCACCGAGACCATGAGCAACAAAGCAACAATAACCACAGCCGGGCACACAATGACGGATTTCATAAGGCTCGGAGATTGTCTCAATGCCAGATTAAAGGGACGTTACAACTTCACTGGATGTTTGAGCTCGACGCGATTTTCTGGAGTCCGGTTTCGTTCCTAACAAACAACGGGCAAGCTGGCCCGTGGGTCAGCCTGCCCTGATTCACATCCAGTACCCGGTTCTGTTACTGACGGTAGCCGGTCAGTTCCTTACCAGTGTCAGCAAAGTAGTCTTTGTCTGCCTGGATCTGGAACGTGCCACCACCGATGTCACCACCGGCTTCAGCAGCCGTGTTGTTGCCGTTGGCGGCCTTGGTGGCGATGCCCGCGATGGCGTAGTGCGAACGGAAAACCGTGAGGCCAGGCTCGCCGCTGCATTTGGTGTTGGTATTGCAGACGAAGGGAACGAAGTCAGGAACCTTGGCATTCACTTCGGCTTGCGCAGCCGTGATCAAAGCTTGGGCGTTTGTTTTGTTCACGCCCGAAGCGTCGGTGATCAAACGGACAATGTTCCAGACTGGATAGGAGCCATTGCGAACGTTCGGAAACGAGGTTCCGTTCGGCAACGGGCAGGGAGCGTTGCAGGCCGGAAGCTGTCCCGGACCGTAGGAAACGGACTGGAAGGTGTTCGATCCATAGCTGGCGTTGAATGGATCGACTCCGTCCACGGTTGCATAACGTACTGTTCCGCTCGATCCTGTGAACTTCGAGACGTTGCCATACGAGAAGAAGGCGTAGGCAATTCCGTTCGAGGTGTTCTTGACGCCGCCCACAGTGCTGTTGCTGACACCGTTGGTGACTTCGCCGTTGCCGATGCCGCGCTCACGGTGCGATCCACCGGGGCCGGGCAGGAACAGTGGGTTGGGGCAATTCACGCCCACGGTGCAAGCGTTGCCAAGGTTGACGCCCGCTTCCTGGGATGAAAGAGCCGGAACTCCGGTCTGCATCGCCAGGCTGCGCGGAACCGAGAATTCCATGACGTTCATGGTGCCCGAGAGAGCTTCGCGCAGAATAACAGTCAGAGCGGTGGTGTTGCCGGCCAGACCGTTGTCCAAGTCCTGTGCCCGGCCCAGCGAACCGTTGAGCACGGAGGCCAGTGTGAAGCGGTTAATGTTCTTGAAGAGCGGG
>Ga0210402_10001635_pt1 | contig 22888 bp, 14 predicted proteins | sample IncBWC7MmetaG_FD_161055 | JGI IMG/M metagenome (GOLD analysis project Ga0210402, IMG submission 161055) | Forest soil microbial communities from Barre Woods Harvard Forest LTER site, Petersham, Massachusetts, United States - Inc-BW-C-7-M | ecosystem: Environmental > Terrestrial > Soil >... | reverse complement strand
GCCAGACGGTGTTCGAGCTCACGAACCCGGACACCGCGCCGCCATGAGCCAGCCTGGCGTGCCCGTTGGCGTTCGACACGGACACTCCTAACCCGTAGTTGGTGGGCGTGCCATTGCGCAGGCGCATCGGAGTGGTCATGGCTTCGAGCGACGCGGGCTTCAGCAGCTTATGTTCCATCAGGGCGACGTCCCACAGCGCCAGGTCGTGCGCCGTCATCGCCAGTTCCCCGGCCGCATACAGCCAGCCGCGGCCCTCCGGCAGCGCCGGCCGCGGAGGACCCAGTGCAAATCGCGTATAACCCGCGGCGTCCGACGGCCCCAGCGTCTGCTCGTCCAGGTCGATGGCACTGGTCATTCCCAGCGGTCGCAGGATGCGCTTCGCCAGGAAGGCGAAGAAAGGGCCGCCGGTGACCCGCTCCACAATCCGGCCCGCCACCGCGTAGTTCGTGTTGCTGTACTGCCAGCGCGTGCCCGGGTCGAAATCCAGCGGCTTTCTGGCCCACTGGTCGAGTATGCTCTCGGGCGTCACCGGCTGCTGCATGAACGGCGCCACGTAGTCCTGCGGGTAATAGTCCTGGTATCCGGAGGTGTGCGAGAGCAACTGGCGGATGGTGATCTCCCCCGCCCGCGTCAGGTTGGGGAGGTAGCGCGAAACCTGGTCGTCGAGTGACAACTTGCCATCCTGGACCAGCAACAGGATGGCGCCCGCCAGGAACTGTTTGCTGACCGAGCCGATGCTGTAGCGCATGTCTGGTTGAGCATCCGTGGCCGGATCCAGCCGCGACTTGCCGTAGGCCTTCTGGTACGCGACCTTGCCAGACTGCACGATGGCAAGGGAAAGACTGGGCGTGCCGCTCTCGGTGAGCGCTTTGGCGGCGATCTCATCAATCTTGACCGCCGTGGCGGATGGCATCTGCGCGGTGAGCGCGCTGGCGGCCGTAAACAGCAGGGCCGCGGAAAGATTGAGGAACAAGCACGATGGACGCATCGGTAATAACTTGAGTGAGTAACTCGATTTATAGTGCCGCCAGCACTTCCTTATACAAGTACTTCGACCCTTCCACGCCATCCCAAGGCCCGTCTTCGTACTCCAGCGCGAACGTGCCCTCAAATCCGCCGGCGATCATGATCTTCACCGACCGCTTCACGTCGTTGTCTTTCCAGCGATTCCAATACTTGGCGTGAACGTTGGTGTGGGCATACGGAGCCAGCGACTTCAACCCGTGGTACATCAGGTACTCGTGCTCCCAGTTGCAGAAGTCGGGCGATGCCTCGCAGAACGGGCTGTTCACCGCGTCCACAATGATCCGGATGTTGATGGGATTGGCCGTCAGCCCCCAGTGGTTTTCCAGCGTCACCTTCACCCCCACCTTGGAGCCGTGATCAGCCATGGCTTTGAACGACTCGATGCAGTTGGCCAGGTACTTCTCAATGTCGTTATTCCGAGGGTAGTCAGCAGTGGCCACCGGTACCGGCGCGAGGCGCGGCCCGCCGCTGTTCACCCGCATCGATTTCGCGCCGATGATCTTGGCGCCGTCCAGCCACTTCCTGGCGACTTCAATTCCAGCCTTGCGCTTTTCCTCGTCGGGTTCGCAAATATCGCGCGGCGCGTTGTTGGAAATGTGCTGGCACCGGGTGCCGGTCGCAGCCATCTTTTCCGCCAGCCTGGTGAGCCAGCGTTTGCCCGATTCGCTGGCAGGGTCGAATTCGCGCGTGGTGCGCGTGGCGGTGCCTACCATCAGCGGCACCTCAACGTACATGCTGTCGTCTGCCACATCGCCGAACAGGCCGGAAAACAGGTCCATGTGGGTCACGCCCGGGAAGTTGTCCTTGGTGAACTGGGGCATGTCGAGCATGGTGATCTCGCCATACTTCTTCTTCAGCTCGGCGGTTCGCGGGTTGGCGCCGAAACTCATGCGGCTCTTGAAAATGAAACGGAGCGGCCACGTGTTGGAGGCGATGCGGTCCAGTTTCTGCTTTTCCGTGAGCGGGCTGGCCGCCGCCTGCTGGGCCGGGGCCAGAGCCAGGCCGGTGGCGCCGATACCGGCCCCGGTGGCCTTGAGAAAATTCCGCCGGTCCAAATGGAGACCGCTACCCTGTTGTTGATCCATGCGTTTGCACTCCTTCCTCAGGTCTTTTGTGCCCGAATATAGCACACGCGTCTCTGCTCTGTGACTTCCCCTGGCGAGCGGCGTAACTGTCAGGCTTGGCTGGCCATCGAGATAAGCTGGTAACCGAAGTCTTTGGCCGCTTGCAGCCAGGCTTTGATGCGAACCTGCTGATACCGTTTTTCGGAGGCTGCGGCGCGCTGCGATAGCGCTGCCATGCGGCCGGCGATCCCGGGAGCTTTTCCTGACGCAATAGCCAAGGAGCGGCCCGCAGTTCCGGCGCGGGTTACACTTTATAAACGCAACTATCGTTGCGGTGCTTGGACAGAAATAGAAGGAGTTACTGACGAAAAGCGCAACTAAGCTTGCGTTTGCCCGCGTCTTGCGTCCTTCAGGGAGTTACCCGAATTCTTCATTCGGTGACTGCCTGCTTCCGATGCAAGAACTTCTTCTCCAGGTGCTCCAGATCGGGCCAGAATTCGGACATCAGGTTGCCCATCATGCCGCCGGTGAAACTGGTGCTCAGCCGGCCGAGCATCACCGAGCCGCGCACGCTGGCCGCGGGGTAATACAGGTTGGACGCGGCGATTCCCATCATCGTGCCAAACACCCCGGAGGCATTGAACGCGGAAGCGCCCGAATCCTGCCGCGCAATCACGATCCGGCTGGCGGAATAAACCACGCGCTTCAGCACGCCTGTTCCCGGTCCCTTCCGATAGTAGCGGGGATCCTGGTGCAGCAGGTTTGCCAGCAGCCCGGCGCTGAAGATGTTCTGGGTTCCAAAATCGGCGAGTGCCGCGCCAAACCGTTTTCCGTAAGCCGGCCCGCCTTCGCCATACTTCGGCGTCTGGTTGCCCATCTGCGAAAAAGCCGCGGCCATAGCCGCACTGGCGATGTTGAACGGGTCCACGTTTTCTTTGATCGCCAGGCTCCACTTCTGTTTCGGCGTCAGAGGCACAAATGCGGCATTCGGATCCCTCACAGTCTGGAAGTCGGGAATGACACCCATGATGCGGTTGGCGCCGATCGGGGTTACCGCCGTAACCGGGCTGACGGGAGTTACCGGAATTACTGGTTCCGGAAGGAGAGCGGCGATCGAGCTATCGTCTGCATCGCGGGCATCGTGGACCGGCAACTGTGCGTTGGCGCCAGACACAAGTGTTGCGGCTAGAACCAGTGCACCCCAGATATCGGATCGCGAGATCACTCTATCATGGTGGCACACGAAACCATTCTTTGGTTACCTCACCTGGAAGTAATGACTATAAAGAGCTATGCTAACGCCGCATAAAGTGCCTTTTTCCAGCGGGCGTTGTCGATGCTCCATACCACCTGAGCCGGCGGCACCCGTTTGAGCACACTACTCCATACGGTACGATTGCGCTCATCGGCCGCCACGCCCAGGCGGTCCACCACGGTCATTCCCCTGGTCAGGTCGCTGCTCACCTCGACATCCACAAGGTGCCGGCTAACCGCCGTGCAGACTGTGGGGTCCAGGGCGATACACATCGCCACCGGGTCCGGCAGCGAGATTCCGGTCTCGCCGGTCTGAATCCGATAGGCCTCCATGGCGCGGGAGTTGCACTCCACCGCAAAGCGGGCCAGCGGCGTGCCCAGCGACGAGGCATATTCGATGTCTTCGGCGCTGAGAACGGCTTCGCCGCGGCAGAGGTGCCAGCCCGCCAATTCAATGGGAAGCCCCGACCGCAGCACCACGCGCGCGGCCTCCGGGTCCACCCAGATGTTGTACTCGGCCGCCGGCGTCACGTTGCCTTCGCAACAGGGGTTACCGCCCATGACCACGCACCGGCTCACGTTTCGGGCGATGCCCGCCACTTTCGAAAGCGCCAACGCCACGTTCGTCAACGGGCCGAGGGTCACCAGGACGATTCCAGGATGCGCCTGGATGGCCGCAACAATCGCGTCCACCGCATGGCCTGGTTCGGCGGAGCGCGCTGGAGCCGGATACCCGCGATCGCCCAGGCCGTCTTTTCCGTGGAACCAATCGGCCGGCGCGTGCTCCCGCCAGATCGGACGCGCCGCGCCGCCATACACCGGAACATTCGAACCGCAAAGTTGCGCGACGTATAACGCGTTCCTGGTTGCCTGCTCCACCGGCACGTTTCCCGCGACCGTGGTGATGGCGCGGACGTGAACATCCGGAGCGCGGAGCGCCATGATCAGCGCCACGGCGTCGTCGGACGCAGTGTCGGTGTCGATGAGGAAATCCCGAGGCAAAGAATCAGAATATCATCGGCATACATTCCGGGCGGGCCGCTTGCTGCCGCATCGGGCGGGGCGCTCGCTGCCGCATCGCGCAGGCGGATTAACAATCCGCCGCCGATTCACAATCGGCCCCACAAACACCTCCGGGAACCTTGACAAAACCGTGAATCGGCGGCAATACTCTAAGGCAAAGCTTAATGGGGACTAGAGAATCAGCGCGTTACAAAACAGCTACAGACCCTCGTTCGTTCCGCCTAACCGGGAGCTCCGTTCGCTCTCCTAAACCACCAGAAGCTCAGTCAAAGGAGAACATTTCATGCGTCAGTACCGGCTCGTGTTCATTTGCTTCCTGGCAGCCATCGCCCTCACTCCAGGGCTGGTCACCCAGGGATTGGTTTTCGCCCAGTCTCAAGCCAACACCGGAACCATTGAAGGGATCGTGAGCGACCCATCCGGCCGCGCCGCCGCGGGCGCGCAGGTTACGGTCACCAACCTCGGCACCAACTTCACCCGCGGCCTGAGCACCGATGCCGAGGGCCGCTTCCGCGCCCTTCTGCTGCCGCTGGGGCCGTACAAAGTCACAGTCAAGGCCCCGAACTTCGGAACCCTGGTTCGCGAAGGGATGGACCTGGCGGTTGGCCAAACCATTTCCCTGGCGCTGACGTTGAGCATCTCGCAGGTAGAGCAGGTGATCTCGGTCTCGGCCGAGGCGCCGATTCTGGAATCGGGCCGCGTCGAAAGCTCCACGTACATGGACCAGCGGTCCGTGCACGATCTGCCGAACAACGGACGCAACTTCCTGAGCCTGGTGCCGCTCACCCCGGGCGTCTCCATCGTGCAGGGTCCGGACGGCGACGAAATTTCGATCAACGGCCAAAAAGGCATCAACAACAATGTGTCGATCGATGGCGCGGACAACAACAACCCGTTTTTCGGCGAGCAGCGCGGCGGCCAGCGCCCCGCCTTTACGGTCAGCCTGGACGCGGTCAAGGAATTTCAGGTGGTGGCCGATAGCGCGCCGGCAGAATTCGGGCGCAGTTCCGGCGGCTTCATCAACGTGGTTACCAGATCGGGCACCAACGCCCTCCACGGCAGCCTGCACGAGTATCAAAAGTGGACGGGCCTGACCTCGCGCCTTTCCGATGGCACACGGCTGAGTGCGTTCTCCCAGGAGCAGTACGGCGGCACTCTTGGCGGGGCCATCAAGAAAGACAAGCTGTTCTACTTCGTGGCCTTCGACCAGCAGTTTTTTACCCAGACCAAGCAGAACAACCCCAACCGGATCGACCCCACTCTGGTTAACTTCTTCGCCACCAAGTTTCAGGACCCGAACGAGAACGGCCCCATCACCCGGGGAAACAACGCGCTGGCCACGCTGGGCAAAATCGACTGGTACGCCAGCCCGAAGAACCTGTTCACGGCCCGCTACAACTTCGCGTGGGCGCGGCAGCCCAACGGCACCTTCGACGTGGAACAATGGGGCCGCAGCGCCAATGCGATTGAGCGCGACTTTTCGAACACCATCAGCCTGCAGTTGAACACCACGATTTCAGCCAACACGCTCAACGAAGCGCGATTCCAGTTCTCGCGCGAAGACCGCCCGCGCGATTACGTGGGGCCCAGCCTGCCGGGCCAGAACCGCCCGCTGCCCGACACCGGAATCGATTTCGCCGGCCAGTACCGTTTCGGCTTGCCGTTCTTCATTCCCACCAAAGATCACGACACCCGGTTCCAGGTGAACGACAACGTGTCAGTGGTTCGCGGCGCGCACAACTTCAAGTTCGGCGCCGAGCTCAACCGCACCGCCACTACACAGACCTTCATCGGCTTCGCAAATGGGCGCTACATTTTTGACAGCGTACAGGGCTTCATGAACTACGTGAACATCGGGCCGAAATTCGTGGAGTGCTCGGACGGGTCGACCAATAATAATGGAACCTGCCCGAATGGCGCGTCAATCACCGGCCCGCTGGAGCTGTTCCTGCAATTCGCGGGCGTCAACGGGAAGAGCACCGATGCCGCCGGCACGCAGACCATAGCGCAACTGGAACCGGCGCTGTTCGTTCAGGACAAGTGGCAGATCCGTCCGAATCTGACGTTGAGCTACGGCCTGCGGTGGGATGCGGAGATTGAACCGTCGCCCCTCACCCCGCCCAGCCAGGTTTTCTTCGCGCCGTTTATCGGTAAGCCCGGCTTCCCCTCCAACGGATCGATTCCCTCTTCGAAGAAGCAGTTCCAGCCGCGGCTCGGCATCGTCTGGGATCCCGGCGCCCAAGGCAAGACTTTGATCCGGCTCGGGGGCGGCATCTATTACGCGCGCACGCCGGGACTGGATTTCGCCAGCACCCGTTCGACTAATGGTTCGGTGGGCCAATCGATTTTCGAGGCTTCCTTCTTTAACGGCTTCGGCGTGACGCCGCCCGCTTACGACCAATTGATTCCTAATGCCAGCAACCTTCCGCCCAGCGATCCGCAGGTATACGTAACCGACAAGAACTTCGTCAACCCACGCACCTACACGTGGGCGCTTACCGTGGAACAGGCGCTGACCAATACCCTGAAATTCACAGGCGCTTTCACCTACGCCAAGGGCGTTCACGGCAGCCGGTTCGTGGACCGCAACGACCCCGTCTTCGGTGGCGTCTGGAACACCGGTCTGGGCGCCGACAAGACCAACGGCCTCGGGCAGTTGACCACGCTCGAAAGTTCCGCCAAATCGCTCTTCCGGGGCGTTACGCTGGGCTTGCAGAAACAGTTTTCGCGGCACTTCCAGTTCCAGATGAACTACCAGCTTTCGGAGGATCTGGCCGACGACGACAACGAACGCGATCCATTCACTTACCGCTATGCCGTGGCCAACAACTTCAAGCCGGACTATGGCTTCTCAGACCGCATGGAACGCCACCGCTTCAACGCCTTCGGCCTGTGGCAGGCGCCGTGGGGCATCGAGTTTTCTCCGCTCGTCAGTTTCCATACGCCGCAGCCCATCTCCGTGGCGAACAGGGTGCTGGCCAACGGGTACATCGTCAACCGCAACACCCTGTGGAAGGACAACACCTTCTTCGCGATCGATTTCCGCGCCGACAAGAACTTCAAGCTCAGCGAGCGCTTCAAGCTGCAAGCCATCGTGGACGCCTTTAACGTGACCAACCGTGCCAACCCCAAGCACCCCGAAACTACCACCCTGCTATTCAATTTCGATGGCACGGTGCAGAGCGGCCTGGGCGACCCAAGGCAGGCCCAACTCGGCTTGCGGCTGCTGTTCTAGGGTGAGGCCGGGCCATTACCACGGTTGGCTTCACACGGTTTGCTTCAACACGGCTTAATCACCACGGTCTGTTTCGATTGGGACGGCACGCTGTGCGATTCCAGCGCCGCCGGCATGAGGGCGTTTCAGAAGTCGTTGGCGGAGTTCGGCATCGGGTTTACGGAGGCGGAATACCGGGGAATCTACACGCCGCGGTGGCACCGTATGTATGAGGCCTTCGGACTGCCCCCGGATTCGTGGCAGCGGGCCGACGAGCGATGGCTTCACCACTATCAGGGCGAAGAGCCCTCACTGCTCCCCGGTGCAGCCGATCTGCTGGCCGCGCTCGAACGCGGCGCCATTCGCATGGGCCTGGTTTCCAGCGGAACCCGCAGCCGGGTAGTTCTGGAACTGGAACGCCTTGGCCTTAGCCATGTGTTTCAGGCCGTGGTCTGCAACGAAGATGTGGCACAGAAGAAACCCGATCCCGAAGGGCTCACGCGGGCCATGGCTCTGCTGGGGGCCGGCCCGGAGGACTGCTGCTTCGTGGGCGATACCGCCGAAGACGTTCAGATGGGAAAGAGCGCGCGGGTGTTTACGATCGGAGTTCGAACCAAGGACGTGGATTGCGCAAAGTTGGAGGTGTGCGGGCCGGATGTGATGATCGATCGCATTGGCGACCTGGCGGTGGTGTTGGGGATTTAGTCGAGGCAAAGTTATCCAAACTCCATCCGACGCCACGCCGCCACACTCCACACGGAAGGGCAGTTCGCATCACGGTGGCACAGGCCTTTCGGACCGTGCGCTTTCTACCGCGCCGTTGATTTGCCGAATACCCGCGCGCATCGGGCTCGCCGATCCAAAGAATCCGAAGCCGGTCTTCACCCAGGAGGAGACGTGTATTCTCGCAATCGCAGTTTCGGGAAGCCCCATCACCCAACAACTCACGTACCCCTCATCGGTCAACTTGATTTCGCCGGGCTTCCAACTCAACGAATCGCAAATGCCGCCCACGACGATCTCGCTCGAAACCGCCGGAGCATCCACCGCGATTCGCTGAGGCTGGCTGAAGCCGTTGCTGTTAAGCCGTAACCTAACAGGGTGCCACCCGCTGGCGGTTCCGGGCGGAAGAGACGGAAGTTTGCCATATACAGGCCGTTCTCTTCGAGCCGCACAGGCACGGCTGGCGCGCTGAATTCGCCCACTTCCAGGCACAGGTCTTCCCGCGAGAGACTCTGTTCAGCGCTGCTGCAAACGATCTCGGGCGGAGTTGCTCATTCATAGCGCAGTGCGTGAATCGGGTCAATTCGCGACGCGCGCCACGCGGGAACATAGCCCGCCACCAGCACCGCCAGCACCAGCAGCACGGTGGCCGCACCGGTGATTGCGTGCGCATCCGCCTTCATGTCGAAAAACAAGCTGGAAGCGTAGCGGGCCGCGGCCAGAGCGCAGGGAGCGCCGGCGGCGGCGCCGATTCCGGTCATCAGTAAAGTTTCGCGGGTCACCAGCCACAAGACCTGGCCGCGCCGCGCCCCCAGCGCCATGCGGATGCCGATTTCACTGGTCCTTCGCGCCACCGAGTACGCCACCACGCCATACAGCCCCAGGCACGCCAGCAAGACCGCGAGCAGGCCGAAGAATCCCGAGACCGTTGCCAGCAGCCGCTCCCGGACCAGAGCCTCGTCCACCTGCACCTCCATCGTGCTCATGCGTTCGATGGGGATCGCGGAGTCCAGCGCGGCAACCTCGCGGCGGGCGACATCCAACAGGCTCGCCGGGTCGGCAGCCGTGCGCACCAGCACCGTCATCGCTCCCACACCTTGCTGCGCATAAGGCGTGTAGACAATGCGCGGCGCGTCCTCCCGAATCTTGTCGTATCGGGCGTCCCGGACCACTCCCACAATCTCCAGGTCGCCGCTGCGATCTGCCCGGCCGAAGCCCAGCCGCGCCCCAATCGGGTCGCGTCCCGCGAACCACGCCCTGGAGACGGATTCATTGATAATCGCCACTTTCGGCGCCTGGGCGGTATCCCGGTTGCTGAAAACCCGGCCGCGCACCAGACTGGTTCCCATGGTCCGAAAGAAGTCGGGGTTGACGTCGGTCACGCCCGGCGACATCTGTTCGCCTGGCCGCGGTTGATAGCCCTGAACCGAGACCAGTTGGTGATAACCAATGCTCAGTGGCCGCTTGCTGGAAAGGCCGATGGACATCACAGCCGGCAGTCGGCGAAGCCGCTCTGCCAGATCGCTGTAGAGCGCCGCCGCTCGCTGCGAAGTGTATCCGGCGGGTCTCGGATTCAGGGAGAACAGCAGCACGTGGTCGCGGTCAAAGCCGGCATCCATGTGACGCATGTTCCACAAATCCGTGGCGAACAATCCCGCCCCCATGAGCAATACCAATGACAGGGCAACCTGCGCGATCACCAGCAGCTTGCCGAGAGTGAGACGCGGCCCTGTATCGCGATCCGTTTTCTGCGCCAGTGCCGGGCTGAGTTGCACCTTGCTGGTGTGGATGGCTGGTATCAGCCCGAACAGCACCGCCGAAAGCAAGGATGCTGCGGCGGTGAACGCCAGCATTCGCAGGTTGGGCGACAGGTTGAGAGCAACCGGCAGCGCGGAAGTTACCATCATGCGGTAGAGAACGTTGCTGCCCGCCCATGCCAGGCCGATTCCCAGAAGGCCGCCCAAGAGCGAGACCAGCAGGCTCTCGGTCAGCAATTGCTGAATGATGCGGCCGCGCTGCGCCCCTATGGCCAGGCGCAACGCAATCTCGCGGCGCCGGGCGGCGGCACGCGAAAGCAGCAGGCCCGCGATATTGGCACATGCGATCAACAGCACCACGCCCACCGTCGCCATCAGCACCCGCAGCGAAGGCGCAAACTGCATGCGCAGCGTGGACCGGCCCCCTGTCGCTGCCGGAAACAAATGAAGCGCATGGCTGTTCAGGAAACGAGGCGCCGCGGAGGTGTTGAAGAGCTCCGCCACCACACGGGGGTAGAGCAGTTGCAGTTCCTGCCGCGCCTGGGCCAGGCTCACGCCAGGCCGCAGCCGGCCCATAACCTGCACCCAGTAGTTATCGCGGGCTTGCAGGATGTTCGGATACGAAAAGATCCTGCCGTAGGTCGAAAAAGGAAGCAGCAAGTCCGGCGCATTTCCAGCCAGCACACCGAAAAACTCACGCGGAGCCACACCGGCCACAGTGAACGGAACGCCATTGATCGTGACCTGTTTGCCGATCGCCTGGGCATCGCGTCCGAAACGCCGCTGCCAGTAGGCGTAGCTGATCGCTGCCGCGGGCGCGCTGGCGGGGCCGTCGTCATCCTCGGCGATGCTTCGTCCGGCGAGGGCCTTTACGCCCAGCGCGGAAAAGTATCCGCCCGAAACAAATTCCGCGGTCGCCAGTTGGCCGTGGCCGTCGGCCACCACGTCCAGGCCATCCACATCGCAATAGGCGAACACGCCCGCGAAGGCGCGGTTGTGATTGCGCAACTGTTCGAACAACGGGTAAGAGAACGCGATTTCCCGGTCGCTGCCGGAGAGGCTGAACCGCACCAGTTGGGTGGGTTCCCGGACCGGCAGTTCCTGGAACAGCAGCGCATCCGCCAGACTGAAGATGGCTGTGTTGGCGCCAATTCCAAAGGCCAGCGACAAAACTGCCGCCGCCGCGAAACCCGGGCTCCTCCGCAGCGCGCGGGCTGCATAGCGCAGGTCTTGCGCCAGCCTGTCCGGCGTCGCCCATCGCCACAGCGAACGGACGTTCTCCTTCACCAGAGTTGTATTCCCGAAGGCCCGCTGTGCGGCCCGGCGCGCGGCTTCGGGCGGCAGGCCATCTGCCTGCAGATCCTCCGCCGCGAGTTCAAGATGCTCGCGCAGTTCGCGGTCCAGGTCCGCTTCGCGCCGCCGCCAGCCGCGTTTGAAAAAGCCCATCTTCGGTCTCCTTCCCTGCAAGGTTGGTAGATATTCTACCCTACAATTCACTACAAGGGTAGACGCACTACCATCGAAGCGGTTAGGAGGAGCAGACTCTCAGTCTGCTATGTCCGGATTTCCGCAAAGATGGGACAGACGGTGCGCCGGGATAAACCGGCATGCAATAAGGAATGAAAGAGTCCGACAGGAAAGGAGCAGCGAATCCATCCTGACCCCGAGTCTTGCGGGCGCATCGCGAGGTGCGGTCCGAAGCGTAGACAGGGGCAGGGACGGGCATGGTATTGAGCTTCGAAAACCACGAACTGAGGTCGCCGACCCTGTCGTCTGAAGGAGAAGGCAACAGGAGGAGCCGACTGGTTGTGGCGGAGGGCAGCTCTCAATGGATGGCACGAGCCGTGTGACTGGAGACAGTCACGCACGGTTCTGTGAGAGGCTCGGGGTGAAATTCCCCGGGCCTACTCGGCGGTGCGAGGCAACTCGCATCCCTACCGCAACATCGGGTTGTGTCGTCTGTCGTCTGCCTTTTGTCGTCTCCCGTCCGTCGTCTGTTGGTATGGGCCCTCGGTCACCCTGCCGCGCGGATCAGGTATTCCTCAAATGCCGCGCCCGTGACGCGAAGCGAGCTTCGGGACACCTCCACCCAGTTCGCCGAGGGGATCTGGCCCGTGGGTTGTGAAAGGTAGGCCAGCGTTTCTTCCACCGGTATCGCGCCCTCGACCACCGCGACGCCGGCAGTCCAATCCTGCCGCAGCCTCAACCCGCGCGACAGCAGGAATTGGAGCGCGAGCGCGGCTTCCTGGAAACTGGAGGAGGGCGGCGCCAGGCCGAGCCAATCCGCGATCAGCCGGTACGTGAATCCCCAAAGCGGTGTGCCGTTCAATGCGATTCCGGGATACAGGATCTGGCGCGGCCGGCCGGGCACTGGATGCAGGGCGTGCCGTGCCGGATCGCGCAGGTCGCCAAGGGGAACCCAGAGCCCGCCGGCCACCTCCCGCGCGTCCAGCACCGTCGGCAGTTCCCGTGCGACGGCGAAAACCCACGGCGCCACCAGGAGGTACGGAGGCGCCTGACGCCGCGCCAACACGGGCGGCAGCGCGGCTTCCATTTGATCCCGCGAAAGCCGGATCCCGCATTCCTCTTCCAGTTCGCGCAGCGCGGTCCGCAGCAGATCCTGGTCTTCGGGATCGCGCCTTCCACCAGGAAGGGCCCACTGGCCAGACCAGGGATCGTCATCCCGCACCGAGCGCCGGATCAGCAGGACGGACTCGGCGGGGAGGCGCGCGTGCACGATCGCCACGGCGGCATCCGGTTGGGTCATCATCTTCTATCATCTCTCAGGCTCTTGAAGACCTCTGATGAGATCGTGGCGCACGTCTCTTACGCCCGCAGATGTTCACATAGCGGCCGCCATCGTGGCAGGTTTGCGGCGGCGCAACAACCTGGCGCAATCCGTTCCGTCCTAATCGACGACAGCTTCCTGGCGATTGGGAACTACGCGTACCGCAAAGAGAGAATTAAAAGAAAGGTGGTTTTGGACATCCGTGGAGGATAACTACCGATGATCAGTGTAAGAAGAGAACACGCAGGATATTATCTTCATAGTTTGCGATAACCCGAAAATCTGTTGTCACTAGCGGAACGCCCCACTGCTGGAGGGTGGCAGCGGTCCACGTTCGGCGTCTCATCGAACTTATCCGGCTAACTTATTACGGCTTTGCGATGGCCGGAAACAGTCCCACGCCCTGGTACGAAGCCATGTGGGATGACGGCCCGCTCAGGGAGGCCAGCAGAGTAACGGTGCGTGCGGGCGAGACTTCCTCGGCTGAGATCCGGCTGATCGGGCGGTAGGACTACGCGCTAAAACGGCACGCCAATTCCCGGATGGAGCACGAAGGGGAACACCCATCCCGTCCTTATGGATCGGCAGCGTCAGTCTCGCCGCCCAGAGTCGGAGGCGACGGCTACGCCGGAGTCGACGACAATCTTATCTAATCGGCACGACATCCAGATCGTCGATCGCAGCATAGTCTCGAAAATCCGTTGTCACCAGCGGAACACCCCACTGCCGCGCGGTGGAAGCTATCCAGGCATCGGCGGTCTGAATCGGCTGGCCAATGCGCCGGCAGCGATCCACAACTTCAGCCCAGATCGCACAGGTGCTTTCATCGGGGATTCCGCGTCGTGTACAAGGCTATATGCCGTGAAAGAGCGGCCCGGCGGGACTCTCCCCAGTGGTTCGTGACTGGCCATAGCATCAATTCAGCCTGCGTCATGAACGAGATTACCAGTTGCTGTCCGGAAACAGCTTCAAGGCACGCCTGCCGCAGCGAGTGGTTCTCTTTGAAAAGGATCGAAACAACATTGGTATCGAGAAGAATGACCTTCATTTCAACTTCGGATGTTGGCCGGAATCTGATTCCGAAGTTCCCGGATCATCCGATTGAACGCATCGGCTTCGGATGGATTGCTGTCATCAGACGGGGTAAATTCGTGGACCGCAGGCTTCAGTCCGGGAATGCGGATCTTCTGATCAGGTAGCTTGCGCGGATCGACAACCTTCGCCATAGCCTCAGTGTACCTGATTCTGGCCACATCGAGTTCATTCGGCTCGATGCCGCCCCACCTTGCGTAGTCGGGCGGAAAAGCTCAGCAAAACAGGGCTGGACGCCAACTCGTGGCCCAGCGCTGCCGTCCTGAACCAGGATTCCGGGTACCTCCTGAACTAGTTCGACACCGCAATCAACGGGTTATTCGAAGCCTGCCCCGAGATCGTGATCACCACTGGGTGATCCCCGGCAGCCCAGGAGCCCGCCCTACTTCGCGATCCTGATCATCACCACGCCGTGCGAAGGCACTTCGGCTGTGTAGTCGCCCGCGACCTTGCCGAGATCCGAGTGCTTCCATAAGTCGCGAGCCTTATGGGAACCCTTCAGCCCCAGGTCGCTCCACTTAGCGGTGACTTTAGCGGCTGCGTCACCGCGGTTGAACAAACCGACGGCATGGCCGCCATCGGCCAGCGGCTTCGACCAGACCTCCACGCTGCCATCCTGGGAAACGCGAACACCCTGCTTGCCGAGCTTGTCCTGATCCACCGCGATCGCCTCCTTGTTCATGAGGATATCGGCGACGGAGGGTTTCATGTCGCGGATATCGTTGCCGGCCAGCAGCGGCGCGGCCAGCAGGCACCACAGGCTCATGTGGGTCTGATATTCGGTATCCGTCATGCCGCCGTTGCCGATCTCCAGCATGTCGGGATCGTTCCAGTGGCCGATGCCGGCGTACTTCTCGCGGCCGGGCTGCAGCTTGAAGCCGATGTTGTCCGTGGACTGCCAGCGGTCGCTGATGTCGCCGGTGGTGCGCCACAAATTGCCGCCGATCTTCTCGCCCCACTCACCCACGTCCAGGTTGCCGTACTGGCAAAGGCTATAGACGATGGTGCGGCCGGAGTTCGCCAGCGCGTTCCCCATCTTGGCATAGGCCGCGGCCATGGTGGCCTGGGTGTTGTCGTAAACCTGCGAGGCGCTGCACCAGTCGTACTTCAAATAGTCGATGCCCCAGGCGGCGTAAGTTTTGGCGTCCTGCTCTTCGTGCTGGTAGCTGCCTTCGTAGCCGGCGCAGGTGCGCGGCCCGGGTGAAGAGTAGATGCCGAGTTTAAGACCCTTGCCGTGGACGTAATCGGCCAGCGCCTTCATGTCGGGGAATTTGTTGTTGGTGGCGATATTGCCGTTGGCGTCGCGGTGGCCTTGCCAGGTGTCGTCGATGTTGACGTTGACATAGCCGGCGTCGCGCATGCCGGATTTGACGATGGCATCGGCCATCTCGCGGACCATCTGGTCGCTGACCTGATTGCGGAACTTGTTCCAGCTATTCCAGCCCATGGGCGGAGTTTTTGCCATACCGTTGTACTTCACCGGCGTGGTGGGCATGGGCAGCGACACGGGAGCCGGCAGCGCCGGGAGCGGCGCCGGGACCGCGCTGGACACGCGGGCCAATTCGACCACTTGGGGCTGGCCGCCGCGGCCGCCACCGGGTCCTCGGCCTGCTCCCGGTGGAGGGCCGCCGGGACCGGCAGGAGCGCCGCCAGGGCCTCTACCGCCGGCACCGGGGCCGCGGCCGCCGCCGGGATTCGGCGCGGGGACGGTGAGTTTCATCTGGCCGCCTTCGATGGTGGCGGTGTAGGTGACCTTCTGGACCACGCCGCCGCGGCCGGTGCGTTCTGCTTCCAGAGTCAGGTTGGTGCCATCCACCTTGCCGCTGGTGATGGTGTCGGTGGCGCGCGGGCTAAGGATGTAGCCGGTGATGCTGCCATCGGCCGCCTGGTTGAGCGCGACCACAATATCCAGGCCGTTGTCTGCGGTGGAGAAATTCCCGGTCCAACGTCCGGTGACGCTCTGGGCATGAACGGCCGCGAGCGAAAGCATGGCGGCGGATACGCGAAGCCATTTCATAAACGGCGACACCTCCGTTGGGGGTCTGTGGATAACGATAACACCGTTGACATACACGCACCGCCTGGGGCAGTCTCCACACACAACCACCGGCCACCGGCATCCAGCATCCGTTTCTCACCCCCGGCCCCGCGACCCTGAGGGTCGCGGCCACTCGCTTCTCAGCGGCCGGAATAAGATTTCCTCCGATGACCTTATCGTTTCTTCCCACCGATCTCGCTTACCCGGATGAGAAGCCAGGAGGAGCACGATAAGGACCGGTACCGCGAAAGCCGATGTGCTTACGCTAATGACACTCGAAAGTTGCCCACAGGTAGAATACGGCGCGCGTCCCGCCCGCCCCGGGTCCGCCAGAGTTCAAACCGGGGTCGTGTTATACTTCACCCCAAGCCTGCCGGTTCTTATGGATCCCGAACGCTGGCGGAAAATCGAGCGGATCTACCATGCGGCCCTGGAACAGGAGCCGAAACATCGCGTTGCATTTTTGAGCCAGGCTTGCCCTGACGACCCGGATCTGCGGCGCGAGGTGGAATTGTTACTGGAACAAGACGCCTCCTCGACCGAGTTTCTGGACCGGCCGGTATGGGAGCGCGCCGCGAATCTCTTGGAAGAGACGACGCGCACGGAATTCGCTCCTGGCCTGCGCCTTGGCCCCTATGAGATTCTCGATGAGCTGGGGGCGGGTGGCATGGGGCGGGTCTACAAGGCACGCGACTCGCGCCTCAATCGGCTGGTGGCAATCAAGTTCCTCAACACCGAATTGATGGACGACATGGCACGCCACCGCTTCCACCAGGAGACGAAAGCTGCGTCCTCGCTGAACCATCCGCACATCGTAACGGTGCATGAGGCCGGCGAATTCGAAGGACGCCCCTACCTGGTGACCGAACTGGTGGACGGCGGCACCCTGAAGGCTTGGGCGAAGGCGGAAAAACGCTCGTGGCACGATACCGCCGAATTGCTGGTAGGCGTGGCCGACGGGCTGGCCTGCGCGCATGAGAGCGGGATTCTGCACCGCGACATCAAGCCCGAGAACGTCCTGGTGACCAAGAGCGGCTACGCCAAGCTGGCGGATTTCGGGCTGGCTAAAATGGCGGAGAGTGCCACCGCCGAGACTGAAACATTGACGATGACGGAGCTGCGCACGCGGCCGGGAACGATTGTCGGCACGGTGGCGTACATGTCTCCCGAGCAGGTGCTCGGTGAAAAAACGGATGCGCGCTCCGATATCTTCAGCTTTGGTGTCTTGCTGTACGAAATTCTCACTGGCGTGCGTCCGTTCCACGGGAATTCGAACGTCGCCTGCATGCGGATGATCGTCGATGCAGAGCCGGCGGCTACGTCTACGCTGGTTCCCGGCCTTCCCCTCAGCCTGCAGGCCATCGTGCAGCGCTGCCTCGAAAAGAAGCCGGAGAAACGTTATCAGACGGCGCGCGCGCTCACTTCGGAGTTGCGAACGGCGCTGAACGCCATAACGGCGTCCGCGGAAGTGTTGGCCGATGCCAAGCGGCGTGCACGGCGGAGCCGGTGGCTGGCGGTCTTGGCTGCGGCGGTAGCCGCTGCGCTTTTGATTGCCGCGTCTGTTCCGGCGGTCCGCCGTGCGGTCGCCTCGCGTTTGCTTGGCGGGAGAGCGCCGCTCGCAGAGCTGCTCAGCGATTACGACGCTTATCGCGCGGGACGCGCCGCGCTGGACCGCTATGACAAACCCGGCAACGTCGATCGCGCTGTCCAGTATATGCAGACCGCGATCCGCCTCAATCCAGGGTTCGCAACGGCGTATGCGGGTTTGTCTGAAGCATACGTGCTGCGGAACATCGCCGCGCCCGATCCCAACTGGGTCGCTCTTGCCCGCGATTCCGCCGCCAAAGCGGTTGCCCTGAGCCCGGAATTGGCGATGGCTCATGTTGCGCTCGCCAATGCCCTTCTGGAAGGTGGCAAGCGCGCGGAAGCGGCCGTCGAGTTTGAACGTGGGCGCGACTTGGACCCGAAGAATTGGGGAGCCCTCGTGGGACTCGCGGGAATCGCTAATAGCGCCGGGAACAATGCCGAAGCAGAATCCTGGTTCCGGAAGGGAATCGAAGCCGCGGCGGGAAACTGGGTGCCCCATCAGGCATTAGGACGGTTCTATTATGGCACTCAGCGGTACGACGATGCGTTGAAGGCCTGGGAACGGGCGATCCAACTGGCCCCGGGCAACGCCCGCGTTCTGCGCAACCAGGCGGCCGCCTATCTCATGCTGAGCCGGTATGATGAGTCGGCCTCCGCGCTTCAGTCCGCTTTGGAAGTCGAGCCAACCGCTCAGACCTATGGAAATCTCGGCACACTACGATTTTTCCAGGGTCGCTTCACCGATGCAGTCCATCCACTCGAGAAAGCCGTTGAACTGGCCGCAACCAACTACGTCAACTGGGGCAACCTGGGAGACGCCTATCGCTGGGCTCCTGGCATGCAGGCCAAGGCCCCGGCAACGTATGCGAGGGCGATCGATCTGATCCGCGGAAAGCTGGCGGCGGCGCCGAACGATTCCGAACTGCGGGCGAATCTCGCCGGCTATCTGGCAAAGTCGGATCAAACGCCCGCGGCGCTAGTCGAATTAGCCGGATTCGAGCCCCTGCCGAACAAAACGGGAAAGGCGTGCTTCAAGGCGGCCATCGCTTACGAGGTGGCGGGCAAACGCGATGATGCCCTTCGCTCGCTCAGTTCGGCGATTCGCGCCAAATACTCACTGGAAGAGATCCGGACGGAGCAGGAACTCGCCAGTCTGCGCACGGACATCCGCTATCAACAACTGCTTGCCGCACTTGGTGGCGCCCGGCAAGCGGACGGGAAGTAGCCGCCGCACAACGAAGGAAAGGAAAATCACATGCCAATACCGTTACCAACAGGGACACTCACCTTGCAGCTTATCTTCGACCTGACAACTACCTCCTGGAACGCCTATGGGCAATACGGGCGATTTCTGCCTGACGATTCGACACAACCACAGGCACTGAGGTCTAAGGTCTGGATTTGGACCCCAAACTCAGGGAAGACTATCATCACGACCGACAACCCGGCTAGTCCGTATACCATTGCCATCGGCAACAATCCACCCTACGCGGACAATATGATCGTTGCTCCAACGTTCCAGATCATGATCACCGGAATTCTCCCGACGGGTTACACCTGGCAGGGCGGGGGGATAACCGCCATTTTCGGACGTGGGCCACATCACGGGGTGAACCAAATGAAATACGCCTCGCCCTACGGTTTGCCAGCCGTCACCCCACCCTCGCCGGTTTGCGCCGTATTCCATTATGCCTTCACCGGTGCGCCAGTGCTCTATAAAATTACCCAACCCTGGTATCATAGCCCTGCCCCAGCTACCGATATTTACGGGTTCAACGTCGGCATCGAGGCGAATATCACGGCCCCAGCGGGTAGCACTCCATCGCAAGGTTGGTATTCGTTCGCTCACGACCCGGATTTGCAGGTCGACATGTAGCGAGCCCAACTGCAGAGCTAGCTGGATCGGACGCCAAGGGGCGGCGGCAATGCCACCCGGCCGCCCCTATCGCCGCAGTTCGCGCATCAGCCATGCCCTGGCCAGCTTCCAATCGCGCATCACGCTTTGCGGAGAAATCTTCAACACTTCGGCGGCCTCATCCACGGTCAGGCCGCCGAAGAATCGCAATTCGATCACGCGGGCTTTGCGTTGATCCAGCTCGGCCAAGCCGTCTAATGCGTCATCCAACGCAATCAACTCCGCGGCCCGCGCGGAATTCACGTCCGGGATCTCGTCGAGGTTGAAGGCCGTGGAATGCTCCACGCGTTGCGCTCCGCCGCCGCGTTTCGCCGAGGCGCGGGCCCGGGCGCGGTCCACCAGAATCCGCCGCATCATCTGCGCCGATACCGCAAAGAAGTGCACCCGGTCCTGCCAGCCGGCGGTCTGCGCGTCAATCAGGCGCAGGTAAGCTTCGTGGACCAGGTCGGTGGTCTGCAGCGTCTGCCCGGCCCGCTCCCGCCGCATGGAGTTTCGGGCCAGACGGCGCAATTCGCCGTACACGAGCGGTGTCAGCCGTTCGAGCGCCGCCTGATCGCCTTGTGCCCACGCCTTCAGCAGCACCGTGATCTCGGATTGGGCGGCCGGCGACATAGAGCTTTCCGAAGATACTTCAGGGCCATTGTATTAGAAGCGGATGCTTAAAGGCGGATGCCGGATGCCGGTGGCCCGGCAGCTAGTCAACACAGAACCACCGGCCACCGGCCACCGGCCACCGTTTCTCACCCCCCGGCCCCGCGACCCTGAGGGTCGCGGCCACTCACTCGGTTACAATGCGGATTGCATGCGCCAGCGCTCCGCCTTACGGAACCGAATCGAATACTGCGCCGCGCTGGCGGCGGTGAAGTCGCTCGAATGGGCGCCGCTTGGCGCTGCCCATTGGCTGGCGCGCGGTTACGCCGGGCTGCTCGATCTCGCCATGCCCCGCCTGCGGCGCGTGGCCTATCGCAACTTGCAGATGGCTTTGCCTGAGGCCAGCCGCCCGGAGATCGTCGATGGCGTATTCCGCTCCATTGCGCGTCTGCTGGTGACGTTCGCCAAGTTCCCATCCATTCGCCAGGAGAACCTCTCGCGGTGGATTCGGTGCGAAGGGGTCGAGCATTTCGACGCGGCACTGCGCGCGGGCCGCGGCGTGCTGTTCGCCACCGCACACCTGGGCAATTGGGAGCTCAGCGCCTTTGCCCATGCGCTGTTGGCTGCGCCGATGAACGTGATCGCGCGTCCGCTGGATAACCCGCTCATCGACACGCTGGTGGAGCGCCGCCGCGCCCTCACCGGCAACCGGCTGCTCTTCAAGAAGGATTTCGCCCGCGGCATCCTCAAGGCGCTGGCGTCCAACCAGGCTGTCGGCATCCTGATCGACCAGAACTCCGCGCTGGACAAGGGCGTCTTCGTGAAGTTCTTCGGCATCCCGGCTTGTGCCGGAACCGGCTTCGCCAAAATCGCGGCGCATAGCGGGGCGGCCGTCATTCCCGGTTTCGCGCTATGGTCGGAACAGGAACGCCGCTACGTGCTTCGTTTCTACCCGCCAGTGCCCGTCTCGGGCGATGCCGGGCGCGACACTCAGGCGCTGCAGTGCCAACTGGAGGAAGCCATTCGCGCCCACCCCGATCAATGGCTCTGGATTCACCGTCGCTGGAAGACGCGGCCGCCGGGCGAGGCGCCGCTCTACGAGGGGCTATGAGCCGGCTGCAACGCGCTCCCTGGCACGGCGGTGTTTTCGCGGTGGCGCTGGTCACCGCGGCGCTGTTCATTTCCATCTTGATCCGGTCCTACCTGGAGCCCGACACGTTTCTGCTTTTCCTGGTCGCCGTGTGGCTGAGCGCCTGGTACTACGGACGCGCCATCGGGTTGGTCGCGATGGCGGCTTCGGCGGTCGCGCTGACCTGGTTTTTCCTATCCGGCACTACACCGCTTCGGGCCATTCCTTCCCGGTTATGCGCCTTCGTGGTGATTGCCTCGCTGATCGCGTGGGTGACCGCGGCCTGGCGCGAAAGCCGCAGGCTGTTGGTCGGGACGCTGGCCAGCATCGGGGATGCGGTAGTGGTCACGGACCAGCACGGACGCATCACGTTTCTCAACCCGGTGGCTGAATCGCTCACTGGCTGGACAGCCGCTGAGGCGCGCGGCCAGGCGGCCGAGGACGTCCTGCGGCTGGTGGATGCGGGCACGCGGCAAACCGTCGACAATCCATTGACCCGCGCCCTGGTGGACCGCACCGTGGTGACCGCCGCCGACATTGTGCTGCTTTCGCGCAGCGGCACCGAAGTTCCCATTGAGCACAACGCCGCGCAAATCCGCGGCCGAAGGCGCGAAGCCCGCGGCGCCATTCTGGTGTTTCGCGATATCGGCAAGCGCCGCCAGTTGGAAGAGCAGGCCACCCATGCCCAGAAAATGGAGGCCGTGGGCCGCCTGGCCGGTGGCGTGTCGGGCGACTTCAACAACATGCTCACCGTGATCAGCGGCTACGCCGAACTGCTGCGCGCCGATCATCCCGTGGGCACTCCGGCACGGAAGTTCGTCGACGAGATCATCTATGCCGGCGAGCGCGCCGCCGCTCTAACCCGCCAACTGCTGGCTTTCAGCCGCGGCCTGGCGGCGCAGCCCCAGTTGCTCGACCTGAACGCCCTGATCAAGAACATGGACCCCATGCTGCGCCGTTTGCTGGGCCAGAATATCGAACTGACGCTGATGCCGGGCCCCGGATTGGGACGCGTGAAGGCCGACCCCTCCCAACTGGAACAAGTGGTGGTGAACCTGGCATCCAATGCCCGCGACGCCATGCCGGGCGGCGGTAAACTGGTGATCGAAACGGCCAACGCCGATCTGGACGAAGCCGGCAGCACGCCGCTGGGCATCCATCCCGGCGCGTACGTGATGCTGGCCGTCAGCGATACCGGGGTGGGCATGGACGCCGAAACGCGGTCGCGCCTCTTCGAGCCTTTCTTCACCACCAAGGCCCCCGGCAAAGGCAGCGGCCTGGGCCTGGCCACGGTGTACGGCGCCATCAAGCAGGCCGAAGGCCAGGTGACCGTTTACAGCCAGCCCAACTGCGGCACCATTTTCGAGATCTACTTCCCGCGCGCGACCGAGAAGGCCGGCGAAGAGGTTCGTAAAGGCTCCGCCAAGGGATCGGAAACCATTCTGGTGGTGGACGACGAAGAGGGCGTGCGCAAACTCTGCGGCGCCGTGCTGCAGGCCAATGGGTACGACGCCCTGGAGGCCAGCACCGGCAATAGCGCGCTGGTGGCGTTCGAGAAAAACAGCCACAAGATCGACCTGGTGCTGACCGACGTGGTGATGGCCCAGATGGGCGGCTTCGAACTGGGCCGCCAGTTGCGCGAACGCAAACCGGGGCTGAAGATTCTCTACATGTCCGGGTACCCGGA